>Ga0180301_10002945_pt1 | contig 13340 bp, 17 predicted proteins | sample GuaBasSediGuay16_FD_121797 | JGI IMG/M metagenome (GOLD analysis project Ga0180301, IMG submission 121797) | Subseafloor sediment microbial communities from Guaymas Basin, Gulf of California, Mexico - Guay16, Core 4569-2, 12-15 cm | ecosystem: Environmental > Aquatic > Marine > Hydrothermal...
CAGTGACATACTTTCTGTTGCCCAGTATGTTTACGGTCCCATCCCCGAAATGGAGATCAATGTCCAGCACGTATGCATTCTCGATCCGGCCCGTGTGTTTCAGGTGCTCCACGGCGATGGCTATGTTGTTGAAATAGCAAAAGCCCCAGGCCGAATTAGCAGACGCGTGGTGGCCTGGTGGCCTTATCAGGCCGAAGCACGGCTCATTTAGCCCAAGCTCAGCGGCCATGATCGCGCCCCCAGCAGCAAGAGAAGCCACTTCATAGACACCTTGCCCTTTTACCCTTTCAATGTGTGAGCGTGTATGCACTGCTGCTATTTGATCTTCCGTGGCCGGAGCAGGCTCTATCATGTCCACAAAAGGCCTTATAACATCAACTACTGCCTCCATTCTCCCGGCTGCCGCCGCCGGATCACCTGCATAGACCCCATAGAATTTTTCGTGAAAAATTACCTTCATAGTACACACCTCCTTTTCTGGTCTTAACCTGATTCGCCCACATCTAATTGTACCACGATTATCTGTTGACTTATGATTTACTTTTGAGAACATAACAAATTAGGGGCGAATCAAATGCTGGATTCAAACACAAGACGAAACCTCATCAAATATATTTTGGCGCTGGGATTTTTCGGCCCATTACTTGTATTTTTAAAAAGGCCCTTTGCTTTGTCTAGGCCAAGCACTGGAAAGGGGGTTGCCATGATACTTCCTAAACCCACATATGATGGAAAAGTCTCGGTAGAAAAGGCAATAAAACACCGCAGAACAATAAGGTCATATAAGGCCAAGGCACTCCATTTGGAGGATTTTTCGCAAATCCTGTTTGCTGCCCAAGGGATTACTGACAATGGAGGCTTCAAAAGGGCCGCCCCATCAGGTGGTGCGCTTTACCCCTTGGATGTGTACGCAGTGGTGGGAAAAGGTTGTGTTGATGGCCTTGAACCAGCAGTATACCACTATCTTCCATCAGGTCATAGGCTAGAGACGATTAGCAATGGTGATAGAAGAGGTCTTGTAGCACAGGCGGCCTTGCACCAGATGTGGATGGCCCAGGCCCCCGTGAATTTTGTCATAACAGCGGAATATGCCAGGATATGCTCCAAGTACGGCCAGCGGGGAGTTAGGTATGCAATAATTGAGGCAGGTCATGTTGGGCAGAATATCTTCCTCCAGGCCGAGGCCCTGGGGCTCAGGTCCGGCATAGTAGGGGCATTCAATGATAGAGAAGTCACAAAGGTTATGGAAATTCCCTCCGAGCATGAGCCGCTACTCATAATGCCAGTGGGGTACCAACATTAAAGAATTTCTTGACAAGTAATAATGGCGAAACATATCATGTGTCACAATGAGTCAAGGAGTGAGTCATGGGCCAATTTACCCTAAGAGGACTGGATCCAGAAATTGAGCGAGAGATACGAAAGATTGCTAAACAGACTGGAAAGTCCATTAACCGTGTCATCTTAGATATGATCTCTCAGTGTAGTGGAACAGGGAAAAAAAGGCGTAGACCCCTCGCCGATTCTCTAAAAGAACTAGCAGGTGGATGGAGCAAACGAGAGGCAAGAACCTTTCTATCTTCCATAGAATGTTTTGAAAGAATCGATGAAGAGATGTGGAAATAAAAATCTTGTTAGATACCAGCGCCTACGTGGAGTTTAAGCGAAATAATCCAGAAGCTGTCGAACTCATTACAAATGCAGACTTGGTGTTATTCTCTGCGGTTGTAATTGGTGAACTCTTGTTTGGATTTCGTAATGGAACAAGATTCAGGCAGAATGTTAAGGAGCTCCAACTGTTTCTGGCACATGAGGCGGTGGAATTTGTTCCGATAGGGGAGCTGACTGCCGATCGGTTCTCAAGAATTGCTGTGGAGCTTAAGCGGCAGGGGACCCCTATTCCCACAAATGACATATGGATCGCTGCACAAGCCATGGAATATGGAGCTGAACTTATTACTTCTGATCAACATTTCCAAAGGGTTCCTGGCCTTGTTTTCGAGATGATTTCAGTGTAACCTCCTTTTTCGTTGGTCAGTATTCCCTGGTTTCTGCCTAAAAGCGCTTCACCTTACCATATGATCATTCGTAAGAACATCCTCATCACCGGCCCTCCAAGGATTGGCAAGTCCACTCTCATTGAAAAGATCGTGGGCCGGCTTCAAAGACCTTTGACGGGCTTTTTTACCAGAGAAATAAAGCAAAAACGAAGACGCGTGGGATTCTCTATTGTAACCCTTGACGGGAAGACTGGCCTTTTGGCCCATCAGGATATAAGGGGTAAACCCCGAGTTGGAAAATATGGTGTTGATATTGAGCAGGTTGACAAGCTTGCTGTGCCCTCAATCAGACCTGCCTCACCTGACACAATAGTGGTGATCGATGAGATTGGGAAAATGGAGTGTTTCTCACTCCTGTTTTGTGAAGCTTTAGTGCAGGTGCTTAGTTCTCAAAACCCTGTCATAGCTTCAATTGCACTTCACGGTCCACCCTTTATCAAAGATATTAAGGCCAGAAACGATATCCTTCTCATTGAGGTCACCGAAAAGAATAGGAATAAATTGACCGATGAAATATTGCTTCTCTTGAATACCCTGCCATTTAAAGAAAACCACCTTTAGGACATTTTGCCATTACGTTTTTTGAGAAAGCTTTGTGACTTGCCCAATGGATATTTTTTCCTAAAATGACTGATCAGAATATTGTTTATCCCTTTTCCATCGTGAGAAAAGTAAAAAGAAAAACTGACAAAAGAGAAACTGTTTGATAATTTCAAAAAACACGGCCTCAAACCCAAAAACCGAGGAGGTACTATGAAGCAAATTACAATTATACTAGCGTCACCGCCCTATAGCGGTCAGGATGTTGATACTGTTCTAGGAATCGCGCGAGCTGCGGTGAATAGAGGACACAAATTGACCATTGTGGGATCCGGGGATGGTACTTACGGTTTCTTGAAAGGCCAACGGGCCTCCGGGGCACCAAACGCTGAGAAGGGGTTTGCTGATTTAATCGAAAAAGGCGTTAGAGTAGACCTATGAGGTACCTGTTTCAGCTTTCGCGGTCTGCGGAAAGATCAGTTTATTGAGGGCGCAACATCGGGCACCCTTAAGAGCCTGTTCCAAATCTTAGATGACACCGACATCTTGCTTAGCGTTGGTCCATAAAAGGAGGGTAATATGGCGAAGGACATCTTAATTATTGTCAGGCATGGCCCATATGGTGGCTTTCAGGCAGCAGAAGCGCTGCGCCACGCCAATGGCGCCATTACCTTGGGCTATAGACCAGTTATTGTTTTAGTCGACGATGGGGTCTATTTGGCTAAAGAGGGGCACGAGCCCGGGGATAACGAATGGTTGCCTTTGGATGGCAGCCTTGAAGAGATTATAGCCCGGGGACTTTATGAAATAAAAGATACGCCTGGGGAATTTTACGTTGAAAAAGACTCGCTTGAAAAAAGAGCCATAGGCATAGAAGAATTGGTTGAAGGTCTAGAGCTCATAGAGCGCCAGAAAGTTGCCGAATTAACAGCAACTTATAATCTTCAGTTACTGTTTTAGGAGTACAGTCATGAAGATAACAATCTTACTCAAGAGCCCACCGTGCAGCGACGAGGCAGGCCGGGCGCTGCTGATGGCTGAAGACATGCTTTCCCAAGGCCATTCAGTCAATCTTTACTTGCTTCAGGAGGCAGTCCGGCTTTGTTGGCCCGCGAACAAATGTTCTCACTTTGAGGATTTGAAAAAATTGACACAAAAAGATCTCAAGGTGCATGTATTAACCAAAGATGCACAGCTCCGTGGTTTGAATTTGGCGTCTATCGCAGATGGAATCTCGGAGGGTTCATATGATTCCCTGGTAGATCTTATGGAATCGTGCGACCGGGTCATAGGCATACTTTGACCTTAACGGAGAAGTACTACCATGACAGTCAAAATAGCAATATTTGGCGGTGGGCCAGGAGGTTATGTTGCCGCTATTAGGGCTGCCCAACTGGGCGCGGAAGTAACACTGATTGAAGAACACAATCTTGGCGGCACATGTTTAAATTGGGGATGCATCCCCTCTAAGGTGCTCATCACAACAGCCACGTTGCTTGAAAATATCAAGAAGGCGGATGTCTTTGGTATCACCATTAATGGTGAGGTCTTTCCTGACATAAGGCGTTTGATGGAAAGAAAAGACAAGGTCGTTGGAGACCAGCGCAAAGGAATTTTAGACTTGCTGAAGCACCACAAGATTCAATACCTGAAAGGTACAGGTTATATAAAGGGCAAAGGTCTTGCTGGCGTTAGGCTCTCTGAAGGGGGAGAGCAAGAGGTCCCTTGGGATAAACTCATCTTGGCAACAGGCACCAAACCGTCCCCCCTTCCTAGCCTGCCTTTTGATGGTAAAAGAATAATTTCCAGCAACGATGCATTATGCCTGCACGAAGTACCCCAATCCATTTTGATTGTAGGTGGTGGTGTTATTGGCTGTGAATTTGCCTTCATACTCTCAGCCCTGGGGGCAAAGGTCACCATTGTGGAAGCCCTCCCCCGCCTTCTTCCCCTGCCCTCGGTAGATGAGGACTGCTCTAAGGTGCTTCAGCGTGAAATGAAGAAACGCAAAATTAGTTTTTTTGTAAATAAAGTAGTGGAAAGTTTTTCAGAGGTAGATAACAAACTAGAAGTAACCATAGGTCCTTCTCCGTTCTTGGAGAATCCCACTGAGAAAGACAAGAGACCTATTACTGAAACAGTGGATAAGATACTGGTTTGTGTTGGCCGAATCCCTAATAGCACCAATATCGAAGGCCTGGATCTGCTTAATATACAGTTGGACCAAAAGGGATGGGTCATAGCCAATGAACTAATGGAAACTTCTGACCCGAAGGTTTATGCCATAGGGGATCTCTTGGGACCTTCTAAAATTATGCTGGCCCATGTTGCATCTGCTGAAGGCCTGGTAGCTGCTGAAAATGCCGTGGGCGGCAAGGTCAGGATGGATTATAGCGCTGTGCCAGGGGCCATTTTTACATCACCAGAGGTTGCAAACGTTGGACTAACCGAGATTCAGGCAGCAGAGCAGGGCTATCAGGTGCGCTCTGACACTGTGCTGTTCAGGACATTGGGTAAGGCCCATGTAATTGGTGAGATAGCCGGGCAGGCCAAAATTGTTTCAGAAGAAGATAGTGGCAGGGTCTTGGGAGTCCATATCATAGGGCCTCATGCCACTGATCTTATTGCAGAGGGCACACTGGCAGTCCGGATGGGATGCAGCGTTAGGGATTTGGCCCAAACCATTCATGCCCATCCAACACTGTCAGAAGTGATAGGAGAAGCAGCATTCAAGGCCATTGATAGGCCATTACATGGATAGGAAGATCCATGTATCCCACATTATTCTGCCTCTGATGCCCCCTGTATTTTCAGGCAAACTTCCCATGTTCCTTTAAAGTCAAAACCTATTGAAAAAATGCCTGCGTAGGTAAGAGCCAACCATTTTTGAGCTTAGCGCATTGCCGCATGGGTGCGTCCACTCATTGCTGGTTCATCCGGTTAATGAGTACGGATAATTGAAAAGAGGTGGGGAAGTTGCTACCTTCCTGAGCATCCCAAACAAAGGAGAAAGCAACCCATGTCTACCTCATTGCTCTATCATGCTTATGGTTTGAAAGGAGTCAAGTATAATTCGACTAGGTACAAAAAAGGCACTGTTATATTCCATGGAGAAGTCACTTCCTCTGTGGAATGTTGTCCGGTCTGCGGGAGCTGGAAGACTGTCCGCCGTAAGGGTTCGAAGCAGAGGGTGTTTAGAATGGTCCCTATAGGCACGCGCCAAGTTCTGCTGGTGTTCAAGATCTGGCGAATTCGCTGTGATGAGTGTGGATCGCTGCGATGGCCAAGGCTTCCTTTTGTCAAGGGCAAACGGGGACGTGGAGCATACCTGCCTGACCGTCGGGAATGAAAGGGAGCATCCCTTCATGGCTTTTGCGGACTATGATATAGCCCTTTATGGATACTATGACTTCTTTGACGCCGTTCAGATGTTTGTCAGCAATGGAGTCCTGGGACTTGGGATAGGGAACGTGGATCGCAATTACCCCTTTTTCGGAATCCCAACAATGAAACTTGTACAAGAATCGGTCTCAGACGAGATCTAGGATTGGCGGGCTGCATACTCATCGAGCAACCTACGAATCATCTTTTGATACTGGGTATTATGCTTCTTTGCTTCCCTTTTAAAAAAATCCACACTGGCCTTGCTAAGAGCAATAGTAACCTTAACTGTCTGCTCTTTTAAGGCAAGCTCTTCGGGTGAAGGAAGAAAATCGGGGATTACTCTCACCTTCCCAAGGGGCTCATCAGTGTATTTTATTTTCTCTTTCATAAATCTTTTTCCCCTTTCGCCAATATCCAGCACCGATGATCCTTATCTTGTTCTTGCGGTAAGTGAACCTTACCGTCAAAACACCACCTGCTACCCTGCCCAAGCAATAATATCTTTTCTCATCATTACTGTGCTCAACGTCCTCCAAGATGACACGCTTCTTATCCAAGAAGGCAAGTTGTGCCAATGCGAGTGACACCCCATGTTTTTCTGGTTTATTTTATCTTTATTGTCATCCCATTCAAAGTCAGGTGGTTTTTTCATAATGTAAGGATAGATGCACGCTTCCCAAAAGTCAATATATCCGTATGGGTCAATATAAGGTCAACCAAGCACATCTCCTTACTATAAGCATCTTACCCACACAATACATATTCTGCTTTTCCTATTGCACCAGCAACGCCGACCTGTCCTTGCACAACTGGAGCACCTTTTGGGAGATGCTGCCAAGGAAAAATTCCTTGATCCCGGAAAGCCCCCGCCTACCAAGTACGATCAGGTCAACATCCAGACGCTCTGCTTCTGATACAATATCCCTGGCTATCCCTTTTTTTTGCTGTTTCAACTCCATTCGAATCTTCCCATCTTCATATCCCGCATCCAAAAGCATCTGCTTTCCCTTTCCCAACGCCTCTCTCAAAAGTTTTTCCTTTTCTTCCTCCACCTGACAAAAGGCAGCCTGCTGGGATTTGAAGTGTGCTGCCAGGGTATCCGCATTAAGTTCACATGCTGCTGTAATCTTCGGCACGACGCTTAAAAGAACAATTTCGCTTTCACTGTCGAACGCTTCTGCCACAAAACTCACTGCCCTCAATGCATTGTCTGAATCATCCATCGCAATAAGTATCTTCCTTTTCACCTCATCCTCCTTCCGTTCAAATACTGTTTTTGCCATTGACTTATGTAGAGATACACTTTATTTTATACGTTAGCAATAGAGAATTAGTACATTAATTCTATTTCTTTGTTCATCAATGGAAGTGGTAAGCCTTTCGCCCTTCAGAGTAGACCAGCTGTAACCCCGAAAGAAGCTGCGTGTAAAGGTAATCATTTCAACACCAAAGTGATCTACCAGCTTTATGTTCTATATACAAATTGGGTATTTTGTATCCAGCTCAGTAAACCTATTGGGTAACAAGTAACCAATGCTCTGACCTCACTTACGATCTAGTTTGGCTTAGGAAGGCAATTATCAGGATTTCCAGCGACTTAAACCTTATCCTTCATAGTGGCACATCCTTTGCTCTCTAAAAAGTTAATCTATCCAATCTAAGAGAAGATAACAATGATCATTACAAGACGACAATTTTTGAGAACAACAATTGGTGCTGGAATAGCCTTGCAGATGCCCGGATTCCTTTTGAGCGCAGTTAAACAAAACGACCACAGAGACACGGAGTACACAGAGGCATCAGTTTTTGCTTGCCGAGAGATACCGGCAAGCAAAACCGCGCGCTCTTTAGAAAGTCTATCGGGGATACTATGAATCAAAGTGGTCATGCGCTTGTGCCCATCGTTTTCTCCCGATGGGCACAAGAATATAACCTCTCCATGGCCTCTGACCCTTTGTGGTTTAAACAGTCAGCGCACTACGAACATGTTAGAGCATTAAAGGAGTTCAACCATGTCAGAAGAACAAGGCATTGTATTAAGGGCAAAACACGACGGGTGGGCAGATGTGCTCACTGAGCGCAAGGACGCCTGCGCCAATTGCGGGGCATCTCACTGCTGTGTCGGTGCTGATACTGGCAGCAAAATGCTCACGCGCGCAATAAATAAGATTGGAGCCTCATCAGGTGACCTTGTAACAATTACTCTTCAGTCTGGGCTCGTAGTGAAAAGTGCTGCAATCATTTATCTGGTGCCAATTTTGGGCTTTATCGGGGGGGCCATAGCCGGGGCTGCTGTCCACAGTGGAGTACACTTATCGGAAAGCGCTGCTGCAATTTTGTTTGGATTCGGTGGCCTAGTGCTCGGATACCTTTTGACCTCCGCCATATCAAAGTGGATGACCAGTGGAGGGAAGCTCACGCCCGTAATTTCCCGAATTATTGTCAAAGGGGCCGAAGACACGGCCCCTGCTATCGATCCGGTATGCAACATGGCTGTACCAAGGGATGAAGCGGCAGCAACGTCCATCTACAATGGCGTTAGATATTACTTCTGCTCTACAGGATGTAAACAAGAATTTGACCAACAACCGGCCAGATATGTGGAAGGAGGTGATACCGCCTAGCCATTATATAATTACTAGAAGGTTACAATCAAAAGGCAATCGTGGATGCGAACAATTCTGAAGGCGGCATGGGCCTTAAGTAATAGCAGTGCATCCAGAACAAGTACCATGCCGAAACATAACACACGTAACAAGGAGGTATGACATGAGAAAAATTATGATTACACTAGCAGTGGCAATGATGTTTGTCATGATGTTTGCCTTTGGCCCTCAGGCAAGCGCCCAGATGATGGGACCTGGTATGATGGGCCAGGGTGGATATGGCATGATGGGCCCCGGCATGATGGGGCAAGGTGGATATGGGCAGTGGAACTATTGTCCATATTGTGGCCGTCCCCTTCCAAAGGGAGGGTATGGTCATGGAATGGGCCCCGGTATGATGGGCGGTGGTATGATGGGCATGATGGGCCGTGGCATGATGGGTCCTAGTATGATGGGACAAGGCATGGGTCCAGGAATGATGGGGCCTGGCAGGATGGGCCAAGGAATGGAACCCGGGATGATGGACCCCAGTCAAGGTATGGGGCCACAATATGGAGCTGGCCAGCAGAAGCCGCTTACAGAGAAAGACGCAAGGGGGATTCTTGAGAATTATCTGAAGGGCACCAGGAACCCTAATCTCAAACTCGGAAAAATAACAGACAAAGGCAATGGCTTTGAGGCTGAGATTGTCACAAAAAAGGAAGGCGCTCTGGTGGACAAGATCTTTGTCGACAAGGCAACTGGCTGGATGAGATCGGTTTATTAACAAACTAGGTTTCAACCGTCAGCTCTCAGCCTTCGGCTAGGGAAACTTGTTACAGGGATACAGGAGTCAGGAGCCAGAAGACACAATGCAATAACCAGACTCCTGTAAACCTCGGTACGATTATAGCAAATCACATATGATTCAACTCAAGCAATAAGGATCAGAAAGTGGTACACAATGTTGTGAAGTCAAAACGTTACGACGATGTCATTATAGGCTCAGGGCCTGCTGGACTTCAGGCTGTTATACATGCCTCGAGAAGAAAGCTTTCTGTCCTCGTCTTGGGTAGGCTCCGCCACAGCAGTGCGCATAAGGCTCATATTGAAAACTACTGCTGCATAGATGGTCATCAAGGTGCTGAACTTCTCACCCAGGCCCGTGCAAAAGCCGAGGAATCTGGTGCACTCTTCCTTGAGGAAGACGTAGTGGATATCGGCAAGCAAGAAGACAGCTTCTTGGTCAAGACTAAAAGCAACAAGGAAATTCTAACTAAAGCTATTATCCCTGCCATGGGCATTTCCAGAAATAAGCTGGGTGTAAAGGGAGAAAAGAAATACCTTATATAACTCATAGATGGGCACATCTGCGCATGGAGCATTTGTTCGACTAAGGAACACCTAAATGGTGAGTGCTTGAATGGCCACCGGATCAGCCCAAGGCACTCTGATATACTGAGGCGGCATCCAAGGTCGGCACAAGGCTCAAGGTTTAAGGCATGAGGCAAAAGCCAAAAAGGTTTTATGGATGAACAAGATTATTCTAATAAATGGATACAAAGTATCCAGTTAGGACAAGTAATTGGGTATATTCTACCCGCATGCAATGCGTTTTCTTTCGCGAGACTTGTCTATTAATTCCGCCTTCTCTCGACTTGTTTGCCAATTGCACGGCCCAGGCCTATCGGCTAGCCAAGTCAGCAAGCTCTTTGTGCCAATAAGAAACCCCCCTCTCCTTCCTAGGGCTTGCCTGCCCCAGACAGGGGGGAGAGGTATGGTGAGGGGGGATCAATTATTCTGCCACAGTGTGGCATGTATCTTGCTTTTCTTTTCATTAGTACCGCTTCTCCTATGGCGGACAAGGTGCGAGAATGTCATTCCGAGCCTCCGTGATTGGGGCTAGGAATCTTGAGTTATCACGTATCCTCTCAGCGATAAAGCTGGAGGCGAGATAAGAAAGGAGCTTATGATGAAAACACTATTTACTGGTACAAAAGCTATAGGACTGCTCTTCGTGAGCTTATTGACATTTGCCCCCAATCTTGCCCTAGCCCAGGGCGGGTACTGGGGCATGGGCCCCGGCATGATGGGTGGCTGGGGCATGGGCTGGTTTGGAGGTATATTTATGATGCTATTTTGGGTCTTGATAATCATAGCTCTTGTGTTTTTTATCAGATGGCTGGTTCGCACAAGTGATAACAGGGCAGACAAAGGGATGAGCCAATCACGGGCCCTCGAAATCTTGAAGGAGCGTTATGCAAGAGGGGAGATTGACACCGAAGAGTTCGAGCAGCGAAGGCGTCCCCTCGAGTCATAAAAACAGGTCACTGCTCCTCTTAAGGGAGCTTGTCACCAGGAGAGTAGGTACATGCTGGCCACCAATAACACCAGAATCAGCTTTATAGGGTTGACGATTGTGGGTGTCACCGTGCTCCACTATCTCACCCTGGCTGAGATGCGATACGAACATACCTTCCTGCGGCTTCTATATTACGTCCCCCTGGTTTTTGCCGGGCTATGGTATGGAATACGAGGGGCCTTGGCAGTATGCGGGACCGTAATCGCACTCTATACCCCTTATATGCTTATACAGTGGCACGGGTTTTCTACTGAAGACTTTGACCGGCTAATGGAGGGAGTCCTCTTTGTTGGCATAGCAATTTTGCTCGGAATTCTTATGGACAGGGAGAAACGCCACACGGAGGCGCTCATGGAGTCCAGAAACCTTGCCGCAGTTGGACGAGCCGTAAACGAGATCGCCCATGATATGAAGTCTCCATTAATGGCCATAGGAGGCTTTATGCGGCAAGTGGCAAGGCAAATTCCTTCAGATGACCCTAATAGAAAAAAGCTCAATATTGCGATCAGGGAAACAGCTCGACTTGAGGACATGGTCAAAGGGATGCTTGAGTTCAGCAGATCAGTGAGACTCAGTAAATCACCCGTGGATATAAACGAGCTGGTGATGGATCTGGCAAAACTACTAAGCCGCAATGGCGCACAATCTAATGTCCAATTAGTCCCTGAGATTGACCCTGATTTACCTATGATAATGGGAGATCGAGACAAGATTCAAAGGGTACTGATGAATATTATCACTAATGCTATCCAGGCATCCCCTGAAGGCCAGAAGGTAAGAATTCTAACAGAGGCCTCTGCAGATGGAATAGCAATAAAGGTGGTAGATTACGGTGCAGGAATAAAGGATGATCACAAGGAAAGTGTTTTCCATCCTTTCTTCACAACAAAGAAGAGTGGAACCGGCCTGGGCCTGGGAGTGGCCAAGAAAATAACTGAGGCCCATGGTGGGAGAATTTACTTTTACCCTAACCAGGGCCAGCCCGGTGTTACCTTCGTGGTTGAGCTTCCGGTTGATTTTCCGCGTGATCAGAAAGGAGCAGGTCATGGAAGGACATGAGCATTACTATCATCACGAGCATGAAGGCATGGCTCCGCAGCCTGAATTCGTAGACCCTGTTTGTGGAATGAAGACAACGGAAGAATCCCAGTTCATGAAGTATGAATATGAAGGACAGGCATTTTACTTTTGCAGCGATACGTGCCTGACCAAATTCAAGGAAAATCCTGAAAAATATATCCACATCGCTGAAGAAAAGCACGAAAAAGAGCCACCCCAAGAGGCAGCCGGAACAGGTATATATACGTGCCCAATGCACCCTGAGGTCCGCCAGATTGGCCCTGGATCGTGCCCTATTTGTGGCATGGCCCTGGAACCAGTTTTGCCCACTGAAGAGGAAGACAATGAAGAATACCTATACATGAGGAGGAGGTTTTGGGTTGGTGCTTTTCTTACGCTTCCGCTGGTACTCATTGCCATGAGATATGTCTTTTTCCCCGGTGGCTTTCTTGAAAAATTCGCCTCGGCACGAACCTATGGATGGATAGAACTGATTCTCGCCACTCCCGTGGTCTTATGGGCAGGATGGCCTTTTTTTGTAAGAGGATGGCAGTCCATCATCAACAAGAGCCTCAATATGTTCACGCTGATTGGCCTTGGTGTAGGAGTGTCATATGTTTATAGTCTCATCGCCACCTTTTTTCCCAGGATTTTTCCAGAGGCATTGAAAACACAGGAAGGCACTGTTGGGGTGTACTTTGAAGCAGCAGCGGTTATCGTGGTTTTGATCCTGTTGGGTCAGGTCCTGGAACTCAAGGCCAGGAGCCAAACAGGGGCCGCCATAAAAGCCCTGTTGGGCCTTGCCCCCAAAACGGCAAGAAAGGTTAATGAAGACGGTACGGAACAAGACATACCTCTGGAGCATGTGAAAAAGGGAGACAAACTTAGGGTTCGACCAGGAGAAAAGATACCCGTAGATGGTATTATAATCGAAGGGACTACCAATGTAGATGAATCCATGATCACAGGCGAACCGGTACCAGTAAAAAAGGGCCCAGGGGATAAGGTGGTTGGGGCCACTGTAAATGGTACCGGCAGCATTATAATGGAAGCTGAAAAGGTCGGTGCAGAGACACTGCTAGCCCAGATTGTAAACATGGTTGCAGAAGCACAACGCAGCCGGGCCCCTATCCAAAACCTGGCCGATAAAGTTGCAGGATACTTTGTGCCTGCTGTGATAACAATCTCGCTCATTTCCTTTGTAGTGTGGATGCTTGTGGGCCCTGACCCTCGTCTTGCCCATGCCATAATCGCTGCAGTATCAGTCCTTATCATTGCATGTCCTTGCGCCCTCGGGCTTGCTACCCCTATGTCCATAATGGTGGCCACAGGTAAGGGAGCAACTATGGG
>Ga0180301_10002946_pt1 | contig 13335 bp, 20 predicted proteins | sample GuaBasSediGuay16_FD_121797 | JGI IMG/M metagenome (GOLD analysis project Ga0180301, IMG submission 121797) | Subseafloor sediment microbial communities from Guaymas Basin, Gulf of California, Mexico - Guay16, Core 4569-2, 12-15 cm | ecosystem: Environmental > Aquatic > Marine > Hydrothermal...
AGACTACTATATATACATTCACCTATTAAATATCTACATATACTTTAAAACCCGAAATTGATATGGATAGCCATGACCGAGAACTCCACAAATGAAAAATTCAAACATATAATAATTGAAGAAGGATACTTCACCAGCCATCTAACTAAAGAGAAGTTATGCTCCTTCTATATTGTCTCTAGTAACGGCTCAATAATACGATGTATCGGCTCAGGGGTCAATTATGATGGTCTAAGAAGCTTACGATTACTAGACCGTAATGCGGATATAGACAAGAAAAAAGTACAGTTCATCATAAGAGTACTTGAAGAAACAATACAAGCTATAAAAAAGCGTTATGGAATTGAGGATTGAGTTTCTCCTATTCTCCTATTCCCTTCACTTTGACAAATCCTAGCTCAGGCGTTAGCTCTATAGTTAGCTCCTTAACATGTACATCAGAACACCTCATACTGCTTCTAGCATCAAAGAGTCCAGAGCATTTGCCCCAAGGTAGTTCTAGTGATATTAAATTTCCCTCAATCAAAATACTACTCGTTCTTGGCAGTTCAGGGTGCCAACTCCTTCCCTTGATGTCTATCCAACTGGTTTCCTCTGTCATCCTCTTTGCTAACTCAACATCAATAGATATTGGATATTCAAAGACACAGCTAAGTATTATGCTTTCTCCCTCCCTCTTTGACTTATACTTTCCCCTAAGGTATCTACAGAATCTAGAGAACTCCCTCCTAATCCTACTTATATCCAGTTCCCTCATCATATTTACCTTATCCTACTTTTCTATAAAAAGACTTAATCTTCATACTTATTGAATACTTACAGCAGTAAGAATCATTGAAACGCTGTTTCAATAGTTTATCTTTTAATTTTCCCACTCCCTATACTCCTTGGTGATAGAATGGTAGTCTTTAGAGGGGATGATAAACTATACGAACTAGCTATGAAAGTTTATGAAGCTGGAGGAATACCCCTCGTAATTACCAGATATGCAGATGTACCTCTAAAGTATAGAGGAAAGCCCGCAGTAGTACTACATTGTCTCGGACTAGAAGGTACAGCACTAATAATCATCTCAGAAAACAAATGGAAAGAACTAGATAGAGTAAGACACGATCCAAATAAAATGTTAGAAATACTGGGAATTATAACTTAGCTTTTCTTCTCCTATCCTTCTTTTTTATTAATCCCTCTCAAAATCTCCAACCAAGGATTATCCCTAACAAACGACGGTAACTCTGGCTCCTCCTCACTACTGGTAGATACTTCCTCACGAATTGCTTTAACTTGTCCTCCCTCACCCTCCCTACTCTTAAAAATCCTAATCAGCTCCTTCAATAGCTCATTCCTTTCTCTCAGTAATTCGATAATCATATCTAGTCTTTCTGCTATTTCACCCCTCTCTAGGAGAAGAGCTACTACGTTTGATATTGTTGTATTGCTTTTCTTTGCTAATTCTCGAAGTTTATCCCTTGTTTCTCTTCTGACCCTTATAGTGGTTGTCTCAACACTCACATTCTCTCCCTGTAAGTATACTCCGTGCATACATTAAAAGATATGCTTCCTTTTAGCAGGAAAGAGAAAGCTTTTATATACTAATGTTTCGTAAGATATTATCGGTGAATAAAAATGCCCGTCGTAGGTGGAGTACTAAAATTAAAAACACCACCTATAGGCAGGGGAGTTGAGACATTAATACGCAAGATAAGAGAGTGTGAAAGTGCTGGCGGAATACCCCAAGTAGTCCCAGAGTACGGAGGTAAGGAATTCGTTGGCCCCGACGGCTCTCCTGCCGTACTCTTTAGATGCTGGGGAGCAAGCGAAGCAGTACCCGGCGGAGTAATATATGGTCTCCCAAGAGAGCTAGTTGAAAGAGCTAAGAAGACAGTCGGCGACTACAAGTGGATACTCGAAGAGTACGGTGGGTACTAAAATCCCTAAATTTTAATTTTCGTTTTATTTTTTCTAAAACCTTTTTAGAATCTTCTCAGATATCCTTCTACGTGATCCTCTATGGTTGATAGACTCACTATATTGGTTGAAAGAGATGAAGATGGCTATTATGTAGCCTCAGTAGCCGAACTGCCCGGCTGTCATACCCAAGCTCGTACAATGAAAGAACTCCTAAAGAGAATATGTGAAGCAATAATAGCATACTTAGAGGCAGAAGGTAAAATACAGTAAATTAGAGATCAAAAACTTTATCAGCAAATTTTTAGCATATTCTTTCATGCCTCTTAAGATAGTCTGTAGTAAATGTGGATATGTTCTCTACGACGGTAAAGACATAATTTCTGTTACTACAATTATAGACAAATACCGAGGAAGATGCCCAAAGTGTAAACACCGCTTTTCCACTAAGAACATAAGAATGAAGATCCTCCCTGTAAACCTAAAGCTCCTAAAGTATATGAAAAAAGGATGATGTTAGTAAAACATTAAATAGTATTGTCTAGAAACGTATATTGGTGTAAATATGGCCCAAAGGTTACGTAAACTACCATACACCGCATACGAGCTTACTGATTATGATGAAATTAATGAAGCCATAAAGAAAGTTCCAAATACAGATGTACGAAGAATACTTAGAACAGCCCTTAGAGCCTGCAAAAGGCTTAATGGGACGCCCGTCTACTCTGCATGGGAAGACCTATACGTTCTAAGGTGCTATACAGAAGAACCACTCCCACATTTAGTATTCAGCCACTCTGGTAAGGGTGGCTTTGTCTCAATGTCCTCAGTAAACTTCCTAGCAGAATTCAAGCTCCCAGAGGACTGGAAAATTTCAATGATCGCTGGTGTAGGAGAAAGAGATGTCTACGGCTTCCGACTAGAAATAAAATACATGGAAGAAGAATGGTCTGTTAATCTAGCACCTGTAAGCAGTAAGCTAAGGCGTTCACCTCTCTAGTTTTTACAAAACTCCATTATTTTTACTTACTGCTGTAAGTCATCATTGCGAGAGCGTTCTGGAGACTATCCAGCCCATCTAAACGCTTAAATATAGTTTTTGTTAAAAAATAATATGGGTTTGATCAAATGAGTAGTATAGAAGATTTGGTAGAACGTACACTATTCGTAATGATAAAGAGAACTCGTGGAACCTGCCTAACTTTTACACCTAAAAAAGTCGCAAAGGTCGCAGGACTTGATACAAAGCCCGTAACATTAAGTGTTGTAAAATACGTAATCGAAAAACTGAGGCCACTAGGGATAGACATATACAAAACATCTTCTCATGGAGTAAAGTACATAATCCACAATACCTCTCCCTTGTGGCAGAAGGCCAAGGAATCTGAAGTAATATCCTGAAGTAATTTATTTTTCACATCTTTACTCCTTTCCTTCTATTTCTCCTACCTGCTTATTCTCCAAATATAAGGATCTAAATGCACTTCTAACCATATTAAGAGCACGAAGAATACCCGTCAAATAGTTTACCGCTATAGCACAGCTAACTCGTTCAGCAGGAGCTTGAATCCAGCAACCTTGATTCTCTAAAACCCATGCCATAAATGTATTCGCATCATAGACGGTTGCAGGATCTAACAGTATCGAACTAATACTCTCTTCTAACTCTCTCAACCTCTGCACGATATAAGCATAATTACTCTCTTTAATACCTTGCACTACAATATCCTTGACTGCCTTCTCAATAAATTCGAGAAGACTATCTACACTACTAGCATCACCAGATGAGGCTACTTTTGCAACTAATTCATTAAGTTTCTTTTTGAAGTCGAGTTCTTTTTCTTCCATTACTTCCCCACTTGAATATAGTGAAGAAGATTAAAATAAATACCAATTGATTAAAATACGCTTCTCTACTTGAATAAAACATAAATAAATTAATGATGGTAGGTATTCTTGGAGGCGAATTTGATTGGCTCTTAGAATGTATACTAGACTTGAGGCAGAGAGTAGAAGCATACAGGTAATCATCTAGTTTTCATCTCAAATACATCATATTTTTCCTAAGTAGATAGAACTTAAAAAGATAAGCTCATTACAGTATTATTGGTGATATAATGGCTTTAGTTAGAGATGCTAGGAGAGAAAAGATAGAGACATTCCATGATGCTTTCAAATACTTATGCAGGAGACATGGAGGCACTCTCGAAGGAACTACCTGTCGCTTACCAAATACATTCTTCATTAGCACTATGCTAAAGGAATTAGGAGAGCTTGTGGAAAGAGAAAAACTTTGGAGAAAAGGTATGCCTAGAGTTTTCTATCATCTCTCTGCAAAAGAGGAAAAAGCATTTCTTCCCTCAGCGAGAGAAGAGAGAAAAGAAGAGACATTCCTTACGGTTACTTTACTACCCGAAGGAGAAGAAGTAAGTGTTACTGTACGAGAACGAAAGCACAACAGAAGTTCTCTATACAGGATGTTTCGTAGGCATGTTGAAGAGAAGAATGTTGAAGTAAAAGGTGAATTCTATGTAGGTGTCACTTCTGGAGAAGAAAACGAGTACAGGGGATGGTCTATAGTCAGGTGGCGAGATCTAGAGAAAACAGTAAGATCCCTACTTGCAAAAGCAGAAGGAATACCGACAAACCTCCGCATAAAGTCATGGGAGTGGTTCAAAGATAAAGTAATGGAGTCAGAAAACTGGGAAGATCTACGCTACAAAATAGTGCTCGGAGACTAACTTAGTTATTTTGTATTGATTTTTTATCACATATATTTTTAAATCACCACTTTCTATTTATTCATGATGTACTGTCGAGAACTTGCGGATAAGCTAGCAGAACGTGGATTTAAGATAGAGAAGGTAATTGATAAAGATGATTACTGCCACATATCCTTCAGAAACCCAAGACTCAGAGATTCTCACAAAATCTCACTCACCATCAAGAAAGCTGGTAAAGCAAAGATGAACTTCCGTATAGAGATCTCGGATAAAAAGCTGAAAAAACCGTTTATTCTAGAGACCTCAGTAGATCTCAATCCTAAAAGCATCCCTGAAGATATTCGGGATTTAAAAAGACTAGAGAAAATTTTGAAAAATCTCAAAGCCTAACTTTTTTAAAACTCTAAAGCCATCCTGCTTCTCTTAGTGCTCTCTTCATTTCCTCTACTTTTCTCCTAAGCCACGAAGGTACTCCTTCCCTCTCTGCTAATCTGACGACCTCTCTACTAAGTTCCAACGCTCTGTTATAAAACTCATCTGCTGGATAATAACTACCCAGTTCGGCCTCTGCCATCTTCAATAGAGGGTATCCACATAGTACTGCATACTCAGGATCTTCTTCCTCTAGAGCGCTAGTTACGCAACTAATTAACGCCATGTACGCCTCACGCCCCTTCTTTCTCAAATACTCATACGCCATCTTTTGCACCTCCAAGGAATAATTAATCATTTCCTTTTTATAAGTAACGTTTCGTATATTTCGAGAAGAAACTTACTGCTGTAAGTCACATCACATCATAAGCCATTTTTAGGCGTATGAGTCTAGTACTAATGGGAGAATATGAAAAAGTTATATCTTCTTATATTTGGAATTCTCCTAGCACTAGTCGTAATAATCCCAACAGCACTAGCATCCCCAAGCGAGAATCTAAGCGTACCAAAAACCACAGTAACCATAATCATTGATAGTTCGCTCAACATGACCAGCGAATGGAATGGATCGGCAGTAGTATTATGGCTCAACCCAATAGATGGGACAGAACGGGAGTCAGTATACATGCTACATAATGATACCCATTACTTATTCGGAGCAATACTCTATGATCCAGACAATATAGCAGATGACTCATTCACAATCTATGTAAAGTGGGATAACGTCGTATACAAATACACCATAAATGAAGGCTCTACTACAATAACTCTTGTCAACATAACAAATGGAGAAGAAACTCTCACCAGTAATGCAACAGCCATCATGACTTCAAGTCACCCTGCGATGTCTTGGCTATACCTAGAACTAGCTATACCAAAAGATGAATGGAACAACTCTACAGAAGCATACCTATACTTTGAGCACATACACACATTCAAGCTCACCATAACAAGCAGATACCCTGAAAATGCAAACCCAGAAGATCCCACAACATGGTTACACGTAATATTCAAGGAAGTATTAGGGCAGTACCAGATATTACTCACATTCTCAGACAGGGATGGAAAACCAATAGACTACATAGCAGATAGGAGCTATGCTAAAATATGCTTCTTGAACGGGACAGTTTATACTATGCTTGCGCCCTCAGGATCACTAATTAAAGCCCTCCTACCAGCCGAGAACTATACAATTTCGTTCTATGTCTACGACATGCTGATATTCAACACAACCCTTAACGTAAACACCAATATTACAGCATCATACACACTAAACAACCTCAACCTCATAGCGACACCACTAGGAGATATAGTCGCAGTAGTAGAGCTACCCGGGCAGGTAGAAGCAATGTACCTAGATCCAGAGAGACGCTTAGGGTTGGTAATTACTAATAATACCAAGCCTACAGCTCTAAGAATATTCCCACGAGTAGTATGGAACTACTCATTTGTCGTGGCCTTGAATACACTAAACTTCACTTACAACCCATATACTAATGCCCTCATAATATACATTTCTGGAAACCTAAGCGGAGTAATGATGATAGGAGCACCAAAAACATACCCAGTATTCCACTACTCAAACGGAACAATAAGAGGATACGTATTCAACCATGAACTAGAAGACCTAAGCGTATGGCTCTCAAACGGATCTTACAAGATATTCTACGCAAAAGCCCCATTCGCTATAGCCCTCAATAATACAGCATTAAAGAAGGGCACAGACTACTCGACAAACGCACTTAACATAACTACACTATCTATTGAAGGAGGAGAACTCAAGGTATTCTTCAAGAACCCGATAAAAGCATCACTCACAGTAAGCGATACAACAGCAAAGATATACCTAGCCACACCATACAGGTTCACAGGCAGATACACTATCAAAATATGGAGAGGCACAGAACTAGTAGCTACCCGAAGTGGTACATTCACATCCTCAGTACCACTAACAACAATTGATATCCCCCTAGGCACACTAGAGCCAGATGTATACATGATAGAGGCCACAGTCACAGATGATGACTCAAAGCAGACCGTAGCAACAACCTCATTACGTTATGAAGTAGAAGCACAAGCACCCGAAGAGGAGAAGTTTGCTTGGGAGAACTACTACCTGCTAATTCCACTCTTAATGCTACTGCTATTACTTATCATAGTCATAACTCTCAGAAAGAGCATAGTGCAAATAGAAGATAGAAGGAAATTCATCGTATTGAGAAAATAAAATCCTATTTTCTTTACCTCATGTAACTTACAGCAGTAAGTTACATTAATCTTACTCATTCCGAAAAGAGAAACGTATATGAACACTCCTTCATAAAAGTATACTGGTGAACATCTATGTCAGAGGCTGAATTGAAGGAGAAGTTCAAGTACATGTGTGAAGCATTAGGTGGACGCTTAAAGCAGAGCGAAGTCAAGGCACTAGGAATTACTGAACTTTCCTGCTTACTAGACAAACCTCAAATGGTGCACGTTGATGTAAAAGATGATGAACTCACTATATTTGTAGAACCACCGATATTTTATGGCAAATGGTCTGCGGGCTTCAGCTTTCCACTTCCTAAAATTACGACAATAGGCTCAGCACTCATAAAGAAAGGATCAGAAATCAGTACAAACGTAGAAGCTTCTGCTATTACTCTACATAAGGATGGCTCAGTTTCAATTGAAGGGACAATACCCTCCGCTAAAAAATACTATGAATGGCTTAAAGAACTAGAGAAAAAGGTCTTTGAATAGACATTATAACTTTTTACCCATTATACTTCGTGATAGTAGACCAACTGCGTAGGAGTCCACCTACTTTCTCTCCATGCCTGTACAAACTGCAATTGCACTTCGTACGTATCTGGGTCATAGTCTACATCAAACCCTAATGCTATCCTTTCACCATCCTTAGTAGTACAGTTTGCCACGTACTCAAAACCGGGCACATCATCTTTCCTATGGTAGAGTGAACACGTCAATCCTGCTCTCTCCAATACCCTCTTCAATATTGAAGGTACTTCATAATCAAAAACATCCCTCCAGTCTCTATCAGTCTTGATCTCTACATCTTCCATAATAGTCTCGTAAAGCTCCCTCTCACCCTCTTTCTCCCTCATAGCCTCTTGTACAATTGATCTTATCTCTTCAGCCAATTCATTAATCCACTCTTCTGCCATAGCTTAACACCCCAAATCTATATCCTCCCTTATCAGATATAAACGTTTTATTTTCGTTATCCTGCAAGTTATCAATAAATCCCTTCATTACCCACTATTAACCGTAAGACCATGAGATCTCTATCCCTTCCTCAGGCCTCTAAAACACGGCGAATAATCTACAGGCTCTATCGGTCTCACAAATACAGGAGGGAGAGTGAAAATGAAGTCAAATAAGGAAGTGGAGATGAAGTACCCACGCCCGATCTTAGATCTGAAGAAGACAATAGATGTCCTGACAAACCATATAAAAAGCCTCCTAGTTCTGGTGATAGAGACCTACCTTCAAGACCAAAGAATACAGCAACCACTAATAATAGACCCGAAGAGAGTAAAAGTACTCCCAGAAGACAGTACAGAAGAACTTAACTCGCTCCTGAGGAAGCTGGTAGACACTACAGAAAGCCCACAGCTAGTACTAAACGCACTAAAATCAGCTCTCTCCTCCTACAAAATCCCCTACAAGGTGATAGAAAATGAGTGAACTAAAAAAGCTCTACGAGGAATTATATACCCTACTCGACAGGATCTACAACTCATTAGACGAATTAACAAAGAAGCCTATTGATGAAATCAATCAAGAATTTAAAGAGACAAAAGAAATCATAGAAAAAGCATTTGACATGTACTCTCTAGTAGTAAACAAGTATATAGAAATCGCTGAGCAAAGCAAAAGAAGCATTCTAATACCTGATGCCGAAGATAATATACGCTATCTTATCGTTAAAATGGAGTACCTAAACTCTCTCCTTACAAAGGCATGGAACTTATGCAAAGCACAGGAAGCCTTCATTCTAAAAACCTTTGATGAAAAACGAGACAGACCCGTATATGATAATGCTCTCCTCCCCATAGAGTTTGTCATCTGCCCCAACCTTAACACACTAATGGAAACTGTTGAAAAGATAATAAAATCACTAAAATTCCACTACTCAACCTCTGGAAAGATAATCACCCTTAAAGACGGAAAGAAGGCTCTCCTAATATACCAAAAAGGGAAACTCAGAGCTGTTGTCGAACTTACACCTACCGATAAATTAGACGTATGGGAATATCACGCTTACGGAATTGATCTGAATGTGAATCCGTTCATGGAAAAAGGTTATGCAGAAGGATATGAAAACCTTAGTGAAGATGATTATGGATTATTTAGAGAAATCCTCGAAAAAGGTACACTTGTCAGATGGAAAATAAAGAGGAGAAAGCTCTCAGTAGATAAGGACACTATAGAGAAGAAACTGAAAGAAGCTGAAAGGAAATACCTTATGGAGGGTGAGAGTAGATGATTACCTCGAATAATCCTCGAATAATATACATAAGAAAAGACCTGAAAAGAGAACTAGAAGACCTATTAAGCCGTTTAACTGGTTATAATATCATTACATTCGATAAAGGAGATGCACGAATAGTGCTCATACATGGTATACACGTACTATTTGATGAAGATGCACTAAGAGTACTGACACACCTACCAAAATGAAACTTACACCTGTAAGTCACATTTTTCTTTAAGCTATTTTAAGCACTCTAGCTAAATACAAGTACTTCTGTATTTTCTTCTGATGATAACCGTAAGAAGAGAAATTTTAGAAGAACTCCTTAACGACGAAAAAATCCAGAAAAAGCTCAGGAAATGCAAAAACATAAATGACTTAGCAAAGCTCTTAGAAAAGTGGGCTAAAGAAAAGGGATACAGAATCGCCTACACTAATGATAACGCATGAATATATAAAAAATGATGTTTACGATCTGAGTCTGACGTACTTTCTAGGTCTTAGAGGAGCAACTATAGCTTTGAACAGTCTTGATATAATCGCTACTACTACCACTAACAGGATTACAACCGATACTATTACAATCAGTATCCATAACGCCTGCTTCGATATCACAGCTATTGTAGCAGACCTTACATTATCATCAGCATAGGCATCATAGCCTGAAAAGCCCACTTGTAGTTCATGCCTCGCCATAGGCTCCCTCAGCACCCAGAATAGCGACGGGTTCTCAGGCGCCTTAAATCTGACCACAACAGTCATGTTCCCTGCCAATATCTCCTGCTTTGTATAGACTACCGTGTTCGTGGTATTGTCCTGCATAAAGAGAAGTATCGGTTCACCCTCAAGATTCGATATCAGCCTATACCTCACCCCGACCTCCCTACCCTCTAGTGTTACTTCTGGAAGATCTACCGACACTACTTTAGCATTAGCGCCTATATCTATCGTTATGTTCGCTATATTGTTTAATCCCATGTCCTCCCAAGGATGCGAGGCGTTCACATAGACTATGATGTGTCTCTTCCAAGGTAGCACTATTGTGAAGTTCCTCCATACTATGCCCGCATAGCTCGTCACGTTTTCCGACTGCCACATTCTCAGAGATCTCCTCCCTGCAAACACATCCCACATCCCTATGTCCAGCACCATCGGGACTTTGGTTATGTTTATCGGCACCTCCACACCTATGTCTATCTCTATGATGTCCTCTGGGAGTATCGCAAAGTCCGTCTTGGTCTCCACTATCTGCCACAGTATGAAGACCTTCAAGTCTAGGAACGGCTTGAGCCACACGGGTCTCGTGAGCAGAGCGTTGTTATCAGGATCCGTGTCGTACTGGTATGACGTTATGTTTATCCAAGCCTGAACCTCCATCCCTAGGCTTGCGTTTATCGAGAACCACTCGTAAATTGGGTTCACGCCAAGGAACAGGTCATACGTCTTCGTCAGGGATGTCACAGTCTCATTAGTCTCCGCATTTATAATGGTTATCTTCACGGTTACAGTCTGTGGCTTGTTAGTCCAGAGGAGGAACCTTACACAATGCGTCATGTTTCCGAAGTAATAGCCCTGACCTCTATGGATCGTGATTTCTCCCCAGAGCACAGCTACTTCCTCTGTGTATAGTGGGCTGTATACTGGAAGCGTGAACACCATCCATATTGATCTATCCATCAGCGTGTTGTTCCTCCAGAAGACATAAGCTGTGGTGTTTACTGTTGCCTCGCACTTGACATCTATTACTGTTCCATTCTTTATCCAGAAGTAGGCGAAGCCCGTTCCGTTAGTCTTCCCTTGGGCGATTACATTAGTCGTTCCGTGCTCATATATTGTTATGAGTGCCCCCTCAAACGGTGCTGAATCGTTATATATCACCTGCACAGCTAATGTCCACAGAATCGTGCCGTTCGGTAGCTGAATCGGGTAGGGCGGGTGCGTCCAGTTACCTCTGAATTCTGGCTCCTCTGGGGTTATTACCTTCCCTACTTCCCCTTCTGGTGCCATCGGGTAGTTTACTGTTATGTTACCGAGGGGCGCAACGGTTACGTTTCCTATTAGTGATATATACCCTGTCTTTTCAGCTTCTATTTTATATGTCTCTCTTAATATTATATTGAAGGTTATCATACCGCTTGCATTTGTACTACCATAGGATACCAACGTGTCGTTTATATATCTCAAAATGACTGTCGCACCATCAATTGGTGTGCGGTTGAATGCATTATACACGTAGACAGTTAAGGTGCCGTTCTTTCCCACTATTGGGGGTATTGTAAGTAGTAACGGGATCGCCTTCTTATCGTAGTCGTTCGACTTGAAATAATTACCATCAGAAGCATAGGTGATGTTGCCCTCTGCCTCTAGCCATACTGGATATCCTGCATCCGCAAGCTTGTAGGCTTCCCCTAGGTACTTATCAGCATCAAGTATTACGAATGTGTAGTTTTGGTTTACTGCTGTAAGGCTCCTTGAGACATCACCCTCCCATGTCTTGTTCGCTACCCAGTCATGAATCGAATAATCAAACTTCTTTAGTGTAATCTTCCAATGTAGCTTTACTTCTTTCTGCTCTACATTGCTTACGAGCTTGAAGCTTATGTGTCTGGGCTGTGTGCCCACTACGTTAGTTCCATTAAAGTATATCTTAACCGCTACGTCTGGGGGCATTCCTGCAAAGTAGTTGAACGCCCACGTCTTGCACGGCTGTAGGGTTGCTCCATTAAATGGATCTATCCACTTGGTGTTTTCCATCGTTGCATAGTACCACGTATTGTTGATGTTTTCAACATACTCGAACATGTTGCCCAGCCTCCTCCAGAACTGGTACTCGAAGGTGTCCTTAAAGAGGTCTTCAAGCCCCGCTACAGATGTATTAAGGTAGCACAGCTTCACGTCCTTGCCATACTTATATGTCAATACCCTCTCTATAAATAGGGCAGGCTCAGGCATATTGACCAGCTCTATCTTCTCTATCCTAGCCTGTACGTCCTTCCAGTTGAAGTGAACTTGCGCATAGTACTTGAACTGGTCTACTTTCTCAAATGGGGCTATGAACTTAGCCTTACTCTCTATTTCTCCATCAAGATATAGCCCTTCGTATGGGAAGACAACTACCAGCTTGTCTGCACCCGTTGGGAAGTTGAAGTGGGCTACCGCCCCGTCCTCGGCTGGGTGGAATGAGTACTCTACACCGTTTACTGTGACAGTCCTCAGGAGTTCTGCTATCTCTACAGGGTCTGTGTACTCCCTACCTCCCTTGGTCTCCACCCATAGCTGTAAGGAGTTGCCGAATATTACCGTTGTCGAGAAAGCATCAAGCCCGGGCACGAACGTCCATAGAGCAGTCTTTCCCGTAACTCTGTTCTCTATGCCTATCTTGAGCGATACTAATCTCAGTCTCGATACTGGTATCCCTGCATAGCTCGCCACGTACTCTGCAAGGGAGTACAGGTTCATCTTTGGAGGCACCCTTCCTTCCTTCAGCAAGTTCATGTAGTCCTCCCAAGTCCTACCCCAGTCATACCTCACGAGAAGTATATCCTTTATATCATCAGTCTTAAATGCGTCCTCATATCCCTTCCGTACATAGTCCAATTTCTCCTCCTGAGGCAACAGCACGTAGCTGGCAATATACTTATCCCCTGTCTGGATATCTTGGAAGACTGGGGCGACCATGTAGAACGTGCGGACTTCTATGTTCTTAGCTTGGTATGCTCCGTATAGTAAGTCCGCCACGAAGAACGCCACAAGAGCGTAGCTTGCTAACGTAGAAATCGAAGAAGTCAG
>Ga0180301_10002947_pt1 | contig 13333 bp, 8 predicted proteins | sample GuaBasSediGuay16_FD_121797 | JGI IMG/M metagenome (GOLD analysis project Ga0180301, IMG submission 121797) | Subseafloor sediment microbial communities from Guaymas Basin, Gulf of California, Mexico - Guay16, Core 4569-2, 12-15 cm | ecosystem: Environmental > Aquatic > Marine > Hydrothermal...
AATCTATTGCATCCCCGACAACCACAGAACAATCCTCTTTCTTAACGTCTTCTAAGACAAATTCGTAGAGTTTTTTATAAGCTACTTTCGAATGTGTAAGCATCTTCAGTAAATTCTCATCATGAATAGGATTAGTCCCAACACCAATACAACCCTTTAATTCCTGAAAATAATTCGCAATATGAAAATAAATACAACTTCTATTCGGCACTCCTTTTAATTCCAACATTCCTTCATGCCAAGAAAATTTTCTCTTATAATCTTCGTGCATCTTTCCAGCTTTTCTCAACGTAATTTTAAATAGCCCGGGGGAAATCTTTCTCACTTTATTCTCTAATCCATAACAAACAAATTTACCATTAAACAAGATTATACTTGCTGTAGAAAATTCATCCTCGTAATATCTAAAGAGAGTTATAATACTCATAATTATAATTTATGCTTCAGGTTCAGATTCAGATTCAAGTTCAATCTCACTATAATCATCAATTAGTTGCCGTCTAATAGCATCAACTTCGCTTCCACGAACAATTCTTTTAATGTAATCCACAAGATGCTTCCTTACAAAAGCTAATTTATCTGCTGGAGTTCCATCCCCTTCATACATGTATTTTTTATCAAAAGCATTAAAAACTCTACTTACTTTATCATCAGGTATTGTGATTGTTATTTGCGCCATTATGTAAATTCTCCTAGTTTACTAAATTAAATTAAATTAAATTAAATTAAATTAAATTAAATTAAATTAAATTTAATTCATTCAAATCCTTTACCTTCCCACCTTTGACATAAAACCCATCATCATGAAATACTGCAACAATTTCTCCCTCTTTATCCATAATTTGTATGCCTTTATCATATTTCGCAATTCTACTAACATCTCCATGTTCAGCAGCCCACTCAACCATTTCATCCGTAACACCAAATTCTCTAATTTTCCATTTATTTGCAAATGCAATATCAGCTTCAGCATTCCTATAAATGGTGTCACAATAAATATTAGCTACGCGTACACCATCTGTGCCAATATCATAAGCACTGTCAGTATCACAAGTAATATCCTCTTTAAGTATTATTGAAGAACTAGTAACTGTTAATTTTTGTGTTGTGCTATGGCGTAATGAAACAGCATTTTCCGTACAAAGAACATTCCCTTCCCACCCGGAAACACTATAATAACCGAGACATATTAACGTAGTTGCAAGCGAGAGTAATGCATAAGGTGCTGAATCATTAGATCCAACATATACTGTATCTTCTTGAGCATCAAATACTGTGGCACCATCAACTTTAATCTCAACAGAATTGTCTGCAATATATATTCCAGAATCATTTCCAGAACTATCACGTGATCTAAGAAAACATTGTGAGTTGCTAACATACATTCTGCTATAAGGATTTGATGTCGAACTATCTATAGCAATTCCACTAGATACATTCATATCTATCATACGATCGCTATCATCTTTTGAAATAAGTCTATCTACACGGACATCTCCTTCAAAATAACCATCAGCAAAAGCTTTGGAAGCAGATCCAAGATCATAGGAGTTGTCTGTGCCTGGAATAATATCTACTAAAGGCTTAATTTCTGTGCTTTGTATAACTAATGCATCGACATCATCTGCTTGTAATATTACACATTGTCCATATGTTGTGTGATCAGAATGGGCCTCAACTGAAGCTACAGTCGTGGAATTATCCGCTGCTATCGCTGCTACTGCCTCAGAATAACCAATAGCATCATCCGTTGTACATTGTAATTGTGCTTTATGTGCTGTACCTTGAAAATATACATCGAAGGTTTCGGATCCATAAATGCCAACAGTGCCCCAATACTTAGATGTTGTACCTATATAATAAGTACCAACTTTCGTAGTTTTTGGATCTGTATGTAATATTATACCTGTATACTCACAATAAATTTCACTCCCACTCCCGAAAATAAGTTTCCCAGGGGCAGAATCATCTTGCGTTAACAAAATCGAACCAGCGTCTGTACCAGAAACGGGAATACTAACTAAACTGTACCCGCTAGTATCATAAGCATTAAATCCACTTGATGCATCAATTTCAACTCTACCACCGCTTGCGCCTGTTCTAAGTGTAATTCCAGTAGCGGTAATATTTCCATTAGAATCCCAAGCAAAACCACTAGAAGTCCCTAACCAACCACTTCCATCGCTTGCGTCAAATCTAGCAGTATTAACATCTGAAGAATTTTTCATTGTAATACCAGCAGAATTCAAAAATACTCTAGCACCACTTGCAGCAGTTCTAATCAACGCGCCAGTAATTGTTCCACTAGTAATATTTCCTAAAGCTGCACTAATAGCTGATAGCTGAGCTACATTTATTTCCGTTGCAGTTACAGAATTTGCAGCTAATTCATTAGTAGTAATTGCATCAGCTTGAACCATTCCAGTATTAATACTGTTATCTCCAATAACAGTATCGTTTATTCCTAAAACTCCAACAATAGGAATATAAGCTGCCATAGCATTAGTGTTGGAAGAAGCCCAAGCAAGACACATTACAATTCTATCTTCATGACCTTCGATGTTAGCAGCATAATCTTTAGTTACTTGAAGTGTTGCATTATCTACAACATAATAAATGTAGTAAATATCTCCACTTCCGGTAGTCATACTACCAGTTCCGGTAGTAGATGCATTTACTGTTTTCGCACTTTCTCCTTCAATGGTAATTGTTCCGTCTCCACCTCCCCATTTTCTCCATTTAACGGTTCTATAATCTGAAGCATAGAACTCCATATTTGTGAAGAAGCGTCGTGCTTGAGCTTTTAAAGAAGCTGTAGGGATTGTGTCTGCATCTATTGGACCTCCAGGAATTGATGTAATTCCTCCAGTTCCCCAGACAATTTTATCTGTGCCAGTTCCAAGAAACCCACTACCATCAGCTTTAATACTAACAGTTTGTATATTGTTTCCAAAAGCTTGAATCTCTGGAGTTCCAGCGTTACCATCAATTTTAATATAGCTTGTTCCTGTTCCGGGACAGCGAATAACGCCGCTAGTTAAAGTTCCCATATCAGCAGTAAATGCACTTAAATAATTGCAAGCTACAATATTTGCAGCTACAACACTGCTGGTTCCAGTAGATGGTAAATAAGTTATATTTTCGTTTGTATCAGAAGTAGTTATAATTGTGCCAATTAAATATTTGTTGTCGCCTAATGCATCTGATGGAGATGTACTAACACTTAAATTAGAGTTGCCACTAGTCTTATATAAATAATATATAGCATCAGTTGAGAGTGTTCCAGAATTTCCACTACTAATACTTTCAGTTGTCCCATCAGGCAACCACACATATCCTGATGTCCACTCAGCCCCACGATATTCATTACCTGTAAGCGGAGAAACAACAATGCTACAAATAACGGGAATACTCCCAACTGATTGTTTACCTGCTGTAATTGCGCCATCGTCAACATCATCTTCAACAATGCCTGCGATATCTTTTTCTACTGCACTACCTGGAGTCAGTGTTCCTGTAATCGTAGAATCACTATATCGTAAAGCTCCCGGGCCAAAAACATTAACAGCCCGCGCCGCAACAACAAGACCATTTCCAGAAGTAGTTTTTCTTGCTCTATAACGTAATTCAGGCTGAACATATTCAGTCCCGGGCAAAACCGCAACTTCTCTGTAAAATTGACATTTATCTCTTAAAAAACTATCTACAATCTTCCAATAACTAACAGTTCCGTTATTTCTTGTTCTATAATTTCCCGTAACTGTAATTGTAAAGGGATCCCCGGCGGTGTTAGATGCTATTTCGTATTCTTCAAAAAATACAGCATTGTTTGCTGTCCCATCATCTCTACCTAATCTTAAAAAATAACCCGCGTATTGATTCAACGTAGCAGAGAAACCACTAATACTAAACTCATAAGTTCCCTGCGTTGCAGTTAATGTCCCATCAACTTGACTCTTACTAACAGTTTCACTCGGTAAACTATTTGGATGACCAAAGATTTGAATTTTATTAGTAGTAAAATTATCATCACCAAGTGTAAGCGTTATGTATAATTCATCTCCGGCTAAATTGCTAGGATTCCCTGTTGGATGAGCATCTAATGTAGTCCAAGCACCAAATTTATCAATATCCGGTAAATCTACATCAACACTATTTATGTCAGTGCTTACTGTTAATGTTGCAGGTGTTGTATAATCCGACCAACCAAAAACATTATGAACACGCGCAGTATATTCCCACTGCTCGGCTAGTTCAAGATCAAAACCTATCCGCGAATACGCATCAGACCTAGTATTTATAACACTTTCATGTTCTACATCACTAAAGCCTGTAGAGGTAGAGAAAGATCCATTATCTTTTTTTCTTAGTTGTACTTCAAAAGAATCTACGCTGTCTGAATTTGTTGAAATTGTATTTATATGAAAATAAACATAAGTTGTAGTTCTAGACTTACCTACATAATAAGGGCTGCTTCCAGTAGTAATTGTTATTCCACTAGGAATATCAGTATCAGTGGTGTTTGTATAATCATTAAGAGTAAAGACATCTCCAGAATTACTTAAACTCCATACACTATCAACATCATCATCGTCGTAAAATTTTGCTCTAGCCCAATATTCTCCATATCCATAACTACTTACTCCTTGTGTGAATTCATAAGGAGTTGCATTATCAGTTTTACTAACAACTAAAGTTTGATTTCCATCCGGGGTTCCAGTAGTAGGATTTCCATCACCAACAGCTGCGTGATATAATTCAAAATCACACTTTTTAATATTAGCAAGTGCAGTGAGTGGTTGAGTACTTGTTGGTTTTTTTGCATTAACATAAATTCTATAGTTTCCCATAGAACTTAAATTAACTTCAGGTGTCGGAGGACCGCTAAAACTAGGTGCACTTGCGCCCGCGAGTTCTGCGTTAATCTCAGAACTTAATGTTCCACTTTCTCCAATCTGATTAACTGCGCCAACTCTAAAATAATAAGTGTTTCCAACAAGAATTTTATTACTAGATTGTTTCGTAAATTTATATTGATAATGACCAGTTTCTGTCTCTTCTAGTTGATTCCCACTAACAAAAATAGCATCATCAGAAGTTGTAATCCCAGAAGATGTATCATAATAAATTCTAAAACCTCTTAACGCTAAATTCTCAATTTCACTGCCCCCAACCCAATCCCATTCAAGCAGAATAAAATCTAAAATGCTTGTTGCATCAAAATTTGTCGGCGCAGGAAGTGTAAGCGCGAAATCACTTAACGTTATTATTTGATGCTTTCCTGTCCAAATACATGCGTTAATTGCAACACCGCCAGAATGCGAACTTGCAGCAGTGTTATGCGATCCACGAGCATACAATGTTATGCTCCACGGATTAACACTTTTGTTAATCGTTTTAATCGTAACTAATTCATCTTCAATTCGAATCGTCGCATTAACTTTATAATATTTTTGGCCATAATCCGGGGGATCAATTAAAACATTTAACTCACTATCATTGATAGCTGTATTTAATGTAGTATATCCCCCGGCATCTTTAATAACAGGTTTGATTTCTAACCCTGTCTTGGAGTAAGTAACATAACTTAAATCAAAATAAGTTTCTCCGATAACAGGATTAAACCTGATTTCCGCTTCATTTTGAATACCATCGAGTGAAGTGTTTGAATCTTGATTAGGTTTATTGTATGTTGCACCTAATTTAAAATCCTCAACTCCTTTACTTAACTCTTTAATGTAGCATTTAGCTCCCGCAGGAGTTACATATTTTGACATTTTATTCTATTCCTAGAAAGAGAAAGAAAAACAAAAACAAAAATAAAAATAAAAATAAACTAATACGCTGTTACGAAAACATTGTATCTACTTTCGTTTGTGTTTGTATCTGTTGCGTGAAGCGTCATCATATATTCACCTTTACCTTCTGTTACTATTGAAGCATCTGTTGGGAGATATTGACTAGGAAAATATGCGTTTGGTTCTAGTTGCATTCCCCAAACATAAAGACTTGAAGAGCCGTCGCCAGTATAACTGGGTGTTGAGCCGTCAAGTAGATATACATTTAAATATGGCTCTCTTGTTCCAGATTCACTCATACAACTAATATGAATCCTATACCAATCATTAGGATATGCTTCAATTTTATAATCAAGTAAGTATGCAGAACTATATATCGAAATCAAAGATCCATCAGATAAATCCACATAAATTCCTGTAGCGTGCGGTGGAGAATGTTTTCCTCTAATAAGAACTCGCGCATTTCTTGTCCCTGAAGCCCTTTTAAGGAAAACACTACCAGCAATGGGTACATTATCTTCAAAAGACGAATTTAAAAGTGTTTTATAAATATAATGTGATGTTGAAACAGATGTATCTTCTATAACTTCGTCAGCAGTAGTTGCTCCATCAGGCGCAATTCCAACATCATCAGAAGCAGTTACTCTAACAAGAGTTTTCCCAGTCGTCATATCTTCAGAATACAATATTAAATTCGAAGTTTCACACTTAAACTCAAATAACCTCGCAATGTATGTTAAATCTCTCCCATCAATAATCTTATATTCATCTGCATTATCAAAATCATTATCAGTCCCCCCACTTAAACTAACACTAATCTTATGCTCACTATCAACACTTGTAACAATTCCTTCACTTCCATCAGTAACATTCTGTAACGTATCAACACCCTCAACAATATTAGAATTCTTAAAAGATACATTTTTATTATACAAAAATGCACTATTATCTGCTCCAGTATGTATTCCTTGTGCTTTTACAGCACGTTCAATGTCCATTTCGCGTGCGTTTTTAAAACCAGAAACGCTAAACTTAACACTATCAAGATAAGTATCATCTTCAGCAATACGCAATCCTAAGAATGGTTTTATTGCATTTCCGCTCTTAACAATAATATTGTCGCTATATCCTTCAATTTTACAAACAACTTCAATACTCTTACTTAAAACGCTAGAATCACTAAGCGTGATTTCTAAATCAAAAGTGTGTGTTCCATACGCATTAATTGTATTCGTTACAAATTTTGTAGCTGTCAATAAATCTGGATAAGAGCCAACACTAATGTTATTCCAAGATCCTGCATTTTTCCTCCAACGAATACTACTTGGAGGATAATCTGCAATTAAATTTAAACTCCTAAAAGGATAAATACTCTTGCCTAAAATACAAGATTGCCCTTTAAGGATTAAGACGTATGTCTCATAATCATCCTCAGCATACACTAGAGCTACACGCTCTGAATGTTTTACTGGCGCAACTCTTAAATTACTAGCTATTACTTTGCGTAGATTTGCCACGATTAAACTCTTCTAATTTTGCTTCATCTTCTGCCTGTGTTCTGTTTTTAACCACAGAAAGCTCATCTAACAACACAGGAACTGCAAATGCTTGAAACGCAGGCCATTTCGAACACTTATGCATTTCATCATAAATTCTATCAAAATCTGTACGACTTAACTGAATTTCATCAGGGATGTGATCAACTTCATCGCCAAAAACAAGTCTCAACATACGATAAAAACGCGCTTCATCTGCATCCATTTGTTGATGATTTGATGTAAATGCAATTAAAATCAACTGACCAGTCAATTCTGGATAAGTAAGATAATCTTCCTCTCCATCTTTAGTTTTTCCGCGATATAATTGCTTCTTCGTAAATCCATAGTCTAGATTTGTTCTTAGAATTTTGAAAGGTGCATTACTCATGATTTTTCTCCTAATTTGTCGTTCTAGTTTTCGTTTAAAGTTCATACTTACTTACTTACTTACTTACTTACTTACTTACTTACTTACTTACTTACTTACTTACTTACTTACTTACTTACTTATGTTAGAGCCACAGTGCCAGATTTAGCAGTTCCAGCAGTATATTTTACTCTAAACCTCAAAACATTACTTGTTTCATCAATTTCAAAAGCAAGACCATTATTAAAATCTGGAGTAACAGTACCATTAGGTACATAAAGTGTAGCTACTCTTGTACCAACATCAAGATCCAAAATCTTATTTCCTGTTGAAGTTCTAAAAGTCATATTACCTGTACTTGCTTCAGGATCGAAAAACAAACTTGTCCCACTTTGTTGAATATCAGTATAATTTCCAGCAGAGTCTTCAATTCGAAAAATAGGAGCCGCCCCTTGAAGATGCAAATCTTTAGCTGGAGTTCCTCCAATTCCAACCCGTTCATTAGATGTGTCTACGACAAAGACATCTCCAGTGTCTCCATTTTTTCTAACTAAAAATGCTTCAGCACTGGTCCCATCAATAATTATACTACTAAATGTTGCACTTCCTGTAGTATAAGGTACACTATAAGTGACGACAACATCAAAATCCTTAGACTGTGAATCATCATTATCAACACGAATATGAAATTCATCACTACTATCATCATCTTCGTAAGGAAACAAAAAACCTTCCAACAACTCACTATAAGTACTTCCATCATATGATGCAGGATCATACAATTTAGTACTCCCCGGTCCAAGCTCATAAACTTTAGTATCCGATGCAAAAGTATCTTTCTTGAAAAATGATACTGTACATTCTCCAGCATCGACACTTGGAGTACAAGTAACTTTATGAACATGGACAAAACTAACAGCTTCAGGAATAGCAAAACTCTGTTCACTATAACTACTTGCTCCAACCGATGTAAAATTGAACGTTCTTGATATTAAACTACTCATTTTATCGCTCGCTCCCCGGCATATCTGGAAACGTAACTTCAGTAGAAACAACTACTTCCAAATCGCCGGTATTTGTAGTATTATAAGCTATTGATGGCGTGCTGGGGACAACCGCAGCAGGGATTCCAGTAGAATCCATATCTAAATAATCAACAACAATTTTCAGGTCGTTTCCAAAATTCTGTGTGCTGTCGTTATAAATTTCATTTAAATGTATTTGACATTCAAAACTTCTAACAAATTTATTATCTTCTGTAATTTTTAAAACCCTAAAAAACAACGGCCCATCATCATAAGGCACAAAATCAACAGCACCACCCATAAATTTAGCTCTCAAAACATCACTTTCAACACAAATGATATCTCCAGGCTGTATTTTCTGTGCGGTTTTTAAACTTGTTTGAAAAGAACAATAAAAATTTCCATAAAAGTCTTCCCGAACCATAAGCGCTAGTCTGCGTGCTGCTTGATCTACTGAAGATGTTAATGGAAGTTGTACTTCTTTTTTAATTTTTCTTCTAGTATTAACTTCCCCAAATCTTCTACCAGCTTCGAATTGCGCAACCTTACTTCTGACAGTTACTTTAGTGGTTAAAAAATCTCTGCTTGCATCAGGAAACGTCACACTATACTCATTAGCGATATCTCGAATATCTTTTCTCCAACACTGAAGACTACTTTCTTCTGTGTTTGCATTCCTTAGAATATTTCGGTTACTTCCTTTATCAGTGAAAAATCTATCACTTACAACATCATCCAATTCCGCCTGTGTTAACGCTCTTCTATAAACTATTTCAATCTTTCCCTCTTCGTTCATTCTCCAATTCGCAGCAGCTTCATCAAGAACACTTGTTAAAACACTATGAATACTCTCGTTCTTGCTTAATACTCCGTTCGCGTTCCAACGTCTGACACTGCCCCCAGAGAACAAATTACCAGAGCCATAAATGACAAAATTCTTCGGCTCAAAACTTCCAAAAGGTCTGTCAATCGTTATTAAAACTACATTTCGTGGTTCATCACCAATCGAATTTATTTCAGTTACGCCAAAAGAACCGTAATCTACTTCAACAATAATCTGTTCTTCAAGACTTGCAGAATCAACAACTAATATACCCCCGCTAAGGATGCGTGCATTAAATGTATTATTGTTGTTGTCTTTAAATTGAATTGCGAAACCTCTGAAAGCACTTATTTTTGGTGCCCAATCATAAACCATGACGCTATATTGGGAATATTGATCGACTGTCTGTTGGGCTATAATATTTGTAGAATCTACACCGAAAAGATCACCATAACCGTCATTATCTTCATCACCAATACAAAAGTTAGAAAAATCTATAAAACTCTCTAAATCTAAATTAGAAGAACCAAAACCACCACCCCAAATTGGATTAGTTAAAACATGATAAGCAACTAAAGCAAAATCAGGATATATAGTATATCTGTAAGTTAAACCTCCGTCTTTTAGATCAAACATAGGATCATGATAAGGTTCAAGTCTAGGCCAAGAAAAAGGAACTTCGTATAATGTACCAGCTAAATCAACACTTCCAGTCAGTTGTTCTAAATTATCTTCGTTGGACTCAATGCGTACACGCATTGCTGTTATACCTGACCATGAAATACCATCACCATAACCATCATTAAATAAGAAGGGGAGTCCATAATGCGCTCCATCAGCTACTCCATTCCCATAAGTATCTAAGCTAATGTAGTTATTATGCATATATGCTTTTCTAGCACCAATACCCCATCGAATCCTTCTAACATGTCTTTCATTGTTTGGATCTTCAAAAATCCTATCATCTTCATGTCCGGGTTTACTTCCACGCCAAACATTAAACTGTACAAAAGGTTCATGCTGAATAACTAAGTTTGTGTTGTTAAAATCTCGCTGATCCGCGTCATGTGTCCTGTTATTTATGAATGGATGCCCAATTAAATACTGAACACCCTCACAAATTAAGAAAAACCCATGTTGAAAATCGCCGGCAGGTGCCCAGCAATAACTTTTAATTCCGTTAAGTCTATAAGGACCAAAGACTACAGGAATTATACTACCATCCATAGATTCTTGAGTCTCTGGAATCCTAGTAAATGGATCACCGGAATCTCCACCAAATAATTTACCACTACTCGGCGTTTTCCCTTTATAAGTTACAGGAGATGCTTCAGTTCTACCACCAAATTCTCTCCTTCCATCACTAACATAAAGCGGCGTTCCATTGCTTCCAGCTTGCCAAGTTCCATATCTTCCCCGCGCTTTACATTCAGATTCAAGACCACCACAAAAAGTATAAGGAGTTCCTAAATTAAGTAAATCTCCAGAAGAAATTTCTTTGGTTCCATTATAACCTGTATTAAACCACTCAACTTCTAATTCTGTACTACTATTTACGCTTGTAACTCTAAAATAACAATTTTTTGTTGCATTATGCAAAAACCAACCTTCTTGCACCGCCGGTCTTGTACTAGAACCATCGAATCCGCTACCAGTAATTACATATGTATTTCCGCTGGGACTAACTGTTGACGAATGCGTCCAAGAATAGATTTTTTTCGGAAGTCCTCTACCTTTCAACAATTTATAACTGCATCCTACTTGATCTGCAAAAACAAATGGACAAGTAACATCTAAGCTGCGCCCAAAACTTTGCATCAAGTTGTGAGGCATGAATTGAATATCCCAATCAAATGTAAATTCGCCCCATTTAGGTGCATTTCCCACACCCTGCCAAATCTGGATCACCTCCTTTATATTAGGAAAGCACCTCCATAATTCAACTTTAGCATTTTCAAAGAGTTTTGCACCTCCATTCTTAGCCATCAACTTCTCAATATCGTGGTCATCAGAAGTTAATCGATGCGCTACTGTAAGAGAAATTTCAGTATCTTCGCCGTCTAAAGCCCAACTCTTACTTGAGATATCGATGATTCTAGCTTGAAAATAACTTGGATTTGCATTATTTGGAAAACCGTTAAAATTATAATATTGAGCATCTATTTTTGTTGTAGACCAGAAACGGTAGACATTATTTCCAAAATTAACAATGCATAAATCTATTGCAGCTAAATTACTAGCATCTACCTCTGCTTCTACTGTACTGCTATAAGAAAGAGTCATTTTATATTAGGCTCCACTTTAATACTAATACATGTATTTCCGTTGCTAAGAACACTATGAGGAACTTGATCAGTTCTAAGCAAACGCGCTACTGCTCGTGTCATTTCAAGTAAAACATTAGATTCAGTTACAGAAACAACACCCAGCACAGGAATATTACATTTTTTACGCGCATTCGCAAGCACTGTTACACATATTGTTTCATTCTCTTTATAATATTGAGATATTTTAGAGTTTTCATTCAACCAAACGCCAGCATCTCCATTAGTAGCAGCATTACTTATTAGTGCCTGACCAATAAAAACTTTATCAAGAGCTAATCGAGCTTTCATCATCTGTAAAATATCTTTCACATCTGATTGTATCGACGCTGAACGTGAATTAAGTGCTTGTATTCTACTTTCTACTACTTGCATTCTTTTAGGCAAACTATTTTGTTTTTGCACCCAAGTATATGCGTGTCCAATAACAAGACTGCCTCCAGCGATAATTATTGCAATTAAAATACTTGTTATTAAATTTCCCCAATTAACCCACTTTGGTCCAGGAAGCGGTTTCATATTATTTAATTTTTTAATCATTTAATCTGCTACCTCAATTACTTGTAATCCATCAACAGAAGTTAAACAACGCCGCATACGGGAAAATGAAATCATTCCGTCAGCAAATCTAACAGTAAAGCGACCAGTTGTATTATATACAGTTTCTCCTAAACTATTTGTACCTGAAGCAGAATCACTTCCTAACCATGTACTTCTATCATCATTTATTCCAGGATCATACCAATAAAAAGATAGAAACCTAACTTTATTGTTGGTGCTGTCATAAAATAAGTTATGATAAAATTCTAAGAGTTTTTCAAGCGAATCATCTAAGAGTGCATTTCCACTGAAAGGATCAGATCGAAAAACAATATTTCTTATAGAAATGCTCCAAGTACGCCACACAGGAAACACTGCAAGCGTCCCAGTTCCATCATCACGAGTTAAAGATGTATCAAGTCCGCCAGGGAGAATCCTTTGCTCTTGACCCTGACCGAAAGTATTGATAACAGCTTTAATTTGGTATTCATGATCTAACGGAGTGCGGATCGCTTGAATTGGAAAAACTGGTCTATCGCTTGCCATTTGTTAAAACCTTCCTGTATTTCCTTTCCCTAATAACGTCGCACCAAGCCTCCGGGCGGACGAAATGTTAGATTGCGCTTCAGAGTGCGTCATTCTTAACATTCCACCATTTTGCGCTGCACCTTCTTTGACTAAAACTCCCGGGGGCATACTCGTAAGTGTATTTATTGCACCAACAAGATTTGTTGTTGCATTCATTAAGCCCATTTGCACTTTTATTTGCGATTCATCAAATGCGAACTCGGGGATTTTTTCTTCACCGCCTGCTGCTGCACCTCTAGTCGCAGTACTGCCCCTTGGACCACCACCGCCCATAAGTGCGCCAAGAGCTACAGCAGCAGCACCACCAGCAATAAGAGCAGCACCGACACC
>Ga0180301_10002949_pt1 | contig 13327 bp, 11 predicted proteins | sample GuaBasSediGuay16_FD_121797 | JGI IMG/M metagenome (GOLD analysis project Ga0180301, IMG submission 121797) | Subseafloor sediment microbial communities from Guaymas Basin, Gulf of California, Mexico - Guay16, Core 4569-2, 12-15 cm | ecosystem: Environmental > Aquatic > Marine > Hydrothermal...
ACTTATAGTTGGTGATCTTATTGATTAAGTCAGAATCAACAGGTTTTCTCTTATCTTTGCTACTCTTACAATTCACATTAGATATTGCTGTTCTTTTTAATATTCCAATTGTCAGACAAATTGTTGGATTTCTATATCTAACTTTTATTCCAGGCTTTATTGCTGTTAAGCTATTTAAGTTTGACAGTTTAGACAAATTGGAAATTCTTCTTTTTTCAGTTGGATTCAGTGTCATCTTTCTCATGCTCTTTTTCCTTCTTGTCAATGAATTCGGTTTATTATTCGGTATTTCACATCCTCTTTCTTTGATGTATTTGATGATAACCTTGAACATCTTAACCTTGGCAGGTGGTATTCTAGTTTATTTGAAAGAGGGATATGTAGAAGTCTGGAAAGGCAAACTTATTAGACTATTATCTTCTACACTATTTTTCCTTTGTCTTCCATTTTTAAGCGTCATAGGGGCAATTTATATGAGTGTTTACGAGAACAATTTCCTACTTTTACTTATGATAATATTAATTTCAATAGTGTTCATCAGTGGTGTTTTGTCTAGAAAATTGTTATCTCCAAAGCTATATCCTCTCGCTGTGTCTGCGGTTGCTATTGCTCTCCTTTATCATTCTTCATTTATTTCTAACTATATAATCCCCTTTGGTTCAGATGTGCCCGGCGAATATCTTATTTTTAGAACGGTGAAAGATAATGCCTGTTGGAGTTCAACTCTTTACACCGGAATGTGGTATGGTAGACTAAATGCTATGTTAAGTATAACTATTCTTCCAGCCTCTTACGCGATCATTTTGAATATGAGTCCTACATGGGTCTTTAAGATGCTATATCCAGTGATTTTTTCTCTCGTACCGTTAGGTCTTTATCAATTTTGGCAAAAATACATAGGTAAAAAATATGCGTTCATCTCAGCTTTCCTGTTTATGGCGAATGAAACATTCTATACCGAGATGCTGGGATTAAACAGGCAGATGATTGCTGAATTTTTCTTTGTTTTATTATTGCTTGTAATGATGAATCAAAAAATAAAACCGTTTAAAAAGATAATGAGCTTCGCGATTTTTGGCTTTGCATTAATAGTGTCTCATTATGCTCTCGCCGAAATTTTTCTGTTTTTTATTTCTTTTGCTTTAGTTTCTCTGATCATTATTAAACGCCCGAGTAAAAACATAACAATTTCTATGGTTGTTTTGTTTTCTGTATTGATGTTTACATGGTACATTTACACGTGTGGTTCGGCTACTTTCAACAGTACACTAGAGTTTGGGGATTACGTTTACCGAGAACTAGGAGATTTCTTCAATCCAGCATCGCGTGGAGAGGTGGTGTTAAGAGGTTTAGGATTGGAAAAGCCACCATCGATCTGGAACACTATCAGCAGGATGTTCGCATATTTCACTGAAGTCTTCATTTTCTTTGGATTTATTGGCTTGATTACCAAACGTACGGATATTCCTATTAAAAAGGAGCAGTTCACCTTTACTTTGTTGGCAATTGCATTTTTGTTTGCCCTTATAATAGTTCCGGGACTGGCCAACACGCTTAAGATGACGAGATTTTATCATGTTCTGTTATTTTTCTTAGCGCCTTTATGTGCTTTGGGTGCTGAGTTTACTGTCAAACTTTTGTTTAGACATAAAAGAAAACTTGTTGTTTCCATTTTATTGTTAATTGTATTAGTATCATATTTTCTTTTTCAAACGGAATTTATGTTTGAAGTTGTTAAAAGTGATAGCTGGTCTATTCCTCTAAGTAAATATAGAATGGATCCTATCCGTCTTTATGGACATTATGGATATATGGACGCTTATAGTGTCTATGGGGCTCAATGGCTCTCAGGAAAAGTTGCTGCTACAGATCTGGCTTTGTATGCCGATAAGGCATCTCGACTTAATGTCTTAAGTAGCTATGGAGGTATGTACCTTAATGTTGTTACAGAGTTAACCAATGTCACAATACCAAGGTCTAATGAAATAATATACCTTTACACCTTAAACCTTAAAAGGGGGATACTCGTTTCACGAGGAAGAATATTAAATGTTAGTTCGCTGACGTTTAATATTGAGGACATAAACAAGATTTACACTAACGGTAATAGCGAAGTCTACATATATGTGCCGTGAAGTTGAATACTACGTATAGATAAACTTCCTAAAAGACTTCTTTTCACTTCTGAACAAATTTGGCAGGAATAATTTCTATGAGAGTATTAATGGTTACTCCTTCATATTATCCGATTAAAGGAGGAGCTGAGACAATAATTCACGATCTATCTGCAAAATTAAATGAGATTGGAATTTCTACTCACATTCTTACATTTAACATGGATCGCAAATGGAACCCCCGCTGGCAGGGTAAAATTGAAAGAGATGATAAAATAACCGTTTATAAGATTCCAGCGTTAAACTGGCTCCCAATGGAGCATTCAAACCGAATAACTTTAGGAATAAACCTAATCCCGGGAAGATTCAAGAAAATAGTGAAAAATTATGATCTAATGCATTTTCACGGCGGAGATTTAACATTCCCCTTATTTTCATGTATGATTAGAAAACCAAAACTATTCCATTTTCATGGTCTGTCATGGGAATTCTGCAGAAGAAATCCTATGAGCAAGTTGATCCTAAAAAATATCGCTCATTTATACATATGTCTAACAAACCACATGAAAAAAGGAATAATTAAACTCGGAATGCCTGAAGAAAAAATCAGAATTCTTCCGAATGGAGTGGATGCTGAATTCTTCTATCCGGCAGGAAAGAAAGAAGAAAATTTAGTTCTATTTGTTGGAAGAATCTGTCCCGAAAAGGGGGTACACATCCTCCTAGAATCGCTTGCCTACGTAAAAACACCAATCAAGCTAATAATAATAGGGCCTCCGGAATGGAACTTAACATATTTCAACTTTTTAATGAAACTTATCAAGAGGGAAAACAATAGAGGAAAACATAAAGTATTATATCTGGGTGCAAAAGATAAAGAAGAAATCGTTGAATGGTACAGAAAGGCCTCAATTTTTGTTTTGCCATCGTATAGAGAAGGTTTCGGGGTTGTTATTTTAGAAGCTTTAGCCTGCGAAACACCTGTTATAGCAACGAATGTAGACGGAATTCCCGAGATTCTTCATGATAATACTTGTGGAATTCTAGTCCCTCCTGGAACCCCGCAAGGGCTGGCAAGAGCTATTCAGTTTCTGCTAGATAATAAGGATATTAGAGTTAAGCTTGGTCGTCAAGGAAGAACGATTATCCAGAAACGGTTTTCTCTAAATATTGTTGTTAGTAGAGTCTGTAAAATTTACAGTGAAGTTCTTTCCAAGTTTGATGATAAACCTTAATACAAGTTTTGTCGACGTTTAACACCTCATCTCAGTCTCTTTAGACTTTTAGTTACTTTTAGGATGAGGCTTTTCCATTTCTAAGAACAGAATATTAACGTTAAAACTAATCTTGAGTGAATCTTCATGAAGAGTGTTAAGCCTTTAATTATGGTAAGGGCGAGACATGCTGCGATTTCTGGCGGTTATTATCGAACATACGAAATTCTCAAAAACGGGAAGTTAGAGGGCATTGATTACACGATTGTAACTGATCCATTAAGTTATCAGAACTATAACCAAATGTTCCCAGACTTCGGGAAAATACTGGGAAAGTACAAAGTATATTATGTTAGTTATAACAATCGCCCAAAGATTGATATCCCCGTATCTTATCTATCGAAGGTAGTAATGCCATATCATCATGCTTTCTCCTGGGCGACATCTATTTCTCGGATTGTCCAAGAAGAAGATGTAGACCTCATTGTAGGGCCTAGCGAGGATTTTCGGATGGTATTAACTAGCTATTTTTCGGGGAAGTTATGTCGCAAACCTTGGTCTGTTATCTTCACAGGAACAAACGCTTTGTTCCAGCCAACGCAAGAGCTTGCTCCTATAAATTTGATAAATGTTTTGAGACATGTGAATCGGAAGGAATCGATGAAGGGTCTTTCACTTCTATCAAAGTCTGGATTCTCCATAGAACTGTTGGTGTTATTAAAAATTGCTGAGAAATCGTTGATGCTCACGGTTAGTCGATCGTTATGTAGAGAAATGATGTTTTTAAATCCCAGAATTAAATTCCATGTAATTACCCCGGGTAATGGAGTAGATTTAGAGAAAACAAACAAGAAAGCTAAGCCTACTCCTATATATGACGGAATATTTTTTTCGAGATTGGTTCCAGAGAAGGGCATACTGGATCTTCCCAAAATATGGAAATTAGTAGTGCATAAATTTCCCAAGGCGAAACTTGCAATAGCAGGAGTGATTGAGGAGCCCAGTTTTGTTAAATGTCTCCAAAGGGAATTATCTAGATACAATTTGACTAAAAATGTGGAATTTTTAGGCCCACAAAAGAGAGATTCCTTAATCGATTTAGTAATGTCCTCAAAAGTAATGGTGTATCCGAGTATTTTAGATACATTCTCTTTGTCAGTTCTTGAATCTTTAGCTTGTGGAACACCTGTTGTTGCCTATGACGTTTTGGCGATCAAGTATAATTTTCACAAATGTAGGGGGGTTCTGCGATGTCCGGTTAAGGATACTGCAAGCATGGCAAAGAAAGTTATTTCTCTTTTAGAGAATGAAGATTTAAGAGTGAAGCTTTCAAAAGAGGCAAAAGAATATGCTAGTAATTTTGATTGGAAGAAAGTAGTTAAAGCAGAAAAAGAAGCATACTTTAAGGTAATTGAACAATTTAAATCCCGCTAGCGAACCACCAGCGTAGTCGGAGCTATTTTAAAATTGTGCGGAATAGGAAGAGGATTTTATTATGAACAGGGACTTCAAAGTTCTTCTCCTTAATCTGCCAAGTCCTCCTTACTTTAGACTTTGGAGAGATACAGCAGGCGGATTTGGTACGGTGATTCTCCATCATTCTTATAGAAGGAAGCAAGCCGGAGAAACATCTCTCCACCCATTTTTACCTTATGCCTCCTCACTTCTTTTAGAAGCAGGGTATGAATTCAAGATTATAGACTGCCAAAAACTAAAATTTGACGCACTTGACGCTTTACGCGAAGTTAAAAAAGAAGATCCAGATGTTATATTTTCTATAGTTTCTCTACCGACATTAAGATATGATCTAAGAATCTTAGATAAAATAAAAGAGTCTCTTCAGAATGTGATAATAGTTGCTGTCGGGACTGTATGCCGTGTGCTTCCGAATGAAGTTTTGCATAAGAGTAAAGTGGATATAGCCCTACGTAGCAGCTATCCATACACCTTTAACATGATTAATTTAATTCGGTCATTGGAGCAATTAGGGGAACTGAAAAAAATCGGGAACATTTCGTATAAGAAAAATAGGGAAATAATTCATACACCAGATGTGCTTGAACCGGAAATTGCTGATTTACCATTTCCATGCTATGATTTTCTTCAACTCGATGGATATGAAACAATTTCAGACAAAAATGGAAAAAGATACCTTTACATTCCAATTCTAGAAAGCAAAGGTTGTCCTTATCGCTGCATATACTGTCCTTATCCTTTAGGATTCGGTAGAAAAATAATGTTTAGATTTCCGAAAGCGATAGTCGACGAGATGGAGCATCTTTACTCAACTTATAACATTAAGGGATTCTTGTTAAGAGGGCAAACCTTTGCATATAATAGAAAACGTGCAATAAAAATATGCGAAGAAATTATACGGAGAAAGCTTGACGTTGCATGGTTTTGTGAATCAAGAGTTGACGAAGTTTCAAGAGAACTTTTAAACAAAATGAAAAAAGCAGGCTGTATAAGAATACATTACGGAGTTGAAACAGGCGACCCACAAATTATAAAAATGGCAAAGCCGGGAGTTCGGCTGGAAACCACCGAAAAAGCGTTTAAAATCACTAAAAAACTTGATATACTAACCCAAGCGCAGATGATTCTTGGATGGCCAGACGAGAGCTATAAGACATTAGAAAAGACGAGAAAATTCATACTGAGTCTGGACCCAGACGAAATAAATCTTAACTTTTTAACACCATATCCGGGAACTCCGCTATATGAGATGGCCCTGAAGAATTCTTTACTTCTTACAACAGATTGGTCCATGTATACTTCTCATACGGTTGTCATGAAGACGAAAAATCTGAGTGCTGAAGAACTGTATAAATTTAAAGAAAAGATTATACGCGATTTTTCAAGGCAAAAGCTTCGTAAATTGATCTCTAATCCAAGTTCATTCAGGAAGCCAAGGCGTCTAATTAATTTAACAAGAAGATTAGTAAGTAGAATGATTTTTCCTGAAGCGTAATTCAAATGGTTTAAGTGATTTAAGAGATGAGTCTAGTAAGTTTCGTGAAGATTGACGGTTCTGACATAAAAGGGGGTATAAGGGAATCTCTTAATCTAATTGGGTACAGGTTTCCTAATAATATCCGAAATGTGGTAATTAAACCCAATCTTTGTTATTACTGGGATTTCTCTACGGGGCAGACAACCGATCCTAGGTTTGTCGCCGCGCTAATTGAATTAATTAGAGAGGAAATGTCGTCAAATGTGGATATTTCGGTAGTTGAGTCGGATGCTTCGGCTATGCGGTGTAAGTTTGCATTTAGGATGCTTGGGTATGAAAAATTAGCTGATGATTTTCAAGTAAAACTTGTTAATTTGTCGAAAGATAAAGGTGAAGTTGTTGATGTAAGGGTTGGGTGTAGGCTGTTTCGCTTAAAAGTGCCTCGAACAATTGCGGAAGCAGACTTGAAAATTAATGTGCCAAAAATTAAGTATATGCAGCATACGAAAATCTCGTGCGCCTTAAAGAATATTTTCGGTTGCAATCCAAATCCCGTAAAGTTTAGATACCATCCAATACTCGACGAGACTATAGTTGCTCTTAACAAAATCATGAGATTTAACATTCATATTTTAGACGGGTTAATTGCCTCAGGGGTTAAGCCATATAAAATGAATCTTATAATGGCGAGTCAAGACCCGGTAGCCTTTGATGCCGCAGCGGCGAAGATGGCTGGCGTAAATCCAAAAAAAGTTAAACATATAGTCCTAGCTGCACGTGAAGGGCTGGGAAACATCGACTATGTTCCTAAAGGCGAACGATCAGAAACCTTTGCGAAAAAATTTCCGAGAAAAGGGGCTGTAACAAAGCTACTAGCTTTTGCATATGAGATGGCAGTGAAAACAAGTATAATTAACGCAGAAATAACTTAACATAGTTTTATGAGAATAGTGTACGGGATTTTGATGGAAATTAGTAGGATACTCAACGGTTTTTTGCGAATTGAAAAAATAATTGTCATGGAAAGAATAATCGCAAATATAGATTTTGAAAGGGAAGCTAAGATTCCCGTAGTTATAAAGCTTATCTCACGGGATCAGCTTTCTAGCGTTGCCAGAGAAGCTTTGGACCCTAAGGCCGCACTCTTAAACGTAGATAAAGATGCTCATCTATTTGCTATTGGAAGCGTCGATGGATACCCCGCGCACAGAACATTTGTTGCGTTTAAAAAAGCATATGTTGGAGCAATTGAACAAGAAATTCGTCTGGATTATGATTCAGCCTATTTGTTTAGGGTATACACGGATCCGCATTATAGAGGACTGGGAATAGCTACTAAAGCGATTAGCAAAATTTTGAGCCATTTATGTGAAAGGGGGATTAAAAGAGTCTACGCTCTGATTCGTAACGACAATTTTCCGTCATTGAGATTGTTTAGGAAGATTGGTTTTAGAAAAATTGGGGCGATAAAATTCATCAAAATTTTCTTGTTTAAGTATTACCGAATAAAGGCTGAAACTAAGAAGGACCATATAACTTTAAGAAAATTGTTCTTGCCTGAGAAGAAGCCTTTCAGAGGAAGAATCGCCTATTTCGTTTTTGTTTGATAAAAATAGGACTTAATATACCATTTAAAATAGAACGGCCAAGGCATTCATTCGGACTTGGATTTTAAAAACTTCTGGTGCATGGAGCGGAGAAATAAATATGGAAAAAGTTAGACTTGGTTTGATTGGACTCGGGTATGTCGGTAAAATCCATTTGATAAATTGTTTAAGGCTTCAAAATGCACAATTAGTTGCAGTGGCAGATCTCTCCAAAAAAGCTCTAAAAATGGCAAAGAAATTAGGAGTAGCTGAGACCTATCGAGATTACCGTGAACTTTTGAATAATTCAGATATAGACGCTGTTATAATTGCTCTCCCAACTTATCTCCACGCGGAGAGTACTAAGGCTGCTGCGGAACAACGTAAGCATATATTGCTTGAAAAACCCCTTGCAAGAAATGTTGCTGAAGGTAAAGAAGTAATATTAACTGTTAAGAAATATGGCGTAAAGCTTATGGTGGGGCATAACGCCCGATTTCGCCCTGCTTATCAAAATCTTAAAAAAGAAATAGAAAGCGGCAGACTCGGAGAAATACAGATTGCTTATGCAACTAATATCAGTTCAGGGCCTTTCCTGCATAGATCGGTGGCGGGCATGCCGAAACCAGTGCCAGACTGGTGGTGGAACAAAGACCTGACAGGTGGAGGGGCGCTGATAGACCTAGGTTCACATATGATAAATCTTACAAGATGGTACTTTGGCGAAGTTGTTGATGTCAAGTGTTATCTGGGCTACAGGTACAATCTTGACCAGGAAGATCATGCGATATGCATTCTCAAATTTAAAGAGGGGCAAGTAGCCATAATAACTGTGGGATGGTTCTCTCAGCAAACTCAAATTAAAATTGAAGTATATGGAACTGTTGGTCATGCAATAGCTTCATCCAAGCCTCCAAATAGGGTAATAACCGCGATACAGCTTCTACTTAGGAGAACTCCCGGCTTTTACATATCTTATCTGAATGAGGTACAACACTTCGTAGACAGCATACAAAGGGATTCGCAGCCTCAACCATCAGGAGAAGAAGCGCTTCGAGACTTAGAGGTAATTGAAAATGCATACAAAAATGCGGTAAAACTGAATGATGTCGGCTACAAGATGTAAAGGGACAAGACTTGCGTTACTTTAACAATCCAGCAATCATGTTCGGTCCTGCTCCAATAAATGGACTAGGAGTTGCAAGAAACCTTGGAAGAAACGGAATAAAAGTGTACTGTGTTGCAGAGCATAAGAATGAAATAGCTTACTCAAAATACTGTGAAAAATTCTATGTTATCCCTCAAATTGAGAGAAACAAAAATATTCTAAGAGAGTTCTTATCCAACATTAAAAGAGAACTTGAATATCCTGCAGTGATATTTCCTTGCTCCGACTTGTTTTGCATTAGTTTGTCGCAATTAAGAGAAGAGCCTAACAGCGTATTAGGCGATCAATACGTTACGTTTGGAGCGAGTGAAACCATAGAGACATTAGTTAATAAGCGGAAGTTTTATCAATCGCTGGATAGGTATGGAGTTCCTCATCCGATAACATATTTTCCAGAGAACCATGAAGACATAGAGAATATTAGCAAACAGGTAGAATATCCAGTATATGTTAGACCAGCTATTTCCCAATTGTTTGCAAGATTTCAGAAAAAGGGATTTGTTGCACATTCGCGAGCCGAGTTAATAAATTTCTACAAGTTAACATCAAGGTATAACATTGAGGTTATGATTCAAGAAATAATTCCTGGGCCAGTCACAAACATGTTTGGTATTGTCGGATACTTTGATAAGACGCATGAGCCTCGCGCTTTTCTTGCATATCACAGACTTAGAGAATATCCTCATGGATTCGGCAACAGCAGTCTAATGGAGAGCATCCCAATCTCAGAAGTTCTTCCCATGAAAGAAGAGATTGAGAAATATCTCAGGAAGCTGGGATACCACGGAATATTTGATGCAGAGTTCAAGAAATATCCACGTGACGGTAGCTTTAAGCTGCTTGAAATTAACGCTAGAAGCTGGTGGCAAAATTCCTTTCCTACAAAATGCGGAATAAACTTGATTCTTATGGCGTATCTTGATGCTATTGGCGAAGACGTAGATCATGCAGATACTTACAGAACCGGAGTTAGATGGCTCTTTTTCATAAACGATGCACTTTCCTCGATTCAGATGCTACATAAAAGGCAAATAACCATTCGTGAATGGCTTTTATCATTCAGAAAAGTGGAGGATTACGCGTATTTATCAGCGGATGACCCACTTCCATGGATTATGAGTTTCCTGTTCATCTCACGTAAATATGCGCAAATACTCCACACGAAGGCTTTCACCAGACTTCTTGAAATTGTGTCGGGAAGGGGGATAGCGGAAGATTAAAAGGAACATTTTAGTATTCGCTCCGCACCCTGATGATGAAACGTTGGGATGCGGTGGAACAATCGCCAAAAAAAGTAGTGAAGGATACCAAATTGTAGTGGTCATTTTAACAGATGGACGGCACGCGTTTTCCAAATTATTGGGTATAACCTCAGACCCTACTCCCGAAGAATTGAGACAGATAAGAAAAGAGGAAGCCACAAGAGCCGTGAAAGCTCTTGGGGTACCTGAAAAAAACCTATTCTTCTTAGATTTTGAAGATGGCTCGCTTAAAAAATATGAGAAAGAAATTAAGGGAAAAATATTAGCAATCATGAAAAGATATTCTCCAGTCGAGGTTTATCTTCCTCATTCAAAAGATCATAATCCTGACCATAAAACAACAAATCGCATTGTAAAACAATGCATCAAGAAATCCGGATTATCACCGAAATGCTTTCAGTATTCAATAGTACAAAAGTACGCTAGAATTGGACCGTTTATAGATAAATTGATCAACTTGTTCAAGAAGCACATAGTAGAAGTAGATATTTCTAATTTCGTTTTTTTCAAGAAAAAGGCGATCGAGCAATACAAGAGTCAGATATCTATAATTTCAAGAAGACAGAATAGGCCTATAATAGATTCTGTGCGAATTCAGAAATTCTTGTCGGATAAAGAAAGGTTCTATGTTGACAAAATAGTCAATGCTTAAGTATCGGCAATTAAAAATCCGGGAAAGAAATGATCATGAATAAAGCTATAGATATAGGTAGGAAATCCGCATCTGGTAGCTTTCAGCTATTTATAGGTGTATCTGTATCTACCGCAATAATGGCTGTTGGTGCAATAATTCTTGCAAGGCTCATGTCACCTGAAGAGTACGGGCTTTATACTGTCGCTCTAATACCTGCGTATATGATGATTCTGTTCAGAGATTGGGGAGTAAGCTCTGCCATAACTAGATATGTCGCCAATCTGAGAGCCGAAAACAAAGAAGAGGAAATTCGAGACGTAATCACAGCAGGCTTATTTTTCATGGTTACAACAGGACTTGTCCTTACAATTCTGTCTATGTTAATTGCAAATTTAATTGCGACACACATCTTTAATAGGCCTGAAGCAACTTCCCTCATAATGATTGCTTCAACAACGATTTTTTCAGGAGCTTTCTTTATGGCTTCACAATCAAGCTTTATAGGCTTTGAAAGAATGAAGCTTAACAGTTTTATAGCAATTATTCAGGCCAGCGCTAAAAGTGTAATAGCTCCAGTTCTCGTCTATATCGGGTACAGCGTACTAGGAGCTATCCTAGGATATGCTTTGTCCTTTCTTATAGCGGGGATGATTGGAACAATACTGCTTTACACACTTTTCCTTAAAAAACTTAAAAAAAGAAATCCCTACAAACTGATGCTTACCAAAACTTTAAGGAAAATGTTGAATTTTGGGGTTCCCTTGTCAATTTCTTCAATATTGACAGGTTTCCTAATACAATTCTATTCCTTCGTAATGGCTATGTATTGCTCAGACCTTATGATAGGTAATTACCAAGTGGCCATGCAGTTCGCGACAATACTCACCTTCTTTACAATCCCAATATCGACAACGATGTTTCCGGCTTTCTCGAAAATTAATCCGCAGAAGGAACATGAACTATTACAAACTGTTTTTGCCGCTTCTGTTAAGTATACCACTATAATTCTGATACCTGCAGCAACGGCGGTGATTGCCCTATCGAGGCCAATGATCACTACTTTGTTCGGTGAAAAGTGGACATATGCTCCATTTTTCTTAAGCCTATATGTTATAAGCAATCTTCTTGCCGCTTTCGGCTCACTGAGTCTTCCAAACTTTCTAGCAGGTCTAGCGGAAACAAAAATATTAATGAAGCTGAATTTATTATCTTTCTGCTTCGGAGTGCCTCTCGCCTTCTTAATGGTCCCAAATTTCGGCATAGTAGGCGTCATTTTGGGAGGTTTATTTGCAACTTTTCCAAAACTCATTCTTGGTCTTACCTGGATCTGGAGACATTATCGGGTAAAGGTCAACTTTAACTCTTCAATAAGAATTTTGTTTTCATCTGGCATATCTGCAGCAATAACCTATCACTTGATAAACTTAATTGGAACATCAGAATGGATAAAACTTATTATAGGTGCAGCAATGTTTCTCGCACTTTACCTAACCATAACTCCATTAATCGGGGCAGTAAACAAAACGGACATCGAAAACTTGAGAGCCATGCTTTCAGACATGGGAATAATATCAAAAATCATAAACTCACCGCTTTCCTTTGCAGAGAAAATAGCTAAACCCTGATTCTTACTTAAGATGTTATTCAAGAGGGTCTTCGTAATTGCGAATAACAATAATATACCAAAACTGAAAATTAGTCTTCTTCTTGAAATATTTATCATGGTTTGTCCATGTAAAGTCACTGGCACTTTATTGCCAAAATGGATAGACTTAACTGCTTAAAGTTAGAGTAATTATAGTAATTATAAGGTAATTATGTGTGGAGTTGCATGAAGATTCCATTTAAGTCCATAATTGAATTCATTTATAGTCACAGAAAGACATTGCTACTGATGATCGCTGTGGCATTAATTACCCTTTTGCTACACTCTTTAGTTTCTATATGGTTGGAGAGAAGAGATAACTTTCACATTCTAAGTGTCGGAACGATACATGCATTATACGTTGAAGTTTACGGAGGCGACATAAAAGAAGTTAATGGACAGAAAATCATCGATTGGGGAATAGTATATCCTGGATCCCTGGTGAATCGAACCTTTAATGTTGTAAGTAAAAGCAATATTGAGGCAACTTTAATAATTAAGGCGGTTAACTGGACGTTGTATAACTCTGAAAATAAGACGGTTCGCGGTCCAAGCGATCATATAGAATATTTGAATCTGCTTTCACCAGAATCTAACATGACTGTCTTGAAGCCCGACGAAACAATAAGGGTGACATTATATCTAAATGTTACAAACTCTGCTGAGTTCATAAATCTTGTTATAAGAAATAACGTAACAAGCTTCCGCTTTGATATACGTATATTTCTATCTGGGAGTGTTTAATCTACTC
>Ga0180301_10002950_pt1 | contig 13326 bp, 18 predicted proteins | sample GuaBasSediGuay16_FD_121797 | JGI IMG/M metagenome (GOLD analysis project Ga0180301, IMG submission 121797) | Subseafloor sediment microbial communities from Guaymas Basin, Gulf of California, Mexico - Guay16, Core 4569-2, 12-15 cm | ecosystem: Environmental > Aquatic > Marine > Hydrothermal...
GAAGAGGTAATCATAGCAAGCGTCGCTGAGCATGCTTCCACAGCGTGGGGCATGTTCTTCTACGACCTTCACGTTACAGTAATACTTTTCCCTGTTGGAATGTACTTTGCGTTTCAAAGGAGAAGGGATGAAGATCTCATGCTGTTAATCTTGGGCGTGACGACTGTCTACTTCGCAGGGTCCATGATCCGGCTCGTACTACTTTTTGCTCCCGTGGCGTGTCTCATGTCGGGCTTCGCCCTCGCCATGATATATGACCCGCTTTCACGCGTACTCCTAGGCGAGGAAAAGATAGCCATTAAAAGAAGGAGAGCTATTGTAAGGAAGATCTTGGGTAAAGAATCTGCCTTTGCCGTTTTTGCGATAACTGGAATTCTCCTTTTCTTTGCTTTCCATCACGGTGTAACGGCAACGGTCTTTTCCGGCTCGCCTCAGATGGCTCCAAGGGACAGCTATGGGAACTTTTACCTTGACTGGGAGGAGGCGTTTGCATTCATGCAGAACGAGCTGCCTCCAAACGCTATTATAGTATCTTGGTGGGATTATGGCTACTGGATTACCGTCAGGGGCAACAAGACAACCGTGGTTGACAATGCAACATTTAACACAACTCAAATAGCGCTTGTTGGAAGGGCGTTAACGTCTACCAATGAGACGGAAAGCTTGGAGATCCTGCGTCAGTTCAACGCCACCCATGTCCTCGTGTACTTTGGGCATAACGACGCAAACCTGCATGGAGACGAGGGGAAATGGATCTGGATGGCGAAGATCTCCTTTAACGTTTTTTACACGCCATGGGAGTACGAGTATTATGCTCCCACGCCAACCGGAGTAAAATACCTTCCAAGCTTCTTCAATATGACCCTCTACAAGCTTCTCTACTACCACGACCCTAACCCCGAAAACCCGTCTCAAAACGCGTTGGAGTACCGTCTTTACAGCTACATGCAGGATAACGGTTACCCCCTCGTGATAGGGTACAATGAGGTTGGAAACCCTCCGGGATGGTACCCCAATTGGCAGCACAGCTTTAGCGTTTTAAAACACTTCAAGCCGGTTTTCATATCGAGCAACCACTTGGTTAAGATCTTCGAAATAGATTACTCAATTCTGGACGCAAATATGAGCGTTGAAAGTGTAAGCATCGACGCGTCAGGGAACGGCGTAGCAAGGATAGTTAACAATGGAAAGGTCGCGTTCAACGTTACGGGAATCTACCTTAATGGTACGGCATGCGACTTCTCCGGTGTGATTATTCAGCCGGGTGAAAGCGTGGAGTTATCCTTCAAAGCAAGCGGGTTAACCCTTAACAGTGGCGATAAAGTACCCCTAAAGATAGTGGCATCCATCCCTGATTTAGAGAGGGAAATGGAAGTTACAGTAAGCTGATAAGGGTGCTCCCTAATGGGGTTCCTACTTAGAAAGTGTGTTTCATGTGGCCGGTACACTCTAAGGCAGGATGCCTGTCCCTACTGTGGAGGAGAGGTTAGGATCCCCCACCCGCCGAAATTCTCCATAGAAGACCGCTTAGGCGAGTGGAGAAGGAAACGGAAGAAAGAACTAATGGAGTTAAAGTCAACGTAAAGAAGGTCTAAACTTACCTTACTTTTCACGTGTGAAGGATCCCTGCCCGCGCTCGCTTTTAATTATCGCTAATGCAGTATCCACCACCTTCTTTAACGCGGCTTCAGCTTGCTTATAATCCTTAGCCGTTACCTCGACTTTATATCTGGGGGCCCCCACCGTGTATATTTCAACGGATACGTCACCGTTCCCTGCGGCCTTTTCGGCCGAGATTAACGCCTTCTTAATGGCGTCTATTCCGTTAGGCTTCCAGCAAGTTAGTTCGAGGAACCCCCCTATCCTGACCCTTGGAATTTCAACGTATGCTCGGGCTAGCTCGGCTACAACAGCGGCCCATTTCTCGTCAACGCCTGCGTCGAGAAGAGCTTGCTCCCCTCTCTCTGAAGCCTCCTCCAGTCCAGCATATATCTCCCCATATTTGTCTTCAAGAGGCCATCCTACCTTCTCGTAGACTTCATCAATGGTTGCCTTAAGCTTTCCTGCAGCCAGCTCAAGAAGGTTATCAGCCTTCTGCGCCCTCTTCCACTCCTGTATTTTCTGCTTCCTCTGATATTCCGTCACCCTTCGAAGTGAAAGATCTATGAACCCTTTCCTAGGATCGGTTCTAAGAACCTTAGCAACAACCTTCTGCCCTTCTCTAACAAAGTTTCTTATGTTCCGAACCCAGCTTTGAGAAATCTCTGAAATGTGGATTAGCCCCTCCTTCCCCTCGTACTCGTCTAAGGAAACATAGGCTCCATGCTTAGCAACTCTCGTAACGGTGGCTATCACAAGGTCCCCCTCGCTCGGAAATCCTTTCCGCAACCTAACCATTTTCACCCACACTCTCTTACTTTTCCTACTTTCCTTCTCAAAACTTCAACTCAGAACCTGGATGATGTTCTTCTTTTTAACTAGGAGACGGGCCTTTCCTCCTCCTGGCTCAGCTAACATCGCTCCACACACGTGGCACTTAACGACCGTGCTGGCCCTGTCGAAGATTATGGTTTCCGTACCACAGTCTGGGCATTGAACCTTCAGGAACACGCTTCTAGGCTGTGGAATTATCTCACGCTGCTTCCGCAACCAAGCACCCTCCTTTAGACAGTTTCAACCTTCCTAAGGCGGATACCCTTAGTATGAATAATATGGCCACACTCCTTACATTTGAGCTTAAAACTGACTTTCTTCGTAGTTTTTGCAAACACTCTCTGGATCGGTTTGCCCCCCTCTACGCAGCGTAGAGAAGATTGGGCTGGCTGCCGTAGCCACGTTTCTTTCTCGCGTACCTTCTAGCGCCCTCCGCTAAAGCCCTATCCTTACCTTTCTTGTAAACACTCACTGAATGCTCGGTGTGCCTCTTACACCTAGGACAGTAGGTTCGCCTTATTTTAGGATATTTCACCGTTAACCCTCCACTTTTCCTCTAAAGAACCTCGATCTCGTTCAAGCTTGAGTAAGGAGAGAATGAAACCAATTTTATACTTTTCGCCCCGGAGGGGTCAGGTTTAAAAGTTAGGTAAAGAGCAGATGCCCGTAGGAGAAAATCCACTTTTAAGGCGAAGAATCCGACTTTGCATCCTCTTTTTTCTTCCAGAGAGGCGGGTACGTCCCCTTCTCCATGATTACTCTCTTGGTCTTAACGGCCAACCCCTTCTTTTCTCTAATAACTTGCTCCGTCGACATTAAAGCAGATCCCAATGCGACGAGCTCTCCTTTAAGGGTAAGAATGGCCACCATCCCCCCCGGCTCGATGCCCTCCTCCAATTTAACCACACCAGGAACTGCTAGGTCAGCGCCATGACATATGGCGTCAACAGCCGAGTCACGAACGAATATTTTAGGTAGGTGTTGAACGGCTATTTCGGCTGGCAATAAAAATTTCTTAATAGTTAAATCCCCCTCTTCCATCCAGAAGACATATGCATCCTTTAAATCATGCAGCGTCACAATATTTTCCTCCGTGAATGGCCCACTCCCGATTCTTCTAAGCTCACGCATATGTGCTCCGCACCCCAAAACTTCCCCTATGTCATGGCACAGCTTCCTAATGTAAGTTCCTGACTCGCAGCGTATCTTCAGCAAAACGTTTCGGCCGTCCATTTCGAGGGCTTCTATGCTATGTATTCTCCTAATCCTAAGCCGTCTCTTGACTGATGATCGAACTGGAGGTCTCTGATAGACCGGGCCAGTAAACTCGTTGCAAACCATTTTAACCTGTTCAAAGCCAACGTCCCCGTGCATCCTCATTACACACACGTATTCCTTACTTGCAAGGTGCAATGCTTGAATAAGCTTTGTGGCGTATCCTATAGCTACGGGTAAAACCCCGGTAACCTTAGGGTTTCACCGCCCTTACGTGAGTAAGGGCTCTAGTGTGCCTGCATGCCCGGTCTTCTTACAGTTAAGGATGCGCCTCACCCAAGAAGAGACCTCGTGGCTTGTAGGCCCAGCCGGTTTGTCGATGTTAACAAAGGATCCCTCTAAAAGTTCCTCAACGCTCCTCTCATCGGGGTACTTCCCGTACTCCCTTGACGTCTCATCCTCACTTTTAACGAGCATCCTCCTCTTCGTGTTTAATGAAGACTTCTCCATACACCCATCTCCCATTAGAAAGAGAGGAAAGCAGTTTAAAGCTTAATCTTCTCCTTTACTTTCTCGGCTAAGTTCGCCTCCTCCAGCTTCTTGAGAACTAATTCATCATCTGCTCCACGAGGAATGTCTATATAGTACCCTGTCGCTTCCAGATGTTTTATGTTCGCTCTTCGACGTTTAACTCCTGTTAAGCTGGGGGGCCCCGTCACTAAAACAAAGTTTTTGTCTAACACGTCCACAACAACGCACTTCCTTCCAGCCTCTCTTCCAGCGGTTTTCACACAAATACTTCCGGGCTTCAATGCCACCGTATCCACCTCCATTCCAAGCCTTCACTTTCTAGTCTTTATTAAAGCCTTCACTTCCCTTCGGAAGACGCCAAATAAGCTTCAACCAGTAATTCTAACACCTTCCTTATGGTTTCCTCATCCCACAAAGCCGTGTTTATAACGAGATCGAAAATGCTACAGTCATCAACATCTACCCCGTAAAGTTCCTTGTACCTTCTTTTCTCACTCTCTTCCCTTACGATAGTCTCTTTTAAAGCTTGTTCAAAGCTTTTCCCATCTCTCACAGCAATCCTTTTAGCTCTGACTTCAAGGGGCGCCGTTAAAAGGATCTTAATGTCCGCTTTATCCCCAGCCATCCAGGCGGCCAAACGTGCATCCAAAACCACGTTCCCCTTTTCAGCTTCGGTGATGCTCGCGGCATCGATTAGCTTGTCGATTTCAGGCTGCTCCTCAACGATCCTTGAGAACTCGTCTAAGCCTATTCCCCTCTCTTCGGCCATTCTCCTCATTATCATTCCAGCTGAGAAGTGCCTCAGCTTAAAGCGCTCCGCTATGTAGCGTGCCTGCGTCGTCTTTCCTGTTCCGTGCAGCCCGCTAATGGCTATGACGACCACGGCTCAAACTCCCTCTCGAACTTTAGCCTTTATCATGGCCCTGAGGCAGCGGTGGCAAAGGTATCCTCCGTACGGTCTCTCCGGCCTCTTCTTGGTCTTCGCTAGTTTCTCGTCTTCCTTGCTGGTGGGGCATCCATGGAGCACTCCCCCACACACCGCGCACCGATACTTCCTCACCGTCCTTCTCCAATAATGAGTTACAAGTCTTCCCCCGGGAGTCCTGACTTTCTTCCTTTTTAAAGATCTAGACCTTAGTCTAGGAGCTGGCATGCCACTTTCACCTCAAGATTGTTGAATGTAAACTCCGAAAAGACGCTGAAAGAGTCCCCCGAAAGCTATGCTTGAAATGAAATACCACCATATGAACCATAATCCAAATCCGGGAATAGGAGCCCACCCGTCAAGAACAGGGGGAATCGGAAGGTTTACACTTGATTTTGTCAGTATTTTTAGGACGTTCAGGGATTGTTGAACTGCGGTAAGTCCGGGTAGCACTTGCATGAGGTATATTCTAGGCCATAAGGTAGCGAATAGAGGGTAAACCGTTGAAATATCTGTGAGGAGAGGGCTGACGAATCCACCGAATGTTCCCGGAGAAAACCCGGGTACGTCAAACAGGTTGACTGGGAGTACTGCAACGATTGTTGGTGAAACGGTTGGTCCAAACGGTGCACTGTAAAAGCTGTTCAAATAGTAGAACAATACCAGAAATGGTATGAGGTAGACGAGCATGGGTCTAAACTGAAGTGTTGCTTGCTCCCTTTGCATCTTCTCAATAAGCTTTTGCCGCCTTTTAGCCTTCAGCATCAGTTTTTCGTCTCCCGTCTCCTTTGCCCTCTGCATCATCTCTCTCCATTTCCTTATCTCCTTAGCGTACCTTCTAATTTTCGGTATTGGCAGAAGCACACGGTTCACCACGCTTGACGTTAACGTCACTAAAATCGATACTGCCAAGACAATTAGAGTAGACGCTGGCGGAGCTGCTGGATCCCAAAACACGGCCAGAACCTCCTTTCCGCCTACCTTAGCTTTCCTTTAACGTCCTGAATAGTTTGAACACTTGTTCAGCCGCCTCGTGGGCGCGTCCGTCATGATTAGGGATAACCACGATCGTGGCCCCGGTTAAGGCTGCGCATGCCGCTGCAGCAGACCTGCACATTTCTTGGTGCATCTGTATTTCCTCGATGGACTGTACATCTCTTTCCCTTGTTTCGTCCTTCTTCCTTCTACGGGCTATTTCTTCTGGTTCCGCCTCGACAAGCACTAATACGTTGGGCTTCAACTCTTCGGCGACCCATGCTGGGATTCCGGGGAGGAACCCCTCCGGTGTACGAATTAACATGTGAGTGTCAACCAGCACTACGTGCCCCTTAGCATCCTCAGATATCCTACGTGCCGCAAGCCTTTGGATTCTCCTCTGCACGTGTGATGGCAGCCTCCTCATTTGGTCTCTGTTTTCAACTAGTCCCTCAGCCTTAGCTATTTCAAACATGACCGTCCCATAATTCATTAAAGTGACGTTCATGTTTTCTCTCTTTGCCGCTTCCATCGCCGCATCAATAACCGTGGTTTTCCCCACTCCTGGTATTCCGGTGATAACTATTACAAATCCTTCCTCGCTCAAGTTTAACCCTCCTACTCTAGCCCGAGTAAGCCGCGTATTGCAGGGCTTATTGAGGCAAGCTGTTCCCTTGCAATTAACTCATAATAGTTATATATTATTCCTACGGTTAGCAGAACCCCCGTCCCCGTTCCTAATGCACCAAGAAAATCAGCAAACGCAGCCAGTAACCCTACGGCGAAGCCGCCAAGGATCGTAACGGGAGGAATATACCTTTCGAGAAGCCTCTCAACTATTTTAGGCGACCTCCTGAATCCTGGAACCTGCATTCCAGCCATGATAAGCTGGTTAGCCACATCTCTTGGAGCCATTCCCGACACGTCTATCCAAATATATGAAAGAGCCGCACACAAAGTTGAAAATATGATGAGGTATATGAGTGCCCGCCCCGGATCCTTAAAGACGTTATCTAAGCCGTAGGGAGTTGAGAAGTAGTAGGCGATTCCGCCTACCGGAGTAAGCTGGCTCATGTTCGGTGTTGAGGGAATAAACTGTCCTATTATGTTAACCAAGGAGTTATAGTTCCACCCTAAGCTCGCTAGTGGTTGGAGCTGGGTAACGTCGATGTCCGGCCAGATTGCTCCTAAGAGCGGGATAAGCTGCGAGAAGGGGACATACCCAACATTCGACCATAAAACCTGTGAAACCAATAAGATGTTAGCGATCACTGCTTGTACGAGGATAACCGGTATATTAGATGTGTAAAGAAACTTTATCGGGTATCTCCCTCGGAATCCTCTAAAACGTGCGTACTGGAGAGGGATTTCAACCCTAACAGACTCTACGTAAACTACTACAAGAAAAACGATGATTGTACCTATAACCCCCATCATGCTGGGTTGATTATGAGACCTGAAAAAAACGTAGTAGACCCCCGTATAAGGGTAAAATGCCATGTAGTAGAGCATGTATGATGCGGCCTGCGTCGCCGACGTTAAACACTCAACACTAAGTCTTTGGTCAGGTGGGTAGGAATATAAAATTTGAAGGAACATGGAGGCTGCTGGCCAGTAAGGAAAGGTTAAAACTTGTACTAGTGCCACTAAGGCCCCCACGCCAAGGTAGTCGTATGGGCTCGTATTAGGGTTTAGGGAAAGCCAGAGTATTTGTCCTGCTACGTTAGCAGCTATAAAAAGGCTGACCCCACTCCCTAGTCCCCAGCCTTTCTGAAGCATTTCATCCATAAGTATCAAGACGATCCCTGCCGTGGTTAACTGCAGGAACACTAAAGCTGCTTGGTAGATGGTTAGGTCGCCATATGCCTTAGCGAATATGTAGACGCCGGCCTCCACCATGGTCATCAGCACAGCGAGAACCTTCTGTGCTCCGGTGAACAGCGACCTATCTTCAGGGTTCGACAAGTCTACGTCGATAAGTTTTGATCCAGCAAGCAACTGCATGACAAGTCCCGCGGTAACTATGGGTCCTATACCCAACTCCATTAAGGTTCCTCTAGAAGACGCCAGAATAACCCTAAGGAAATACAGGTAGTCAAACCCTTGCCCTCTAGGTATTCCGTAGAGTGGGATGTTCGCCATTATAAGGTAGAGGATCAAAACGACACCGGTCCAAATGAGCTTCTCTCTGAAGCTAACCCTACGATCCGGGGCTTTAACTTCCGGCATGAAGCGAATGAACGGTCTGAAGATGTTTAGGAAGGTACCGGCCATAGAAAGCCCCCAAGAATTGTGAAATTGCCCACCTAAGCAATTTCCAACCTGAGCATCGGCCTTCTTCCCGTTAAATCACCCTATTTTTGCGGTCTTTAAACTTTTATTGCTTTTCCACCTGCCTCCTCAATTTTTCTAATAGCCAACTCGGTGAATTCGGTTGCTTTTACTATTAGTGGCCTTGTAACCTTGCCTGACCCTAAAACCTTCACATATCCCAAGCTGGTCAAATCTATAATCGGTACACCCTTCTCCTCTCCCGATTTAAGGAGGCTTACGTTCTCGTCAAGCTCCCCTACATTTAGCGTTGCAACGTCCCTTGTCACACCGTGCCTTTTAAAACCGTGCTTTCCAAAGTATTCTCGGTCATATTTTAAAACCCAGATCCATAAGTGTTTATGTTTTCCGGCTCCTCCTTTTCCTCCACGTTGCCCTCCTCCACGGTGCTGCCCAACCCTGCCATACCCATGCGTTCTACTACCACGCATTTTACGCACTTTTCTTTTCCTTCTAATCAATTGCCCGCACCATCCTGCTTTTAAGGCTCAAAGGAACATAAACTAAATTTATAATTTTTGTTTCTAACGGTTCAACAAGATTAAAGCCGAGTCTTACCCTGTTATGCCATCCTTCTTATTAACTCGTTTATTGCTGCTCCGCGATAACCGAGTTCGCCTCCGTCGTTGTAAGGCCTCTTTGTCCCTCTTTTATAGCCGCCTTTTGGAGGGTGTAGTCTAAACACCGGCTTAAGTTTGGGGACATCGCTTATTTTCGCCTCACCTTTAAGGATTTTATCGGCGAGCTCCCTCACCGAGTTAAACCTTGTATTTTCTTTAAGGAACTCGTTGGTTAGCCTCTTACCTCCTTCAAGCCTGCCCCTTCTTTCAAGAAGGATGCTTAGCGTTTCAGAGTCTATCTCACCCCAAGTGATGTAGTCCTTTGCCTTCTGAAGCATTCCTCTATAACTTGGCACATCCGGCACCAGCACTGCATGATGAACCCTGTGCAGCCTTAACATCTTTAAGGTGTCACGTATTTCCCTTCTAACACCTACGTCTCCTCTTATTCTTACCACGGCAAGGATCCTGTTGTTACTGCTCAACGCTTCACCGCCCCCAGTCGGATGGAATTAAAGTTTTCATTGTCTGTTTGAGAGCGTTAAACGTCGCATACGCAAGATTTAAAGTAGTTTTAGTATGTCCCTTCGAGAAGGACCATACATCTTTCACGCCGGCCAACCTTAAAATTATCTTAGCAACATCCGACGCGACTAAGCCAAGTCCTCGAGGTGCGGGTATCAGTGTTACCCGCACACTTCCCGCTTTCCCTAAAACTTTAAATGGGACTGTGTGCGGTGCACCGCAGCCGCACTCCCAGCTCCCACAAGCCAACCTGATAGGCGTCACAGCCATTTTAGCATTCACCACCGCCTTCCTGATGGCTGGTCCTATTTCCGCCGCCTTAGCGCTTCCAAGTCCAATATATCCCTTCTTGTTTCCGACGGCTACGAGGGCTTTAAACCGTGTTCTTTCGCCAGCATCTGTCTGTTTCTGGACAAGATTTATTCCAACAACCTCATCTTCTAAGTCTGGTAGGAGAAGATCGATTATTTGCGGCTCCATTATTCTAAGTCCCTGAGCGAAAATCTCATCTATACTTGTGATGTAACCTTCCTTAACAAGCCTTCCTAGCTCCGTCTTTGGCTTCCACTCTTCAAGCTCATCTAACGCCATCAACGTTTACCTCCCAGATCTTCAAGAATTGCCTTTTTCACCTCATTAAAATGCTTAGGCATATCTTCAGGTCTTACTCCTCTTTTTATCTGCGCTGAGAATTGCCTCGCGTAGATTGTAGGATCTAGCTCTAAGAGGTAGCGTGCGTATTTCGCTATGTGGCCTCCTGATATGCGCTCCTCGGAAGGAAGTATCTCTTCACCGTGTGGAACGTCTAGTCCTCCGTCAAGTACCCCTTTCAACGCGGCGAAGACCCTACTCCCCCTCACCGGGGTATGTAACCCTATGTCTAACACTGCACGTTTAACCTTCCCTTTAGCTTTTAAGGCAAGTAGAAGTCCCGTTAAGTACGCTGCCGGAAGGTTCCCACAATGACCCTTCCACCCGTACTTTTTCATCAGCTCCCTTGAATGGGCAGAAAAGAGTACTTTATCTCCTCCGAATGACGGCTCAATTAACTGTACGGTAATGTTGTTTAAGCTTCCACGAACCACGACTCTCGGAAGTTTTGAGAGAATAAGCTTCCTCCTAAGCCTGTAGTTCGTTTTTCCCTCCCGTCTCCGTCTAAAGGGAACCCTGTACCGAGCGCCTCTCGCCATTTTCACGACACCCTCTCAGTTTTCACCGTCTCGCAAGCTTCCTCTCCCTTATGTAGCTCTTTAGGTACGCAACGCTTCCAAAAGCGCCTCCCTTCGCCATCCTGTAAAGTTTCCTGTATGTACTCTGGGTGATTATCCGTCGTGCCCTGAGGCGCTTAAGAAACTTTCTTATTGCTCTAATTTTCATCATCCACTTTTCCTTTCTTGGCATCCTGGCTGTAGCAGCACCCTTCCTGCTACCTGGCCCTCTGCGTTGCCCTCTACGCTTCTTCTCGTGCAGCCTTCTTGCCCGAGCTCTGCTCACTCCGACCTTAGGCTTCGCCTTTATTGCTCCCTGCTTTATCAGGCTACGCACATCTTCACGTGTAACCGCCGTTGAAATGTCTTCTATGCGTTCTGGGTCAAACCAAACTCTGTTCTCGCCGACTTTAAGTATCTCCGCGGCGATCCTCCTCTGAACCGATAGGTTCACGTTTCACCCTCCTTAAGCATCTCCCTAGCCTTGCTAACCCATTCTTCAAGCTTCTCCAAGGGGATCTCTGTTATCTCTGATAACTCCTTTAAGTCCTCCTCCTCAGCCAGTGCTTTAAGGGTAAATACTCCAACCTCCTCCAGCTTTTTAGCGCTTTCCCCGTCAATCCATTCAACCTCTGTCAACCGAACCCCTTCCTCTTCCTCTACAACTTCTTCAAGGTCTGCTGCCTCTATGACCTCTTCCTCTTTAACAAGTTCCTCCTCAACTTCCTCCTTAACCACGCGAGGATTAAGGATCCAAAGTCCCTTTTCTTCGGCCTTATCCATGATTTCCAATGCCTTTTTGTTTCCAACAGAGCCAGCTATTCTGACGGCGTGCTCTTCAGGGTTTAACGGCTCTAAATCCTCAACCCTATAGACGATAACTTCCTGGAAGCCTGAGGGATGTAATCCTCTAACCTTCTTAGGTGCACGGTATCCCACGTTAGGGCTTTTTGGCCATCCTTTACGCTTCTCCCGCATCTTATTATCGATACCCTTCGGCCTTCTCCAGCTACTCTTCACCCTTACATACCGCCAACTCTCACACCGTATGAACTCTGGCTTTCTGGCCTTTAGCCTCTTCCTGAGTGCTAAGAGTCTCTTTTCGCTCAAAGCGTCCCCATCCTATGAATTCTTGAGTCCATTTCAGGTTTCTTACCCAGTAAGAAGGGCGGTTAAAAAATGTTACGATTTTTTAACGAAGAATCCTTTAAGCATCATTCAAATAAACATGTAATTTAAACTTTTTCAATCAAGAGTAAAAGCTCCAATTCTCGGTTTTTTTAAGAGCGTCTCGGCTAGGCCTAAAGGGAAATCTCCCTGTAGGGCAAGTACATTGAACTGGCAAATGTCCTGTGAAAGTTTGGCTCAGCCGCCAGCTCAACATAATTAACTTTTTTAGCTATCTTTTCGGCTTCCTTCCTCTTCTCCGCCGAAATAAGGCACATTCTTGCACCCATTATCGCGGCGTTGCCGACGAACCTTATTTTCTTTGATGAAATGCCCGGGAAAAGGCCTATTCTCCTTGCACTATCAGGATTAATATAGTTTCCAAAAGCACCTGCAACCAGTAACTGGTCGAGTTCGTCTACTTGCATACCTCTTTTCCTGAGCAACGTTAGCCATCCGGTTTGGATAGCTGCTTTCGCCAGTTGAATCTCTCTGATGTCCCTCTGCGTAATAACAATTCTCTTCTCCGTCTCCGTTTCGCCCTCCCAGGCTATAACAAAGCATTCCTCTCCGTTGCTTTTTAACATGCGGGGGTTATTGAACCCTCTGAAACGTCCCTTGTAATCTATGATTTTTTCCTTAAGCATTTCAGCTAATGCGTCGATTATTCCTGACCCACAAATCCCAACGGGTTTACTGTCTCCTATCGTTTTAAACTTAACTTCAGAGCCTTTTATTTGGACTGCTTCTATTGCCCCTGAAACCGCTTTCATGCCATGTTTTATGTGCGCTCCCTCAAAGGCTGGCCCAGAAGCACAAGAGCAAGCGTAAAGCTCCTCTCTATTCCCAAGAATAACCTCAGTATTAGTTCCAATGTCTATTAGCATGGAGGCTTCCTCAGATTCATGTATGCCTGTAGAAAGAATGCAGCCTACAGCATCTGCACCAACGAAGCCGGCAATCACCGGGAGAAAATACACTTTCATATTGGGGTTAACCTTCAACCCCAAATTTTTAGCTTTAACCTGGACGCCTCCTTTAACCCCTGGGACGTACGGGGAGTTAGCAAGATACCTTGGCTGTATGCCTAGAAAGAAATGATGCATCGCAGTGTTCCCCACAGCGACTAACTCGTAAACATTGGAGGCTGAAACCATATTTTCACTGCAAACCCGCGTTATTAGCTCACTAACCCTTTCAATTACGACTCTCTGAAGTTGTTCTCGCCCGTTTTCGTTGGTGATTGCAAATGTAATTCTCGAGATCACGTCTTCTCCATACGATATTTGAGGGTTCTCGGAGGAGGCAACACCAACCAGCTTTCCAGTTTTTAAGTCGACTAGGTGAACTACAAGCTTTGAGCTACCAACATCTAACGCTATACCGTAAACTTCACCGGTAGTATCTCCCGCTTCAACGGCAATTACCTCCCTTCCCCCCCAAAGCGCAACAGTGA
>Ga0180301_10002951_pt1 | contig 13321 bp, 11 predicted proteins | sample GuaBasSediGuay16_FD_121797 | JGI IMG/M metagenome (GOLD analysis project Ga0180301, IMG submission 121797) | Subseafloor sediment microbial communities from Guaymas Basin, Gulf of California, Mexico - Guay16, Core 4569-2, 12-15 cm | ecosystem: Environmental > Aquatic > Marine > Hydrothermal...
GGTTGTGGGCAACTAAAATGGCCGCCGCCCGGTCTGTAATGGGATCGGCATAGACCTCCCTGGGATGGACTATTGTCCTGTTAACCAATCCCACGGAAACCACTCTCAAAGCTATCACTTCATGGGCTCCGTTTAAAGAGACTGCAAGGAAATGCTCCTGTTTCCGGTCGGCATAATGAGCCACTATGGGTAATATATCTGCCGGATAGATAATCTTGGTGGTTCCCGGATTGAATCGCCTTCTGGCAAACTCCAGGGCTGCAATAATCTGGACTGCCTTAACGACACCCATGCCCCTTATGCCAACCAGCTCTTCTGGTTTTACCTGCCCGTTTAACCTGTCCAGAAGCGCCAGCAGTTCTCCTGCAATTGCATTTACATTATTGTCCCTGATTCCCGAACCTACAATTATGGCCAGAAGCTCCACATCGGAGAGACTCGAAGCCCCGAGGGAGAGGAGTTTTTCCCTCGGACGCTCTTCCTTACGCATAGAAGAAATACGATCTTTAACAAATTCGTTTCTTTTCATCAAAATTATTTAACAGGGGAAACTACTCTGCTGATTCAAATTGACGGCAATAAATATTAATTTTATCATAGAATTTTTAGCAGGCATCGGTAAACAACCACTCTTATTGCCTGCTAAGAGGAGGAGGCATGGCATCGTCTGTAGAAAAACACGCCCTGGAACTCTCAGGTCAGAAAATGCTCAGCTACCCCGATGAGAAGATAGTAACAGTAGTTGTAGAAAACTTTCCCATGCTGGGGAGACTTACCGCAGTGAGATTCCTCGAATGGGTCCAGCAAAATCCCGAAGGTGTGGTTTCCCTTCCTACCGGAAAGACTCCCGAATATTTTATAAAAGAGGTTATCCGGTTATTAAACAACTGGGATAAAAGAGAGACAGGAGAAGAGCTTTCATCGTGGGGCATAGATGTGGCGAATAAACCCAACATGAAGGGGCTTCGGTTTGTACAGATCGATGAGTTTTATCCCATGAATCCCTATCACCACAACAGCTTCTACTACTATATAAACAGATTTTACCTGGAAGGATTTGGAATCGATAAGGCAAGAGCCCTCACGATCAATTGTGAGAAGATCGGATTGCCCGAAGGGATGACCCTAGAAGAGGTATGGGATGATGACGGGGTTGATCTGACACTGAGGTACCGGTCTCCCATAAATGAAAAAGAGCGGCTAAGAAAGAGGGTAATCGAAAGCGTCGACTACTGGTGTACGGAATACGAGGAGAGGATAAGGAGCATGGGTGGGATAGGCTTTTTTCTGGGGGGGATAGGTCCTGATGGACATATCGGTTTTAATGTGAGGGGCTCAGACATGTACTCCACCACCCGGCTTACCAATGTGAATTACGAAACCCAGGCTGCCGCTGCGGCCGATCTGGGAGGCATGGAAGTTGCAAGAAAAAGACTGGTTATAACCATCGGCCTTTCCACCATCACCTATAACCCTGATTGTACCGCAATAATTATTGCCGCAGGAGAAGCCAAGGCGAGAATAGTGGCCGATTCAATAAGAAGCCCCAGAACAAATCTTTTCCCTGCAACGGCACTACAGGTACTGCCAAAGGCAAGGTTCTTCCTCACAGGAGGAGCCGCCAGGGAACTTAAGGAACGTTCCTTTGCCATTCTCGCCCGAAAGCCCGAGCTTTCTGAAGAAGATTCGGAAAAAATAGTAATAGATATATCACTCTCTCTAAATAAAAAGATAAGCCGGCTTAACAGAGAAGATTACGAGACTTCTCCCTTTGGAAGACTTCTCCTTAAAAGGGAGAAGGGTAACGTTAAGAAGATAAACGAAAGGGTAGAGAAATCTCTTAGAAGCAAGATAGAAGAGGGAATGACCATCCGCAGGAATAAATGCTTTCTCCATACAGAACCCCATCACGACGATATTATGCTCGGTTACCTTCCCTTTGTGGTAAGACACATAAGGGAGCACAGTAACCACCATTTCTTTGCCACCATGACAAGCGGATTCACCTCGGTTACAAACAAGTATATGCTGGATGTCTGCCTCAAGATGAGAGACGCCCTTGAACATAACCGCTACAATTTAACAAAGCTTCTCGATGAAGGATACTTCGATCCTGGTAACAGCCACTACAAGAACAGGGATGTATGGAACTATCTCGATGGAGTAGCCTCCGGTTCGGAAAAATTAAAAGAAGAAGGGATGCTCAGGAGATTTCTAAGGGATTTGATCGAAATATACGACGATACAGATCTGGATAATCTCTACGAAAGGGTGGTAGAGCTTGTAAATTACTTCGAGACTCAGTATCCGGGTAAGAAGGATTTAAACCACATCCAGAAATTAAAGGGAATGTGCAGGGAGTGGGAATCCTCATGCCTGTGGGGATACTTCGGCTGGGATTCCTCTTCGATCAAACACCTAAGGCTGGGGTTCTACCAGGGAGATATTTTCACTGAAGAGCCGACCGTTCAGAGAGATGTTCTGCCTATACTGGAATTACTGGAAGAAGTTAAGCCCGATGTGGTTACAGTTACCCTCGATCCGGAGGCAAGCGGACCCGATACTCACTACAAGGTTCTCCAGGCTATTTCAGAGGCACTCAGGCAGTACCAGGATCAAAATGAGGAAAGAGAAATTGAAGTAATAGGGTACAGGAATATCTGGTACAGATTTCATCCCTCCGAGGCAAACATATATATACCCGTCTCCCTCAATATGCTCACTCTACAGCACTACTCCTTTATGAATACCTACATCTCCCAGAAGGATGCATCCTTTCCGAGCTGGGAGCATGACGGCCCCTTTCCGGAACTGGCCCAGAAAATCCAGGTGGAACAGTATCAGATGCTTAAAACCTGCCTGGGAAGGGATTTTTTCTATGAACACCCCAGCGCCCTCATCAGGGCGACCAGGGGATTTGTTTTCATAAAGAGTATGAAAACAGAAGAGTTCTACAACTTTGCCCGGGAACTTAGAAGAAAGACGGAAAGTGATACAAAGTGAAATGCTAAAAAAAGAGCGGCTTCCGGTAAGAAGCCGCTTTCGCTAGTAATACACTACGGGCTGGAATCCAGGTTAGCGGTATCAATATCTTGTGAGGTGGTTTTACCACTTTCAACAGCTACATCGGAAACAAAGCCCAGGGTGCTTACAAAATCACTCCCGCTGTATTCCGTTACCACCAGATCGTATGTCCCTCCTGCCAGGTAGGGTAGTGCATAACTGTCATCGTCGTTCACCTTTCCGCTTACCACAGCATCGGGGAATCTGGATTCTTCCGTAGCAGGATCGTCATCTTCTGTGTCCGCCCAGGAGCCATCTTCATAGGCGTATATGATGATTTCGTTTGTCCCGTTATAGGTAACTGTTCCTGTGATTTTTCCTGCCTGATCATCCACAACCAGCCTGATTGTGGGTTTAAGAATGTAGATTCCACTCACTCCTGCCTCAACTACCGACTTTCTAACATCAAAATCTGCGGTAACTGAAACCTCTCCGTTTTCAGGTACGGTGAAGGCGCCCACCGCCTTGTATCCGGTCTCACTTCCGCTCGGTACAAACAGAGCCTCCGTAGTTCCATCGGTAAAGGAGATATAACAGCCTGGATTGGAGGGTGTCTGGCTTCCACGTTCGGGTGCATCGAGCATGAACCTTATCTGGTTGTACTCGCCGGCAGTGAGTCTAAGTTCTCCCAGGAGCGTTGAGTTTCCTCCGGTAAGTTCGAGTAAATTGTATTTACCGCCTTTATACTCTTCCATGGTAACCCACTTGTCGTTTTTGTGATACTGAATCTCCGTTATCGTTATCCAGACCCCGTCTACGTTTTGCGCATCGATCGGTGAATCGGCAAGACTCAATTTTAAAGTACCCGTTTCAAAGAGACCTAAGAATAGATTACAACCAGCTACAAGCATTGCTGTAGCAACCAAGATTGTAAAGATCAATCCTGTTCGAAAAATTAGTTGTTTGTCTTTCATGGTTTTCCCTCCATTGTTGTTGTTTTCTGTTAATCTATACGCATGCTGACCATAGAAGTTTCAAAAAACATAAAAAAATATTGCCTAAAAGGGCGATTCCTGAGAATATATAGGAAAATGAAAATGATGATAATTCTGCATCCGATAAAAAAGTTCATAACAACATTTTTTCCAAGCCTCTTTCTTCTGGTCTCTTTGAGTGTAGAGGCGCGGGATTCGACTCTCAAGCATCACACGATACTGGAAACAGGCGGTAAACTTCTCTACGGTGTCTCTGCGGAACGGGGTTTTCTCCTTTCTACCGATGGAGGGGATAACTGGGAGCAGAGGAACAGGGGTCTTCCGAAGAGAATGGTATATCCTTTCGAACAGGATAGAATCAAATCTATAACCTCTCTCTGCTTCGACCCCCGCAACCCCGAAAGAGTAGCTCTAACTACAGCCTACGGTCTTTTCCTTTCGGAAGACTACGGTGATACCTGGCAAACCATCCCCCTGGCCGATCCGGTTAAAAGCACCTCCTATTTTACTTCGGTAGCCCTTTCTCCACATTCTGTAGATACGATCCTTCTGGGGACGTCTTTCTCCGGTGCATTTATTACCAGAAACAGGGGAAAATCCTGGAGTACCGTAACCGAAAAAATGGAGCCAATCTATATGGGAGCAGGTTTCTACCAGGATATCCTCTCTGTATCCTTCTCCTCCGAGTTACCCGATATAGTATATATAGAGTGCGGTTTCACAGAGAAAATCTACAGAATAGATACCCGTAGCGGAAAGTACTCGGATGTGACAGAGCTATCTTCAGAAACAGCGCTGTTTTCATCGGGTGTTTCCCTATCTGAACTTGATTTCGACTTTCCCGCAGAGGAAAATCGCTCTGCCGATAAGGGGGACGAAGCTTCATCAACCGAAGAAAACATCACCACCACCCATTTCCAAAAGGGAGAAAGATTAAAAATCGCATCAGACAAGTATGCCATATATCTGAACTCTAAAAGTGCAGGGAGCGGAATGCTCGAGGATTACCTGGATTTTCTTAAATCGCATAATTTTAATGCCCTTGTGGTGGATATGAAGGACGATCACGGGATGCTCACCTATGATTCAGGGCTTGACCTTCCCAGGGCAATTGGTGCGGTAAGAGAAGACATCGATCTGGATGCTTTTATAGAGAAGTGCCGTCAAAAAGGGATATACGTAATAGGCAGAATCGTGGTTTTTAAGGATAGAAATCTCTATTTTTATGACGCCGGTAAGTACGCAGTTTGGGATAAAAAAAGGAATGCCCCCTGGGGACATAGAATAAAAATCGAGGAGGAGGAAAGCACAGAAATCCGCTACGAACAGAGAGAGTTCTGGGTTGATCCATACTCCCCATTTGTGTGGGAATACAATACAGCCATTGCAAAGGAGCTTCAGGATAGAGGCATTGACGAAATCCAGTTTGACTATATCCGGTTCCCCTCTGATGGTGATCTTAACAGTGTTGAGTACCGCCATGGTAGAGATGGGATGACTAAAATCGAAGCTATAGAATCGTTCCTTGCTTTTGTAAGAAAGCATATTGAAATTCCTATCAGTGTCGATTTGTATGGGTTCAATGCCTGGTATAGGATGGGAAACTGGATCGGACAGAGTATAACAACAATGGCGAAGTATGCCGATGTGATTTGTCCCATGTTTTACCCTTCCCACTTTCCACGGCCTTTTTTAGAAACTGTGCCGTACCTGGAGCGTGCCAGGAGGATTTATAAGGAGGGCACAGAAAGAGCTTCCGTGCTGGCAGGCGGGAGATCTCTCATACGTCCCTTTGTCCAGGCCTTTCTCATAGGAGGAGAGCTCGAGTTTGAAGAGGAGAAGTACACCCAATACCTGATAAACCAGCTTGAAGGAGCAACCGATGCTTCTTCTTCCGGCTTTACTCTATGGAACTCTTCCAACAGATATTATATGGTTACCCGATCACTTGTAGACTATACGAACGGGAGGTCTAAATGAAGCAATTATTCTTTTTTGTTTGTTTTTGTGGATTTATTCTTGGTGTAACTGCGGTTTTTTCAATAGAAGAGAAGATCGCAGAGGCCGATCGTCTCCATAGGGAGTTTAAGCATACAGAAGCCCTGGCGGTATTGAAAGAAGCTCTTTCTCAGGCCGGAACAGATAAGGAGAAGGCTTCCATGTACTGGAGACTTTCAAGAGAGACGCTCTACATTGCAGATGACGCTCTGGATGCGGGCGAAGAGGACTCAAAAGTGCTCGATATGTACAGCCAGGGTGAAGCTTACGCAGATCAAGCCATCTCTTTTGACCCGAATAATTACGAATGTTACTACTGGAAGGCATCCAATATCGGTAAATGGGGTAAGCTCAGGGGAATATTGAGCTCTCTGTTCAAGGCTAAGCCCATGCGGGATTTGCTGGAGAAAGCCATAACCATTAAACCGGATCACGCTGCATCCTATTATGTTCTGGGTCAGTTGTATGAGAAAGTCCCTGGAGGTATTGTCTCTTTCGGAAACAAGGATTATGCAGTGTCTCTTGGAAGATTATCCGTCCATTACCACCAACAGGATAGAGCTGCCGGACTGGAAGACCGTATTAAATATGACTACCATACAGAGCTTGCACGCCATCTCTGGGAAAGAAACTGGGATGCTTCCAGGCGTAAAAGAGAGCAAAAGGCAAAACGGGATAGATACTACTCTGAAAAAGGTGTACTGCAGAAGGCCTTCTACTATGAGGGAATAGTGGAGCTCGAAAATATATCCGACAGGGAAGAGGCCCGTAAAATTGTCGATTGGGTTGTAAAGGAGATAGAAGCCCTTCCCAATCCTGATAAAGGCTACAGGGATGATCTTAGCAAAGCCTACGAGGCGCTGTCTGACTGGGGGATAAAACCCTGATTATCCGGCCACAAGGGGAGGAGCTGGATTTTAATCCATGAGGAAACCGCCGTTTACATTAAGAATCTCACCCGTTATAAAGTCCGCATCACCCGAGACCAAAAATAGTGCCGCTGCAGCCACATCCTCCGGTTTACCCATTCTCTTAAGGGGGATGGATTCTGTTACTTCTCTTCTTTTCTCCTCATCCCATTGAGAACTCATCGGTGTCTCGATGGCATGGGGGGCAATTGCATTTACATTTATGTGATAATCGGCAAGCTGCCGTGCCATGGATTTGGTGAGTGTATTTATCGCTCCCTTGGAGGTGCCGTATGCAGGAGAGGCCGTTATATCGCCTATTTTACCGGCAACGGAGCTTATATTTAGTATTTTCCCTCCGCCTCTCTTTATCATGTGTTCCACTACTATTTTAGAACAATTAAATGTACCTCCCAGGTTTACATCCATAACTCTTCTTAACTCTTTAGGGCTGAGATCCAGGAAAGTGCCTCGCAGTATTATACCTGCATTGTTTACAAGAATATCTACAGAACCAAAAAGAGTTAGAGTCTTTTTTACCATTCTTTCGACCGATTTATAGTCAGAAACATCGGTGTGGATATATTCAGCCCTGCCGTTTATAGACTTTATTACAGAGAGCACCTCCGAGGCATCTTTTAAATCGGCTATTACCACATTTGCCCCTTCTCTTGCAAAAGATATTGCTATAGCCTTTCCTATTCCCTGAGAAGCACCGGTTACAATGGCCGTCTTATCTTTTAGTTTCATTATGAAACCCCCTTACAAGGTTTCCCTGCATTCTCCCCTTACTCCTTTACCGCTCCAGCCGTAAGACCCCTCACCAGGTTCTTCTGTAAAATCAAATAGAGTGTTACAGGTGGTAGTGCACCTATTACGGAGCCCGCCATTAGTTGAGGCCAGATGATTCTGAACTGAGTAACCAGTCGGCTCAACCCCAGAGTAACCGTTGTCATAGCCTCACCGCTGGTCAAGACCAGTACCCAGAGGAGATCTCCCCATGCAAGAATAAAGGCAAAAATAATGGTTGCAACCATACCCGGAGTAATAATAGGAAATACCAGGTTAAGGAAAACCTTCGGATAACTGCAGCCATCCACCAGTCCCGCCATATCCAGCTCCCTGGGAACGGTGTCAATAAATCCCTTCATCATCCATGTGCTGAAAGGCAGGGTGATGGTTGTAAAGGCTAATATAAGACCTATATAAGTATTGTAGAGGGCAACTCTGGTAAGCAATTTGAAGTACGGTCCTACCAGTAAAACTCCGGGGAGCATCTGACTAGCAAGTATTGCTCCTATCAGAAATGTTCTCCCTCGGAAGATGAACCGTGAAAACCCGTAACCTGCGAGTGCACCAACGATTGTTGAAAGCAGGGAAGCTCCAAGAGAAACAACTGTGCTGTTAAAAAAATAACGGGGAAAGTTCGTCCAGATTATTATCTGTTCATAGCTCTCTGTAGTGGGTTTCTGTGGGAACACTGTAGGCGGTATCCTGTACGCCTCTTTTTCACTCTTAAAGGATGTAGATACCATCCATCCGAATGGAGTAAAATTATAAAAGGTAAAAACCACTACAATAATTGAGACGACTATAGTCGGTAAATATTTTACTCTCCTCATGTCTCGCGTCTGGCTATCATCCTGATGTAAGGATAACTGATTGCAAGCATTATTATCGCCATTACTACTGCAAGTGCTGATGCATACTCAAAGTTAAAATACTTAAAGTAGTGCTTGTAGATATAAAGAGAGAGAATCTCTGTAACATGTCCCGGACCTCCCATACTCATATTGTAGATGAGTCCAAATCTCCGCATCTGCCATATTGTGTCCAAAGCCAGGGCAATATATATTATTCTTGCAAGACAGGGAATCGTAATATAGTAGAACCTCTGGAACACATTTGCGCCATTTACCTTTGCTGCTTCGTAATAATCTTCGGGTATTGCCTGAAGCCCGGCCAGCAATATTATCATTACAAAAGGATAACCCCGCCAGACATCCGCTATTATCACACTAGGCAAGGCAAGACTGGGATTAGCCAGCCATTCTATATATCGATCCGTCCAACCCACGCTCATAAGAATGTGATTTATTATTCCGGAAGTGGGATTATACATGAATCTCCACACAAGCCCCGATACAACATCGGGAACCGTCCATGGGAGAATGGCAATAACCTGGAACCAGCTTCTGCCCTTTATCATCCAGTTAAGCGTTAAAGCCAGGACCATTCCGAGCAGAAGGTGAAAAAAAACCGTACCTCCCACAAATATAAAGGTTACCGAAAGGGCATTCCAGAAAAGTTCGTCCGATAAGAGACCTGAATAATTCTCTAAGGTAAAGTTCTTTGTTTCCGACCATAGAGGGGTAAAGCTGTTAGCCACAGCGGTGACAACAGGAAAACCAAGTACAATTACAAGCATAAGCAGGCAGGGTAATACAAAGAGGTAACCCCTCAGTTCATCACCATACTTAATAGAGAATGGAAATCTGGTCGATCTTCTTTCTCTTCTGTACACCTTACTCCACATGCCTGTAATAATAACAAACTTAACGGAGCAGGGCGCCCAACGGCCCCGCTCCGCTCCTAACCAATGGTTATCAAAACCTATTATGCTTTAAAATTCCGGGCAGGTCTCTGCACCCGTTCTGTAAACCTTGAGTATGCGGTTTATTCTCTCATGGGCATCTCTTAATGCCCGATCCGACTCTTTTGCTCCGGTCATTGCTTCCTGAGCTGCAGTGTTGATTGCCTCTATGATTTGAGGCCATTCTTTTATTTGCGGTACAAACTTTGCGTTTTTCAATTCCTTTGCGATAACCTTTGCAAACTTATCCTCCAGCAGAGGCGTGTATTCCCCCGATACATCCTTTCTGGAGGAAAGGACTCTAGCATCGTCAAACCACTTCTGCTCCATCTCTTTGCTGGTTATGAACTTGATAACCTCCCAGGCTTCCTGTGGATGCTTGGTGTTCGGGTTCATCATCCAGGCACTCAGCCAGGCTGTAGTTGTAAACTTTGGACTTCTACCTTCCCTTACAGGAACAGGCGCTGCCCTCAATATCTCCATTGCGTTTAGATCGGGATTATTGCTGTCCACGATTGGAGGAGTCCATCCCGAGCCAAGAAGCATTGCTACCTGTTCATTGGCCATTTTCTGGCGCACCGTTCCTGGATTATCAGCGGTTACACCAGGCGGCACGACCTTATGCTCGCTCACCAGAGAGGTAAAGAATCTGAATGCCTCTTTTGATTCAGAGGTATAGAGGGCAGAGCACTTCTGGTCATCTGTTAGATACTCTCCCCCGTGGCTGAAAAGTATGGGGGTAAACCTGAGTTCGAAGCCCGGATCTATCGCCCCGATAGTGCCGAATCCCCATACATCTGTTTTTCCGTCACCGTTGCGGTCTCTGGTCAGCTTTTTTGCATAATCCAGGAATTGGCTCCATGTTTTGGGCGGTTGGTTGGGATCAAGACCGGCTTCCTTAAAGAGTTCGGTATTATAAAAAAGCACCATTGCCATAAAATCACCGGGGATTGCATAGTACTTACCGTCTTTGTACATAATTTCGAGGGTCTGTTCGTACCATGAATCCAGAAAGCCTCCACCTTCCTTCTCGATGAAGGGAGTCAAGTCTTTGGTATACCCTTTCTCAATAAAACTTTTCACCGAATAGGCATGAAGATGGAAAACATCCGGCCCCTTTCCGGCTTCTATTTCTGTGGTATACTTTGTTTCTTTCTCGGCGTAGGATACCACGTCAAGCTGAACTTTTATGTTTGGATTTTGCTGTTCGAACAACTGAAAAGCCTCTTTAAGGGATTTCTCCCAGTGAGGTTCCGACAGGTGCCAATCAGAGAAGACGATTTTTACCTCTTCCGCTACAGGTACCGTCGCCTTCTCCTTTTCACCTCCTGCCCAGATAAAGGTTGGAGCAAGAAATAATAATAGTAGAAATAGAGCTGTTACCCTTTTTATTTTTTTACTGTCCATAACAAGCCTCCCTCTATTATGAGATATATAAACTGATATATTAGATATTATAATGCATGAAGGCAAATCTGTCAAGGATATTTTTATTTCAATGTTACATCTTGCAGAGTTTTCTCTCCTGGTGTAAGGTGATTTAAGGAAAGGAGCTTATATGGCAAGATTCAGAAGACTTGAGGTTTTAACAAAAATCGAAGAGATAGGTTTGATACCGGTTTTCTTCACCCCGGACGAGGAAAAGGCAAAGGGAATCCTCAAAGCATGTGCAAAAGGCGGAGCGCTGTGTGTGGAGATGACGAACCGGGGAGATAGGGCGATTGAGATATTTAAAACTCTGGAGGAATACGCACGAACGGAGTTTCCCGATGTTATTCTGGGTGTGGGTTCGGTGGTAGATGCACCGACTGCAGCCCTTTATATAGCTTACGGAGCCAACTTTGTAGTCGGTCCCGTTCTTGATGAAGAGACTGCAATACTCTGCAATAAGCGTAAAATACCCTACTCTCCCGGCTGCGGCAGTGCCTCCGAAATTCATCGTGCAGAAGCTCTTGGAGTGGAGATATGTAAGATATTCCCGGGAGCACAGGTCGGTGGTCCGGGATTTGTCAAGGCTATTAGGGGGCCCTGCCCGTGGACTTCCATCATGCCTACCGGAGGAGTAAGCCCCACTCGGGAATCCCTTACCGAGTGGTTCGATGCTGGAGTTACCGCAGTGGGAATCGGGTCAAAACTCGTAACAAAAGAACTCCTCGAAAGGGGAGACTTTGAGGCACTTGCAGAAAAAATAGAAGATACAATTAAGCTAATAAAAGAGATAAGGAAGCGTTAAATTAAGCCTGAGCCAGTACTGGTTATGAAAGGGATTTAAAAACTTCTCCGCTTATTATGTTCCTCTTGCTCTGGTCGAGATGTGCCTCCAGCAGTTCAACGGCTGCGGGAGAATTGTTTTTAAGGCAGTTTAGTATCTCACGATGATCTTTACATGTTCCGGGCAGATCTGGATAAACTCCTATACCGTAAGTGTAGTTCATATTCAGATGAAGGTTTATCTCACGGTAGAACTTTTTTAAATACTCATTATCTGCCAGGTTGCATAATTCCTGGTGATACATCCTGTCGAGCTTGATATATTCGGGTATTCTATCATCGGTTTTAACTGTCTTGAGAAGATTCTCCATTTTACCTACAATCTCTTCCAGTTTCTCAAGCTCCAGTGAAGCTACTCTGTTGTATATTTTTTCTATGCAGTGGAGCTCTATCAGCTTTCGGGATTCAAAGGCATCCATCACTTCTTTCCTGGTAGGAACTTTTATATAACAGCGGCTTCTCGGATTTACCGTTACCACCTTCTCCATCTCCATTCGTTTGATGGCATCCCTGATCGGCATGGTACTTACCTGGAGAATAGTGGCTATTTGCTTGATGTTAAGCCGGTCTCCATAGCGTAATCTCCCTTCTATAATTTCATTTGCGAGATACTCGTAGACCTTTTCGCTCAGACTTCTTTTATCAATGCTAGCATTTCTATCAAGTCTTTCCATTTTAGACTCTTTTATTCGGGCAGGGAGTTAAAAACCTTGCCGTTTATCATGTTCATCTTACATGTCTTAAGATGCTTTTTAAGTATTGTTACAGACAGTCGTGAGTTGTTGCGAAGATGTTCAAAAATCATCCTGTGGTCGTTGCTGACCTGCTCCATGTCAGGTTGTACTCCCGCATGAAAAGTCATGGCTATATTCAGATGAAGCATATTCCGTCTGTACGTCTTGAGCAAATACATATTTCTCGTTAAAACACAAAACTCCTGATGAAACAATTGATCGTATTTAACATACTCTTTCATGCGTTCTTCGGTATTATTTACAGGCATATTACCTTCCATCTTTTCCAGGTACTCTTTCATCAGCGAAAGGTCATTATCGCCAACCCTGCGAAATATCTTTTTTATAGCATACAACTCCAGTACTTCCCGCATTTCAAAGGCATTAAGCATGGACTGCTGAGTGGGTATTTTTACCATGCAATTGCTACGCGGATTAATTGTAACAATATCTTCTACAGCAAGACGTTTAACCGCTTCGCGTACCGGCATGGTGGATACATTTAACTTTGCAGCAATTTCCTTTATATTAAGCTTCTCTCCATAGCCTATAGCACCCTCTATTATCCTGTCTGTTAAAAACTCATATACTTTATCACCGAGATTTCTCGTATCGATTAAATCCTCTTTATGAGTATCCTGTCTGATTAAGTGTTCCAGAATCTTATCTCCTGTTTTCTTATATTTTGTTTATAGTAATTATATATTTTTTCCTCAACTGATATCAACTATCTTAAGTTGTACTGCGAATATTAAGCCGATGGGAGAAGCCCCTTCACTGACGGCTTTATCTTTTAAAGTGTGGTAGCTCAATAGTGAA
>Ga0180301_10002953_pt1 | contig 13317 bp, 17 predicted proteins | sample GuaBasSediGuay16_FD_121797 | JGI IMG/M metagenome (GOLD analysis project Ga0180301, IMG submission 121797) | Subseafloor sediment microbial communities from Guaymas Basin, Gulf of California, Mexico - Guay16, Core 4569-2, 12-15 cm | ecosystem: Environmental > Aquatic > Marine > Hydrothermal...
ATGTAGTATTGATATATAGCGCTAATATAGGAAGAAAGTACAACAATAAGAAAATTTGACTTTAGTTTTTCAAAATTTTTTGTATAGATACTATTTATAGTTTGAGAATTGAGAGTGCGCATTCACAATTAGTTGAACGAGATTACCCTTATACAAATTTCCCTTATATTAAGTGATTTTTATTTTTTCTTAAAATGGGACGATCAACTGATGAGTTCATCGATGATTTCCGAGAGTATGGATTTGATGCTGAAGAAGCAGAACAATTAGCGTATAGATACATAGCTGAAGGATCATTTATGGAAATAGATGAGTTTATTACTAGAGTAGAGGACGGAACATTAGGTATTGAAAACCCAGAATTATATGATGCAGCATATGCTAAAATACAAGCTGCAGCTGAATTAAACGATTTTAAAAAGGAACATGAATTTCCACTAATACAAGAAGATGAAGAACGATTAGTAGAATTGGAAGATAGATATACAGAGATAAAAGAAACGTATAATGAATTGAAAACAGCAGAAGAAGAACGGAAAGATGAAGAACTGGAAGCATTAATGGAACAACTTGAACTGAAAGATGAACTTGTAGCATTACAAGACGTTAAGAGATCATATAAAGTAGGAGCAGAATTTAACGGTATTAGCGAAATAGTTGAATATGAAGATCGAAACATGTATATTCCATCATCAGGTTACTGTTTCATTAAATGCATTGAGAAATTATTAAACAGAAGCATAGAAAAAGTAGGCATATCACCATATGAAATAACGTTAACTGCAATACGAAAGCATCTTAAATCAAAACTTAAAGATATGAGTTTTGAAGAGTATTTACCACAAATATATAAACCCATCGTTGAAAGTGATGAAATAATGTTCAGTTTAATATCTAAAGGTTATAAATCTGAAATTAAGGATTATATAATTATACTGTTTCCTATAACTGTAGAAAAGATATTAGTTTATCATGCTGTATTAGCAAGAAAACATGTAACATATGATGAAATATTAAATAATATTAAGATTAAACGAAAGAAAACATTATCAGCAGACTCATTTACATTACCTGCAATAAAAGTAGAGAGTCCTAGAAGGTATGTATGGGTGTATGATATTGAAACATCATCATTGAAAACAGATCGTGGAAGGGTTCAAATACCAGAAGGATCTGCATTCTGTAGATTAGATTTATCAAATGGTGAGATATCATATTTACAATCTACTATTGGAGAACATTGTTTAGAAGAGATGTTAGATATAATGGTAAATACAACTCCATATACTGACGAGTACCAAGTATTTGCGCATAATGGTGGAAAGTTCGATCATTTATTCATTAAAAGCTGTAAAAACATTACATTGAAAGATGAATTTGGAAGTAACGGAATGAGATTATTGACAGGAATCATTAAAAGAGATGCAAATTCACCTGATGCTTTGTTTAAGTTTAAAGATTCATTATCTTATCTCATGTGTAGTTTGAAAGTCGCATGTAAGAGTTTTAAGATAGCAGAAGAAGATAGTAAAATGGATTTTGATATCGTTAATAAGGATCATGAATGGTTCATCAAACATTTACAAGAATGGAGACCATATATGGAGAGAGATGTAACATCTTTAGCAAAAGTATTATATAAATTAGAGATATTTATGGAAAGTATTGCGCAATCAATAACAACTACTTGTTCTATATCAAGTGCAGCATGGAAACTGTTAATACACAATTCACATCCTGATTTCATAAAGAATACAAGATTAGCAAAAGATCCTACAACTCAAGCATTCATTAGAGAAGCGTGTTATGGTGGTAGAATACAGCATTATCGTAGACTTTATGATGCAAAACAAAGTTCTGATGGGTTAATTTGTATTGATGCGACTAGTTTATATCCTTCAGCTATGTATTTATCAGCGTTTCCTATTGGATCATTTAAAGTAATGGATATGAAACGTATAAACGCAACTAATTTAAATGGATTAATAGACAAAGGTTATATGTTTATAGCAGAAGTAACGATGGATGCAAATAATATACGACACGGCATTATGCCATATAGAACAGAAAATCGTGCAATCATTTATCCATCGGGAGAATTTACAGGCGTTTACACAAGCGTTGAAATTGAAGAAGCATTGCATGAAGGATATACAATTAAAGAAGTGAAACGCGGTATCTATTGGTTACGTAAGAGACATTTGTTCAAAGATATTGTGAAATCATTGTATGATAAACGGAAGGAATATAAGGAGCAAAACAATGAATTAGAATATATGGTAAAGATATTGTTAAATAGCCTTTATGGTAAAATGTTGGAGAATATTAACGTTTCAACAGTATTTACTAATGAAGAGACATGGGATAAAGATCAAGGACGAGTAATATCTCATATTAAACTAAAGAACGGACAAACGCAATTCAAATACGCAAAGAGAAAATATAGTTTGAAACCCACACATATTGCAGCATTCATATTGTCATACAGCAGGAAAATTATGAATAACATCATTAGACAAGTAGGAGATGAAAATGTATATTATGGAGATACTGATAGTATATACGTTCCAAATAAGATAGCAGAAGATAAATTAGAATACATTGACTACTTAGGAGGTTTTAAGAATGATTATGGAAACGGCAAGATTATAACTAAAGCTATATTCTTAGATCTTAAGAGGTATTATTTGAAATTTAACGATGGTTCATTTAAAGCTAAGTTCCTTGGACTTAATTTTAAGTCTTCTATTATAAAATCTAATGATGCATCGGATGTATGCCCTCAAAAAGAAGACCAAATATTAGCATTATATGAAGAACTATTAAATACAAACACTCATAGGCTTAATAAAGTATATCAAGAGAAATGGTTTAGATCTGTAGATGAAGTGAGAATAGATTCAAAAGATATGTCATTTGAATTATCAATGAATAAACGAGCAATATGGAAAGCAAATGAAAATGAATGCTATTCTATAAATTGCGATATGTTAAAACCTACAAGAAGATGGAATACAGAATTAACGAAATTCATGCCGTGCACAGATAAACCTTATATATTAACAGAATACGGATTATATAGTTCTCATCCATTAAAAGCAAAAACTACACAATGTTTAAATTCAAATCTTATTAAAACAACATTTGTTGTGTATGATCATATAATACATAAAGAATATGCAGGGAAGCATTATATTTATAAATCATTTGGGCCAATTGGAAACCCACTAGAAACAAAGAAGGAAGATATGAAACCATTATTAACTATAAATATGAAGTTCCATGATGAATTAGCACATACTATAACAGATGATGAAGCTAAGATAATATTAGAAATAGTACAAAAACAAATAGATATTCATAAACAAAAGAAATAAATATTATTGGATAATTTCTAGCTAAATTTTAGCAAGTTTTTTAAAAAGCTAAACACACACTCCCACACTCACCATGTCGGATAAAACAGCTAAGTTTGAGAGGGCGCTGGTGAGCGCACACAAGGATGCAAAGAAGGCATCACGAAAGAAGAGTAAGAAACCAGCTAGTGAAAAACAATTGTTAGTACGTGAAAGGTTGGCAGAAGCATCGCGGGCGGTAGGAAAGTTCACCGGTGATGATGCAAAAAAGAAACGAGCTGCGGCAATTAAAGCGTATTTCGTAGAAAGAGGATGGACAAAGAGTAGTTCTAAACCAACTGCGCAAACTAAGGCTCCTATTGTTGTGGTTACTCCAGCTGAAGATTAATTAGAACATTGTATCATATTAAACAAACAATAATAACAAATACAAAAAATGACTTTTTCAATTAGATAAATGAAGGTTAAACTAGATTGCGGGCATTCAGTGGAGCACGATAAGATAAATGAAAAGTGTGAAGAGTGTGATAAGATAAAACAGCAAGAAATATCAACTGATACTGATATTCTAGAAGATGAAAACATAAGTACTACGAACAATCCAACATTGGATTTGTATCAAGAAGTTATCACTAAGTTGAAACCATTCCCTGCTATAAAAAGTGAAGTTGTATACAGCGCGACTTCGTCGCACAATTTCGAATTAGTATTGTATTGCGGATTGAAAGACTTCGCATTTACCATTCATAATGCAATGGAAGCTCGCACCTTTAAGTTAAAGATAGATCGCTATACTAAAGCTTTGAAACATCCATCAATGAAAAAGATTAGTGCTTTGAAGTTCATAATTAATGACATATATAGATATAAATATTATGACGACAATAAAGATACATTGAAGAATCCTAGGTTTAGATTAATTATGGCTATTACTAATGGAATAATTGGACTTATATCTATATCAGCAGTTATCCTAAAGTTCGTGGTATAGAGCAATTTTGTTGCTTTGTAACAATATAGCGACGAAGTCGCTTTTTAATTATTCGACAATTTAGTTACAGTTAATTCTAATCTATTAGTTGTTGCATCACCATATACGTTTAGAACTCCACCAGAATTTTGTCGACCATATATAGTAATAGTATCACCGGCGGTGCACACTAGTTGTGTTACAGAGACCATTCTATGTATGTCATCCTGACAGGCCGATTGTTCTGCCCACCCATACACCTTTGTGCCGTCAGCACTGTGCATACATTGTGTTTGTCTATTTCCAGTTGTATTACTTGCCCAACTTAACTCCCATGTTATCAAATAGTGTCCAGTCTCAGGCAGAGTAATTGCGCTATCTCCAGATGTGAAGTTCCATGTACCGTGACTTCCTAGTTCAGTGTCCCATGTGATTGGGGTTGCACTAGCATTATTAATAGATTGTGTTGATGTTTTAGCTACTCGTATGTATACTGAGACTAAACTGCCTGTGAAAGTTGATGCTGAAACATTTCCAGAAAATACTCCAGAAACGGCATTAATAGAACCATTAGAGAATACATTTTTGGCTATTCCTAACCCTCCATCTAATATTAAACAACCTGTGGTATATGATGATGACGGAGTAGTAGCATAATTATGAACATTACCATTAGAATCCATAGATGATATGATTACACTATTAGAATCTTTATATAACAACCTGTAAGTTCCTGCGGCGTCAGCTAATTTTATTTTTAAATCAGTTGAAGCTAATGCTTGTAAAAGTCTAGTATCAATTATATCATTAACAGTTAGTTGATTGAAAGTAACATTACTAGTAGTAGATAAATCTTGTGGTGTGGATAATGTAACAGTACCGTCTCCATCATCAGTGACAGTTATTTGATTTGTTGTTCCGGCTATCCAACTATATAAATCAGATGAAGTTAACTTTTTAGATCCATTAGTTGAAACTAATCTATTTGCAGTTAATGTTGTATCAGTTAATCCGGCAAAAGTTACATTAGATGTAGTAGTAAGACTTTGATCAATTGCCGATAATCGCTGCCAGTCGTCATTATTTATAATCGATGTATCTATCTTAGCAATTTGTGATAACTCATGATCACTGATAATCGGTCCAGGAATCAAACTCATTTCTTTTATACTGTAAAAAAGAGAAGTACTAAATATCATTTTATCTTATGTATTATGGAATTATTTTTAGATTTCTCACGAGTTAGTTACTAAAACTGCATAATATGCCTCACTTCCAGAGGTAACATTAGATAGAACAATTGTCAAAATTCCACTCACGTTTACCCCCTCGGACAATGTCGCGGTCGTAGCTAGAAGTGTTCCTCCTGTGCCCGGGACTATGGTAATTTGAGCTCCAGACGCAGCAGACGCAGCATTGTATAGTTGTATAGTAGCCACAGTTTGGCCTACAGCGGCATTTTTCACAGCTGCAACAAGATCTGAAGCCGAGCATAGGGTCCAATTTACATTGCCTTGCGGCGCTGAATGAATGAGGCTTGTTCCCAGCACTTGGGCTGCAGTAAGAGTTAGCGCTCCACTATCACTAATGATTGATTTGCGATTTGTTAATACTCCATAAACATCTAGTTGATCAGTTGACGATCCTCCTAATGTAATATAATCTCCGGCAACGCGAGGTGCTATGCTTAGTGAATCATTAGAAGTCCATTGGATACGAGCTCCATCTGACTCTGCATCTGTAATAGTAAGGCTTTCACAATTAATTTCAGTGTATTTGTCGTACGGTGCGTCGGTGAATAACTTAGCCATTTATTATTCAAAAAAAGAAGAGTGAATACTCTTCAAAAGTTTATTAAAGATTTTTGAATTTACTGCATGCTTATGTATTGTAATTATTGGCTATATAATTTAAGCTTTTAGGAAGTCTTGTGTCACCATCTTGAGACTAACAATTGCACTCTCGATAAGTGGAGTACGTCCTGTAAATTGATAGATAAACGGCGATGCATAGTCTACGATTGTTTCTCCAATCATATTAGCAAGCAGATGGTCTAGATTGTTTTGTACATAGTTAAAGTAAGCTTGAGGATTCATCAGTTTGGTAAACACGGCGTTAATATCGTTCGTCATTTGTGAATAAAAAAAATTAAATGTAGCACATGTAGATTTGTTTTAATGTTTTTATTTATATTATGTTATGTTACTCACCAATCTTTTGGATGTGCGATATAGTTACCATTAGTTACTTCTATTGTTGCGTCTGACACAGCAATGAACTCAATTCGATGTTCCGCGCTCAATGCGGAACTTAGAGTAAGATAGAATGTGGGGTACTGTGTGCTTTCTTGCTTGTATCCAGCGGTTTCCCGAACCTTCTTATTCGCGATATGCCAGCTATGTCCCAGAATGAAGGATTGAGATTTGTATGCACCGTATGTAAGCAATGGAGCCAACTCTGAATGAATATGATCGCGACCAAGAGCCTGAAGCACGCGTTCGTATGCTTCCTTAGGATTACTGCCAACAACCACTTCATCATCATATTGACTTACGTTCTTAATACGGAACATATATTCCGAGCAATTTAGACGCTCATACTTCTCAAATTTGTCCAATGTAGTTCTTAGTTGAACATTTGCATCGTGGCGGAAGATCAAATACAATTCTTTGAGTGAAGCTCGTCGGGGTTCGAACTGAGCAGTGATCGATGTTCCGCTTGAAGCAGTATTGCCGGGCGAATAGTACTGCACATTCTTAATGTGGAATGGATAAGGAGCACCACTTACTAATTTATTAAGTATTGCTCCACGAGTTGAACCCGGCGCGCCTGTGTCATGTAGCATAGGAACAATCAAATACGCGCTTGATGCATCAACGGAATAGTATGAGCTCGTTCCAGAGTCACATTCCATACAGTTAGCTGGAGCATCGTATTCTACCACAAGCTTAACTTCACGAGAGGTAGAATCATCATTTGTGATGAATAGTCCTCCATCGAAATCCAATGTATCAGAAATGTCAACATAATATGTTTTGCTTGCAGCAGCCCATGCAATGCGCTCTTTTCGAGAACCTACTCCGTACTCCTCCTGTTCGTTCCGGAGCTGATGTCCTTCTGTGATATATTTGAATGAACGTAATAAGTTAAATTCCGATATTTCGTATAACTGTCCCCCACCGAAGTTCCATGAAATCTTCTTAATGATAGTCCAGGCGCCATTCGAGAGAGATGGATTAGTATCTCCTCCTGAAGTAATAGTAACATTGAATTTAAGGTGTGCTTTCTTGAGCTTGTAAATTTGACCATAATTCAATACAAATTCACTTTTGGTTGACGGAGCTGAGGTAGCACTAGCAGTTCTGGCTGTTGTAAAGTTGTTAGATTCAATCTTGATTGGACTCTCTGTGATGCCATACGGAAGTTCATATTTCTGTGTGGATCCTGGTTTCAAGTCGGAAGGAAGGGGGAGTGTTATTGCTGCCATATTTGTTTTTAACACGAAAAAAAGAATTACTATCTAATGTAATATTATTTTATTTTTTGCTGTGATTCTTTAACATTTGTAATAACTTCACCTCAATAAAACAAAGTTTAGAACTAATGATAGTCTTCCCCCATTTATATCGACTGTTTGTAATTGTCTATTGAGTATCCTTACCTTTATTTCATGAATATTAGTCGGAGTTGTATATTTGTATACAATAGGGGGAGTTGGTTGATAATGAATGTAATCGTATCTATTTTCAACAATAGGTACAGCACACATCACCTTTCCTTGAATATTACCTACCGTTGATATGCTAATATCTGAATTAGCATCTACTTCGACATATAGATACTGATCTAGGCCCATTAAACATACAACATTCGTTCCTACATGAGAGCTTGCGCTCGAAGTATCTGTTTCAGTGAATCCAAGAATTTTGGCCATGCTATTAGTTGTATTAGACGCAAATTCTAATGTAAAGTTTCCCGTGCTGTCAGATATTGTGCACTTCCCTGTAATAACAGATATACTACTAGAATAAGTATGCGCGCCAACTGCTGCCATCTGAGTATCTATTTCTGTTTCCAATTCAGTCCGAGTGTAGTTGCCTGGAGTAATAGTAGCTGTAAATGTCGACCCGCCTTCTGCGAAATAAATTAAATTATTAGAAGAATTAATAGCATACATACTATTAGGAATGATAACGTCTATTATACTAACAGATAAAGCATGGTCTATTCTATGGTCTAGTTTCACTGTAAAATCATGAGTAGATTCACTGTTTTTGTATTTGTCATCACTTGAAATTACCACAGTGTGATTCATTGTTTGATGTATAATAAAAAAGAATATTTGTTGATTTTATGTTTTGTTGTATTGAGCAATTACGTCGCACCAGTTACACTCTAGTCATTACTACTGCAGTTACAATGAGAGGAACGATCGATTCTATGTATTCTTTGTAATCATCTATTATGTTTAAATTCTGTCCTATGTTATTAAGATTTATGAACACCTTGGAAGATACTTTGTCTAAATCCACTATTAAATCGTTCACACCTTGCCAGAATCTAAGAGCCATAACGTTGTTTTACAAATTATATTTTTGGTAAAATCTCATCTATATACAAGAACAAAATGACACTAACTATACTATATGGTATATTGAGAATAATACTCGCTGTTTGCACAACAAGTTCTATAATTTTTGCAGAACTCAATGACAAATTAATAGTTATTTTCATAAGAGTTCTCAAGAATACAAGTATTTCTGTTATATAATTAAGTGATGTCGGATCTGCTGGGGTATCTGGAACACCAGGAAGCAAATGATATAAATGGAACAATACAGACTCTAAATCAGCTTCAGTCATTTAAGTTTCTATAAATCAATATAAAATACAACAATTTTAACTTTAATAAAGATGGATTGGATTAACACGTTCTTTCTCTTGCTAGCTTCATACGGCATAATACCAAACACTAAAGATGCAAATGGCAATTTAATAGTATCACAGGAAGATATAAACTGGATTACACCTATTGTCAATAAATATGTCGCGCAGTACTATGTAGATAAACCAAATATTCCTTTAGATCAATATCTATCGGAGCATGAGAATGAAATGCTTAATGATTTATATAACAGTGCTAGACCTCCTACTCCAGAAGAGATGGCTAAGTTTGAATTAGACTTTCAAGCCTTTCTTGATACTAAGCTTACTATGAGATACAAACAAGGATTAGATTTGAATAAATTTGTTAATGAATGGAAGCAAAAATATACAGTTCCTGTTGGAGCAAATGTGTTCATTGCTGAACATTTCGATGATATTATGGATGAATTGCACGCTTTAGAACAACAGTATGATATAGATCATCCAGAAATGGCTTTCATCGTACCAAGCGCTCCTATTCCGTCTAATGCTAGACCACTAATTCCTAAAGGTTTTAGTTTTACAGTTTTACTAATTACAATTGGAATGGGGTTATTAAAAAGAATAACATAAGTTTGACTTCGTCAAACAAAATGCAATATCTAATAAATCTATATTTTTAATTCTATTTTTGCGTTGTAAACAACGTTATGACCTGGACAGATGATTTCATAGACATACTAGTTAATATGCGCGTCGTCGCAAGACCTTTATCCAATGAAGATATAGCATGGATTAACAACATAGTTCATAAATATACCAATCTCTGGTATCGAACTGAACGAAAAAATACATTAAATGATTTCCTGAATTCGCATATTAATGATATGATTGCAGAATTAGAAGCAAATGCTCCTCCACCTTCAGAAAGTGATCTTGAACTCTTTGCTAATGAATTGACAAATTTTCTCCGAACGCACACAGATGATGAATCAAAGATAATTGTCGTTGTGAATAAATGGAAAAAGAAATATATTTCTAATGTAGGTGCTATACCATTCATAGAACGTCATAAAAAAGAAATATTGAATGATTTAGATCAAGCTTCTGATAATAATATGTTCATGATACTATTAATATTAGGAGGAGCATGGTTACTTCGCGTGGCTACAAGTTGATTTCAGTCATCCGATGATCCTCATGTAAATGACCTAACTTATTATCTGGCAATAATACTAAAGCATTATACTTTTTATCAGTTGTTTTACGAAGTGTTTGTTTGAATGTTTTAACATCACCTCTACTCCATTCATCGAGAAATATCTTTTCCTCTTTAGTATTAGATGGGTTGTAATATATAATTGTATCTGCTTGACCTTTTAAAGGAGGGTCTACACTTGATACTCTATGTAAAGTCACTATCAATGTCATATTAAGATGTCTTCCATCATATGCTATGTTGCTTAATGCGGATGAATTGCTTTTAACTCCTATCTTACGAAATTCTTCAGAACTATCTACATCATCTAATACAATCAACCGTGATTTAGGTTTACCTATTTGTGCTTCCATTTTAGCTTGCTTTACTAAACCGAATATGTATTCACTTTTGTACTCCGGTACTAGTATTAATCGGTCATTTATTTGAGCATACTCTTTAAATACATCCCATCGTTTGTCCATAAGTGTACGACATAGTATATAAATGTATTTGTATTCCTGCTTTTCAAAATATTGTTTATTGCTCAGTATTCTCGTTAACAGGTATGTCTTGCCCGACGCTCTCTTCCCGATTATCAAGTTTACGCTCTTGTTTTTGATTTTTAGTTGCATGTTTAGGTCTGGAAAATACATTAAATACATGCCCTGCAAACAATACTGATATTTTGCTCACTGAGTTCAATCGATGAAGTAAGTTCGTGCTAATATACATTTTCGTACTGTCTATTAGCATTTGGTCTTCGTTAATCTCATCTATAAGTTCTCCATTCGATCCTAGAAACATACTATCTATGATTTGCGCTGGAACACCTAGCATAAGTTTAGCTAAGGTTTCATCTATATTTAGTGATGCGGATTGTTGGGCATGCAATATTCTCTTTTCAACTTCTTCAATGGGCATAGAATCCAAATCAGGCATATCTGCAGACGTTTCAACATACTCGTTCATTAATTGTGGATAACTTTGATATAATCTTTTAAGTATGTTACGGCGTTCACGTGTTGAAGGATCATCTTGTATTTCTATTTCACTCTCAGTATCACTTTCAGTGTCAGACATCTTTATTTAAGCTATAAAAAGAAGATTCTTATACATTATATAAATTGCTTTAATATGTATATTGTAATAACAAACTGTAATATGATGAATTGTAGTAATATTATTATGATTAGTGTAAATAATATTTGCGCATAGCGCTTTATTCCCAAATTACTTGAGTTTCCGTTTGAGGTTTCTCTTCCAGCAATTGTTCTACAGATGTATCTAATTGCATTTGAGATTGTTCTTGCTGTTTCCTGCGCTGTTCTAAAGCTTGTAACAACGCTTGCCGCTGTACCTCTGCAATTCTGACTTGTGATTGCTGCATATTGGGCTGTTGTGGAGATGCTAAGTAACCAACAACTGATCGTATCAACAACAAACCGATAGGTACTGCGGCTTTCCACGCTATCGTTTTCCAAAGAGGTTGCTCCTGTGTTTGAATCTGCGATTGAACCTGCGATTGAACCTGCGGTTCTTGCGTTATCGACTGAACATCGTCTTCGTCTTCTTCTTCTGAGACTACTACTACAGGTTTCTTTTTCTTCTTGTGTTTTTTCTTCTTTTTTTCCACAATGGGTGGGTCAATAGTTTCTATTTCGTCTTGTTCTGTTGATTGATTTGGTTCTTCTATTAATTGATTTGGTTCTTCTATCGGTTCTTCTATTGATTCTTCTTTTTGTGGTTCTACCACTTTTTCTGGCAATATTCGTTTTCCTACAACTTGAGTAATATATAAATCAGAAGGATATAACGATTTCGGTAATGTTTTGTATGGGGTACCATCACTTTTTAAAAGTGGCTCATCATTTTCATTAAATAAAGCTGCTTTGCCTTCATACTCACCTAACCATAATCTAATTATTTTCCTTTTATGCTGTAATTTAGTTTCTGACTCTTTTTCCTTATCCTCGGTTGCCATTTATAAATAAATAATTATACATTTTCATGTTTCATATTCATTCATAGCGATCCAATTAGCTAAAAACTCATCAGATTTAGTTTTATCTACGTTCAATACATATCTTAACATCGCACCACATAGTTTACAGTATATCAATATCTTTTCATGATATGTATTAATTGACATTTCCCTCGATGGATATATCGTAATGTATAATTTATCATCTGTTGATCTATATTGACATACATATGAAACTAAATCAAAGTATTTTCCGAGTTTCTGTACCATTGCATCAGTGTGAACATATTTATTTGTAATTTTATCATGATAAATCAAAACATACGACTTAAGATCATGAATTGTTACGTTATCACATTGAAGAGAAGTCTGTGTGTCCATTTATTGTATTAATAATTTGTTTATTTATTAATCATATTTTACAATAAAATGTCCTCTTTTTTGATCATATTTATCTAATCTTATTGATCTTATATTCTCTCGAGTGCATAGAAACATTCTAGCTAAGTATCTTTCAGGCACATGCATCGATAATAATGCGTTAATCTTTATGAGTGCTTCATCTGAGAACTTAACTCTCATTTTACCGGTTTTCGTTAAAGGCGATGGAATTATAATAATGTCTTCGGTTTGTCTACATAAACATTGTTCTATTATTGTAGTTTTATCCCATCCAGTAATCATCACTTGATCAGGTTCATCGACCGCCTCATAATATATATCACCGGCTGACATTTATAGTATTAAAAATATATAGATTTTTATAATCCCACCCAATTGGTTGGATTTCACCGACTATGATACCGTTAACTATATACTCAATGCGCACTCTCAATTCTCAAACTATAAATAGTATCTATACAAAAAATTTTGAAAAACTAAAGTCAAATTTTCTTATTGTTGTACTTTCTTCCTATATTAGCGCTATATATCAATACTACAT
>Ga0180301_10002954_pt1 | contig 13317 bp, 9 predicted proteins | sample GuaBasSediGuay16_FD_121797 | JGI IMG/M metagenome (GOLD analysis project Ga0180301, IMG submission 121797) | Subseafloor sediment microbial communities from Guaymas Basin, Gulf of California, Mexico - Guay16, Core 4569-2, 12-15 cm | ecosystem: Environmental > Aquatic > Marine > Hydrothermal...
AGAAGATGCTGGTATAACATCAGATCGGTTCGTCTTCAGGCTTCAAAATCGATATGAACCGAGAGAATATTGTGTCCAGTACTGTGAAACAGACCTCCAATTCATTTCACGTTTATTGGAAAGAGAAGGGATATTCTATTTTTTTGAACATTCGAGAGACAAGCACCTCCTTGTTTTTGGAGACAGCACGGTGAATTATCAGCCTATAGCTGGCGAACCTCAAGTACTTTTTCATCCTTCGGATTCGCGCGTTCCTGGTGAAGAGTTTGTTTATGCCTTTCAATTGCAGAGACAAATTCAATCGGGTAAAATCACATTGCGGGACTTTAATTTCAAGAGACCTACACTTGACCTCACTGCACAAGAGGAAGGTTCCGTTGATAACAGGTTTGAAATTTACAACTATCCGGGCTTATACAACACCGAAAGCGACGGAAGGCGTCTTGCAAGGCTCCGACTTGAAGAGTCACTGGTAGTGAGGGACCTTGCGTTCGGTGAAAGTTATTGTCCCCGATTTGTTCCAGGTCTGACATTTCAGCTTGTCAATCACGATTTTGAGGAATTGAACCAAGAGTACCTTCTAATTGAAGTAACTCAAAAAGGGGAACAGCCTCAGGAACTTGAAGAAAGAGCAAACGCAGAGAGAGAGTTTCACTATTCCAACTCCTTTGCCTGTATACCTTCTTCTGTTCAGTTTAGACCCCAAGAAAAGATTCCCAGACCTTTCATCAAAGGTCCTCAAACGGCTATTGTTGTAGGGCCCGAAGGCGAGGAAAGCTACATGGATGACGAATACTATGGGATGGTAAAAGTGCAGTTTCATTGGGACAGAGAGGGCAGGAGGGACGAACACAGTTCATGCTGGATAAGGGTTGCGTATCCTTACGCAGGTGAAAATCACTGCACCCAGTTTACTCCCCTTATTGGCGATGAAGTACTCGTTGATTTCCTGGAAGGGAACCCCGATCGTCCAGTAATCATAGGGAGCCTCTTCAAAGGGGAACATAAGGCTGTCGTTAAACCCGAGGATATGACCAAAAATGAAATTTTGACCCCTTATCAACACAAGATAAGTTTAGACGATAAAGGCGGCGAAATAACGATAAGTACAGGGGCAAACTATAGTTGTAGGATGTCAGATCCCAAAAAGTTGATTCATATCTCGACTCCCAATGGACGGTTCTTGAGTTTAGATGATACGGCTCAAGAAGTTCGGTTGAACACCGAACATGGGAGTTATCTCAGCCTTCATGATCCCAGTAAAACAATTCAGCTTGAGACAGAGGACCGTAATTTCTTGTTAATGGAACCCGGCAAAATAACGCTAAAATCCACTGGCGGTCAAGAGATTATCTTTCAAGATAGTGGCAACGTACTTAAGATGAAGAATAATAATGGTCATTGCGTGAAAATTCAGTCTGGAAATCCTAATATTTTGGTATCTGACTCAAATCTAACACACAAAATACAGGTTGGACCTGATAGCATAAATATCTTTGCTGACACTGGGACTATGACTATTCAGACCAAGGGAGGCGATCTTGTTGTGAGAGCCCTCGGGCAAACTCTGAAATTAGAAGGTGCGTCAGGGAGAATAACCATTGATAGCACCGGAATTCATATTGATGCCGGAGCTGCTCCGGTAGAGGTTAAAGGAAGTCTAATAAAGCTAAATTGTTAAGCGACTATGTATCAACTCTAAATTCTCAAGAAATGGGATACATTCAGGTGATTAACATATTGCTTATTGGCACCTGATGAATTGAATGACCACTTGTTTTTGCGAAGCGGGCATGATAACTATACCTCTTGTTGACGGCTCACACGGAATACTGATACTAAAAAGGACAAACAGAGGTACTACAAGAGCCATAGATCCAAGCTAACGTATTCAATTTGGCCTAACGATAAGGACACATTGGACCTTTTGGGCAAAACTGATTCAGATTAGAACCAAACCCATAAGGAACTGATCCTGTTCAATACTGGTATAATTATTTTGAGCCGCAGAACGGAGCCGATTCACAAGCCAAGGTTTATGTCAGTAAGTAAGCTCTTTTGACTCAAGCTCCAATAGCTGCCTAGAGACGCTAGGGAAAAATGTTAACGTCTGCTCTAGAATGAGTCCAATCGCTGCAACCCTAACAGGCATAGGGATCGGGACCTCGGGCAAAAAGAGGACATTAAACATTAGCAATCAATGTAGCAGGATTAGATGTGAATATCAATGGTGCTTTTGTTCAGCAATATGACGGGCACTGTGAAGACGAACTCTTGATCTTTAGCTATTAGCCTTCTCATAGAAAGATTTATCTATTAGCAACTCAGGTGCGCAAATGGAAAAAGCTGTCCCATCCACAAAGCGTCAGGACGAAACCAAAGTACCCATTTCCTCGGGCCGCACGGTCTGCGTTGCCCAGGACCGAGGTGAGGGGACTGTTACCATTGTAGGACCCGGAGGAGAGATAGAACTCATGGTTCGGATCACAGCGCAAGGGCCAGTACTGTCCTTTGGAGGAGATTCCATCACTATAGAAACAAAGGCAGATCTTGGGTTGCGCTGTAAACGATTTGCCCTGGAAGCCGAGCAGGAAATTCGATTGCATAGCAAAGGCGACTTCAGACAGGTGGTGGAAGGTGAAGCCTCCCTTAGGGTCAAAAAGGATCTTGAAATTTCGGCCCAAGCTGTGGTCGTCAAGGGCAGGTTAGGTGAGGTAGCCATTGAGGCCAATGATGATCTGGTACTAAACGGCGAGCGGGTGCTGCTGAACTGCCCAACCGAGGAGGAAACGCAGCGGCGCCTGCAGGCCGTGTCTTCCCTCGAGGAGTTATTGGCCGTGCCCTTTTTCCATCACCACTCTCCCCGACGTCTGCCCAAGAGTAAACCAGTACCCGAGTCTTTTGACCCCGACGAACATTAAGGAGAACATTAGCTATCAGATATTAGTCTAAGCACCCTTCCCGGGATACAGCTCGATTGGAAGATTCTAAAGATTGCAATGGGTACCGTGAAAATTGGCTTTGAAAGGCTCACAGAGTTCTGGATAATGTTGGTTGTCTCGCCACAAGAACCATCGAAAATGGATCGCAATGCATATTTAGGAAACTACGCTTCATTTCGGGTACGTTGTGGCTCTGTTAATGTTTGTTAGGTACACGCCGCCATGAAACTGGAGAATAACTCCGACTTAGCCTCCGTGCTTTTCTGGGGCCCTTTAGGACCGACAGACCTGGGGATGGCCCTCTTGGTTAAAGCAACCTATGAAATTACGGAGCAGGGCCTTGAGCTGGCTCTCGATGATCCCTGGCCCATCCATCTAGAAGATTTGAAGACCCCTTATGGCGTGTTTCCCGCCGAGCAGTGCTGGCGGAAACCCAAGATAGATCTCATTGTGTTAGGCAAGGCCAAGGCCCCAGGCAATAAGCCGGTCCAACAAATGAAAGTGCACGTCAGGGCCGGGGATTTTTCCTATTCTCTAGCCGTATTCGGGGACCGTTGGTGGAGCGAACAAGGGGGACGCCTCATACCTACAGAGCCAGAGCCTTTTATGGAGATGCCCCTAACCCTGGAGAGGGCCTTTGGCGGTAAATATGAAAACGAGTATGGCGAAATCGCCTGTTTGAACAACCCTGAAGGACGAGGCTTCTATGCAGACGAGAAAAGCGCCGTGGGCCAGCCCTTGCCCAATTTGGAGGATCCTGATTTTTTAATCCAAGAGCCAATGGACAGGCCCAAACCTGTCGGCCTTGGGCCCTATCCTTTGACTGGGGGACTGCGGTTCAGTATCTTAGCTGAAGAAGAACAGCAACCTCCTCCTTTTGAAAAGATCGAACATCTAATCATGAACTGGGCCCATCCGGATCTGATGCTGGACCGCCTGGCTCCAGGAGAAATTCTGCGGGTGGAAGGAATCACCCAAAACGGAGTCCTTGAGGCAGTCATTCCTCACTTTCCTGCTAGGGCCATTTTGCGGTTTGGCGAAGAGGAAAGGGAGCTGACGCCGGCTATGGACACCGTCATCGTTTTGGGTGAGGAAAAACGGCTAGTTCTTCGCTGGCGATTAGCCGAGGTTTTTTCCATGCGGCCCAGGGAAATACGCAAGGTCATTCTTTCAGGGAAAAAAGGAGATAAAAATAGCTCATGATCCATAGAGTACTAGCTGCCACGGATTTGTATATTGCCTTGGAGTTCCACGGGCCTGCTCCCCCGTGTATCGGAGGTTCGGTATCCATACTCCATCACAACCCGTTGACTGCCAAGTGCTGCTATACGGTGCAAATGGGGCTTCTAAGAACTAATCCTCTGGGTATGGGCCATGACACTGGATTTGGGAGACCCCACGCCATGTATTGTCCTCCAGATCCCACGGGGGCCATAAGTGCTGCGGAATGTCTCGCTGCCACTCTTACCAGCAGTTGTAAGCCCATGTTCAACTCCCACGCCGTGCAGATCGGAGTCAGTGGCTCAAGTCTTCCAGTTACTTGCGAGACCTTTCCTTACTATGTCAGTTTCCTTTCCAACATGAACTGCGGGAGTCCGTGCAATACACCAGAAGTCATTCCTCTTGTGCCCACTCAGTTAACGGTATTGGTGGGGATGACCTTGGGTGATTTTGTGGCAGGCTTTGTCAATGGTGCGGTAGATGCTTTGGTTTCCTTTGGCATGGGCAGGCTTGGGAGTACTGTGGGTAACCGGCTTGCAGAAAGATTTGCCAGCCGGGCGATGCGGTGGGTTGCCAAAAACATCGTCGGTCTTTTTACGACTGCGGCTGGTGGAATCGGCAATGTTACAGGTACCAATTTTGGTACTGGAGTTGATAATCCCGGTCGCATTATCCAGGAACTAATTGATAGAGACAATGTAGGTTCAGATGCAGTCTCGGGCATCCGGGTTTTGGGTTTTGGCGTCGAGGCCACCACGGGCGAAGGAGGAGTCCAAGACGGAGCGCAATTTGTGCACCCTTTCAGCCCTTCGCCCCAGTCGGCAGCCAGCCCACCCTCAACCCAAACTGGCTCAGGAGTAGCGGACAGTGACGGAAACGGTTCAGGCGGATCTACCGATTAGTGTCCCCCACGCAGTGATCGGGAGAGGTCGAGAATTGGCCGTTCTAGCAAAGAGAACGTACTCCATTGCTCCCGATGGGGTCTGTCGTCCTATCCCAGAACAGCCCCCTTTGAATGACGACTTTGTAGAAGACACCGTAGACGGCCAGGAATACTTGGTGGCAGACTCGGAGCTGATCGCCTTTAAACCGGGCGTAGATGTGGTGGTCAAGGCCAAGGCCTATGGACCGGGAAATCGCCCCGTAAATACACTTGAAGCGGGCATTGACATAGGATCCAGATCTTACCGAGTTCGAGTTTACGGCGACCGCCATGTCATCCTAAATGGCGATCGAATCCGTTTTTCTTCCCCTGAACCCTTCACAACCATGGATATCTCTTACCGGAATGCTTATGGAGGTGTTGATTGTTGGGCTAGGCATGAACTAGACGCCCAGACTATCAATCCACTACTTCCTTATCTAGCACAGGACCTCTCTGGAACTACTTTTGTTGCCTATCCAAGGAACAAGGTGGGCAAAGGATATGTCATAAACTACACGCCAGAAATAGACGGCATGCCCCTACCCAATATCGAAGACCCTAATGATCTGCTGACCCCTGAGCGACTCATCTGCGATGGTCCATACAAATGGCGATTTCAACCGCTACCAGCAGGCATGGATTGGTTTCATTACACCTGGTTTCCCCGTTCAGCCTTCTTGGGTTTTTGTTTTGAGGAACGCCCCGATTATCCCTCTCCAGATGAGCCACCTGTACGCGAGATTCAACTGGGTTATCTACCGGAGGATGGATTTGGTCCAAAGCAGCTCCTTCAAGCTGTGGACGACCGGTTTATGAACGGCGCTTCACCCTGGCTCATCCTGCCTTCTTTGAAAGGGGATGAACCAATAGCCCTCTATCATTTGGATCCCGAGTATCCTGTCTTTCGTTTCAAACTGCCGGGCCAACTTCCGAAAATGTGGGTAAGGCCCCTTACTGAAAAAGAAAAAACACTGAAACCGCGTCTCATAACGGTAGTCATCGAGAAGGAAAAAAACCTTGTCTCCTTGATTTGGTCTGGTGTCACCCCATGCAATCTAGTTCATACGCCCGACCACCTCGAAAAGGTGAATTATGGGGTCCTTTGGGAAGCTTAGTGCATTGATCCACAAATCTGGTGACGTATCTTTTAATAAAATTTGATTTCTATTGCTCACTCGGCACTAGCTCCTGAGTGAATGTGTTCGGGAGAGAACTTATGAATCGAAGGACTTAGATCAATACATTAAGGAGAGGCATGAAGCCCACTACATACATACCCATTTTGGTAGTCGGAGTCACGTTCGCCGTTGCTGTTGTGGTGTTTGGCTATATTTTTTATCGCTACTTGTCGTCTTATGGGGATTTTGAGCAGGCCTGGAAGCAGGCGGCGCAGGAATTGGGTGCCTATTTCCAATTGGGTCAGGGCCTGGAATACACATACATTAAGGGTGAACACGACGGAGTTTCTTTCTTGCTTGAATTTAGGCACGAGCGCCCCTATCCCAGCACGCTTCTCCAAATCCCAGTTCAAGGAACGCAGAATCTCAGGATAGCCTCACGTAGTTGGCTATCCCGTCTCTTACATCTTTGGGAAACTGACCCCTTTAGACGCGATTATGTCTGCCGTCCTGAAAGTGTGTGTTCCCCCGTGGCATTGGACAGAGAGTTGGCCGATATGATCGGGCAACTTGGCAAGATAGAGATATGGACCCGTGACAGAACCCTTAAACTCAGACGACCCGGCCTGGTCAAGGATCCACAGGACGTTGTTTTGTTTGTGAAGACAGGAATACGGCTGGCAAAGACTGTGGGCAATATTCCCGCGAACAAACAGGACGCCCTTCAATAACCCAGGGATCAGGGTGAGGTAGTAGAATGGGACATTTTCGTTCTCACAGTGTTGGCAGGTGATCTGCCCCTGGCTAATTTGGCTAAAAACCGTTGGTACGCCTTGACTACTGCCTCAAATGTGCAAAAAATTTTTGACACTACCCTCTATTTTGTCCTCACATGGACGCTCATTAGTCTCCAGTCTTCCCCTTCCATCCAATACTTCAAGTTGAACAATACCTTCATCTTGGATGTATCGTAGTACCCCTTCACATGAAGCTCACCGTTCTCTATGCGTGGGGTGGTGTCAAAAACGGGCTCCCTCCCCTTTATCACCATAAGATCAATATCATTCTCCACAAAAGAAGAAAAAATGTGGGCCAGCTTTTCCTTTGATGTCTGCCTTTGCCACAGCTGTGAAATATTATTGTACATCCTTGTAAAGTCATTCCTTTTCACCGAGCTTGCCAGATCCATCATCGTAGAATTAACTAGCTTGACTAGCTTTGTTCGAGGCGGAACCTTCAGGACCCTTCCAGGGGGTGGCTCCGGTGCACCTGTCCCGATATTCATTCCCATCAATTTCCACTGGTCATCCTCAACCCCATAGGTGAGCTTGAACTTCACGGTCATCATAGAGGCATAATACTTGCCTTTGAGTACCAAAGGCCTATCCAGCCTTATTCGTGGTCGTTCCTCAAGCACAGGATCCACCTCTTTGATAACCGAGAGGTCAATTTTGTTTTCCACAAAGCTGCTAAAGGCATCGGCAAGGCTCTGGGCCGTAATCTCCTTCTTCCACGACCTGGCACAGACTCCATAGAGTTTAGAAAAATCCCCAGATTTTACAGCATCAACAAAGAGATACATGGTCTTGTTCACCAGCTTCTTTGGGTCCACTTTTTCGAGGGATACGGACTTCTTGGCGGCCTCTTTGGACGGCTGGCCCGACAGCAAATCGGCCGCAACAATCTCCATTTCACGGTATCCTGCCAAACTCTCCACGGATCCAAAGGCCCCTGGGACCAGAAGGCCCAAGCCCACATAGCAGTCACGGCGTGAAAACAGGGCCAGCACCAGCTCGCCCTTCTCACCACCGATACTCACGTCCCATACCTCTGCCTTGAGCGGTGGACGGATAAATCTTCCGCGCAATCGGGCAGCGTCACCGGCTTCTATCAATTTTATCCCTGCTGCCGTAAAGTCCCGTTTTAACTTCTGGAAAATAGAGTCAGTAGATTCCTTGAGGGAGTGGGATATTGCCTTTACATGAAGAAAAGCGCCAATCTTTTTCTGCCCCTTTTCTCCCTTAAAACGGATGGATAGATCCACACCTGATGTGCCTCTGGAAACCTTTTCTGGCTCCTTAATGGTCCACGAAGAGGGATAGCGGAATTTGAGTAAAGGTCGACGCTTGCCGGAGTAAGTTTTCATGGGTTCGGCAAATGGGCTAGGGGATTTCTGCTTCACTGTAAAGGAAACTGCTGCTGCACCAAAAATCTTGGCATACCGGCAGTAGAAAGACTCCAGTGCCGAGCAATATATAATGAAAATGCGCGTTCCGTGCTTGGAGGCAGTGAGGCGTGTAAGAAAGGCCTCACCTTTTTGTTTTACCCGGAAGAGTACATCTTTTACCTTCCTACCGTTATACATGCCTTGTCTGGCCAATAACCTTTCCCATTTTTGGAAATGAATGATAAAATCCACCCAGTCTTTAATGTTTGTCTCAAAGGGTGTTCTAAAACAGGTCACCTCTATGGTCGCGTACCCCTTTTCATGCTTCGGGGCCCTTATGCGAGCCATAGTAACATCGGTCAAACGCTGAATCCCTTGCTTAAGAGCCTTCTGATAAGCCTCCTTCGCATTTTCCCCTTGCAGCAAACTGGAAGTAAGCTGCTCTTTGGTCACCTTTACAGGCATATCCTTCCAGTTTTTGGGCACCAGCATGTTAAAGGCAAGGTCTTCCCTACCCAAGGGCTTAAAGCGTATATTATAGAAAAGCCGCCGAATATCTTCGGCCGAGAAAAGATCTTTTATTGGCAGGAATCTATCTGGGTCAAACCTTTTTGCGTGCAGATCAGAGCACCAGATGAGCATAGGAAAGATGATAAGTGAGAAAGCAAGCGTAAACCTTTTCATTTCACTCTCCTAACGCGCCCAAAATGTGAATTAGCCTAAATAAAAAAGATATTTTCTAGCCCATATGCTTAGGATGGCTCAACAGTGGCTGCATTCTTGGAAGGGGCCAGCAAACCAAGTATTATTGCGATCAGTCCACACGCTCCTATGATACCAGGAAAGGCCAACTCCCTCGCGCCTCCAAGCCTACCTCTGGAAGTATTCCGTGGATCGTAATTTACTTTCACCTTTTTGCCCACCTTCCCTTTATAACCGCTCGCAGACACCTTTGCTAGAAACCTGTAAGTCCTGCCATCCACCTTGTACTCAACAACAGGTCTGTAAGTATAAAGCCTGCGCCCTCTAGCAGTCCTCCAGTTACTCCTATGGCTGGTGGTCCCTAGCTCCCGCTGTACCCCTACAATGGTACCTTCGATGCTTCTTACTCCCCTGGCAAAATTGAACAAATCTAAAAGCATAAATAGTGCCCCGAGCACAAAAATCACCCCCCTGGCCAGGACCAGTACCCTTTGTTTGGCCGTGAGCGGCGTTATGGAACCCTTTATCTCTGCGATGATATACCCTCTTCCCCCTCAGATTTGATCTCAAATGCCTTGTTCAAGGCATAGTAAGCCCAGCTCCTCCCAAGTGTCTAATTACCAAATTAATAACCGCTTTAGCAAGCTTATCCTAACTTTGTAACATTTTCTTTTACAAAAAGCCCAATACCCCTTTCTGTACCTTATTGGCAAGTTAAGGCAGATAATTTCCCACTATTGTGAGCTTCTGATGCATAATGTACTTCATTGAAGGAAAACTTTCTGTTAGAGTGAATGGTACCTTGAGGATCTCAGTCACTCAGATAAATACAAAAGGGATACATTTGAAAAAATTATTTCATGAGCAAGCACCTGGGCTGCGTAGTTTGCTCTTGGGAGCCCTGGTGATATTATTGCCCTTATGGTTAAGTACTTGTGCATCGCGACCGGCTCGCACTGCGCCCTCCTCCAAACACTACCCCTTGACAAACACACATGTTAAGACCTTAGCCAGCCTGAGCAATTCCATGGCGAAAAACCCCAATGATGGACACGGGCTATTTCTTCTTGCGATGGCCTATTACAAACAAAGAGACTTTCAAGAAGCAGCGGTCTGCTTTCAAAAAGCCATCAAGCTTGATCTCTCTTCCAAAGAAAAGAAAGAGGCCTATGACAAACAGGCATGGTCATACTATAAGATGGGTGAATATGATAGGGCCATCAATATTTTTGAAAAGGCAATAAAGCTGTATCCAGACTGGAACGTACCTTTTCGAGGAATGGCATGCGCGCTGAGGCAAAAAGGTCTTTATAGTCAAGCACTGAAGGCGTTCAATCAAATATTGGCTGATCACCCCCCAGACTTGATGGCTCTTGATAACAGGGGATGGACTTATTATTTGATGGAGGACTATGAAAGGGCCCTAGCTGATTTCGAGAAGGTTGCGCAGCTTTCAGAAGGCAACCTCTCGTTACGGACAAATGTGCTGAACGGCCAGGGATGGTGTCACTATATGAAAGGAGATTTTGAAGTGGCCTTAGGTAAATTCAGTGAAGCCATTGAAATAGCTCCTCCAGAGTACGGATATGGTCTATTGGATGGATACAGGGGCATGGCCTTTGTAAACGCTGCCCTAGGGAAGTTCGAACAGGCCTACAGATCAATCAATAGGGCCACTAGCGCTATGAAGTATGATACTAGCCACGATCTGGCCCTCTTGTATTATGTGGCTGGAGACAAGAAAAGAGCCTGGTATTATCTGGGAGGTCCCGGGTATATTGGAATAGGGCTGCAACCTATTTCAATAAATGGAAATGACATCCTCTATATAGCAACAGTTGACCAAGGGGGGCCTGCTGAAAAGGCTGGGATACTGCCTGGTGATATCATAGTGAATATAGAGGGACATGGCCCTGCAGACCTCAGGTTGTTTGGGAAAACAGTAAAATCTGCGACACCAGGTACCAAACTCATGTTGGTGATATCAAGAAATGGCGTTGACAAAGGAATTTCAGTAACTATTGGCTCGGCAGACCAACTTATCATCCAGGATCGTCTGTTGGCCCCTATATTCTCTTCCACATACAAGACCTCTTCTGATGGCATGGATGATCCCAAACAATAAGGACATCTTTCTAGACTTCTTTCATAATGATTTGGACAATACCATCTGGCCTAAACTGAACGTTAAATCAAATCGTCCGACACCTGGGCATAAAACTATAAATATACATAATGATCCGATGTAAATTATGGCTGCGCAGGAAGGCTTTGTCAGGATTGTCTTGAGAAAAGCATAGAGCCAAGTCTTGACACAAGCAATTATTGTAGTCTATCTTTTTACTTACTTTTTTCTATGGATATGTTCTTTGTTGAAAGTGCTAGCTCTTGCATCCAGTTCTCCACTTCTCTTTCCTTCTCAGGATCTGGTGCTCGGGAGCCTTTCTCAATAGCAAGCAGATAACGGAAACCCAATCGGTATTAGGCCAGATGAATCATACGAGATTAGACCTTTGAGCTACTTGGACCTTCATTTATCCCAATAATAGCTGCCAAAACAAAACAGTAGGAGGCCAAATCTATGGACAGAGGAAGGCAAGCCATCTGGCTGATAGGAATTATTGTACTTGTATTCAGCAACCTTTGCTGGGCTCAGGAAGATGCCAAAGGCTGCAGGGATCATCCGATGTTTACTAGGCTACCCAACTATTATCTCAGCGAATGCCAGGAAAAAGACTTCGACAAGGTGGAATTCATGGATGAAAAGGGCAATGAAATCGAGGTTGAGGGTAGAGTACACAGCGCTGATTATTGGATAAAGGAGGGATTCAAAGCGCCGAGTGATCTGCAGGTCTTGCGAAACTTCCAAAACGCCATCAAAAAAATTGGGGGTAAAGTAGTCAAGCAAGGCAAGAGCGAAACGTATCTAAAGCTCAGGAAGGCGGGAAAGACATACTGGGTAATCGTTGATACCACTAATGACGGAGAACACTATGAGCTCACCATTGTTGAAAAGGCCGACATGGTCCAGGAAGTTGTAGCGGACGCGAAAAGCCTTATGAATGCTATTCAAACCACAGGCCATGCCTCGATCTATGGCATTTACTTTGATTTTAACAAGGCAGATATCAAACCGGAATCCGAGCCAGCCCTCAAGGAGATAGCAAGACTCCTCAGGCAGAATCCAGACTTGAAACTATATGTGGTCGGGCACACTGACAGTGCTGGAAGACTTGAATATAACATGAAGCTTTCAAAAGCCAGGGCGAATGCAGTAATGAATGAACTCACAACCAAATACAAGATATCCGCGGGAAGGCTCAAGGCATACGGTGTAGGGCCCCTTGCTCCTGTGGCATCAAACAAGACAGACGAAGGGCGCGCAAAGAACAGGCGAGTGGAGCTCGTGGAGCAGTAACTCTCTTAGAACAACTCTGATAAATAGGATCAAAAGATAATTCCCTTGTCTTCATATCAATACAGTATAGCAAAAATTAACCAACTAACTTATAATATTGCCCTGCTTGACAAATGATTTCTAAATCGTTATAAAGAAGACCATACTGTCACAATATAGTCGATTTCTTTGAATTTATTCCGGGGAGGGCTGCTTTTACACCTGAAGACGTCCAGACAAGTACGAACCAAAATGTGTTAGAGGAGTTACTTTGTTAGGCCTATAAAAAAATAGAAAGGAGAAGGAAATGATGAAAAAAATCATCTTCTTTCTAATGGCCATTCAATTTATCTTCCCTCTTTCACTTGGTGCCCAAACCTATAACGATTTTTTTCAACTTGTACATGATAAGGATATTGATGGCCTCAAGGCATTTATCCAGAAGTGTCCAGATCCTAATCTTGCTAATGAGGCTGGAAGCACTATGCTTATGCTAGTATGCAATTATCCTGAGCTAAAGGAGTGCTTTGATTTACTCATTGAAAAAGGAGCAGATGTAAACAAGACTAACAAGTGGGGGCAAACTGCTATCTTTGCGGCAGTAATGCGCTCACCCTACTATACCAAAAGATTAATTGATAAAGGCGCAAGGGTGGATATAGTGGACGATTCTCAAGGCCAGACACCATTTTTTATGGCTGTCGTAAGTCAACTAATGGATGAAAGGCCATCATTTGAAACACTGGACATACTGCTTGAGCACGGTGCAAATATCAATTTTCAAATGACAAAAGGACCAAATACCGGCGCCACTCCTTTGATGTTTGCCGTGATGGCTAATAGCA
>Ga0180301_10002955_pt1 | contig 13311 bp, 16 predicted proteins | sample GuaBasSediGuay16_FD_121797 | JGI IMG/M metagenome (GOLD analysis project Ga0180301, IMG submission 121797) | Subseafloor sediment microbial communities from Guaymas Basin, Gulf of California, Mexico - Guay16, Core 4569-2, 12-15 cm | ecosystem: Environmental > Aquatic > Marine > Hydrothermal...
AGCGGCCGTTTTTAACGGATTAGAGCGCACTTACGCTCATGGTATAGCGGACATAGCTTGCATTTGAACTCGACTCCACAGGCCACCAATACTGCCTCCGAAATACGCTATAAGTCTCCCTGTAGACCTCAAACGGGCTCATTATTATGTGTAGGCACTCGAGCACAGACCCAAAAAATCTAAAATGTCTCAGCGCATCCTAGCATTGGTTGCTGTATGCCTGGCTGGTCTCTCTACAAGAAGTGGGGTAGGCAGTTACTCGGGTTCGCTGACAAGGAGATTGACGAGATTGCTGACAAATGTTTCGGCCATGACGCCGGCAGGTATGATGTTGATGCTTTGAGAAGGTCCGTGTGGGTTGTGTATTCCAGGCACGGCCTTAAAGGTCTCCGCTACTTTGTGCTCCACCACTATATGGACAGGCTTTGAGAAGGAGTGCAGCTCCTGAATGATGTTTTAGCGGCTATTCTGACGTGCGGGCCTCATAAAAGACGGCCTCTATGTTGTCTGATAGAAGTGTATTGCGCGCCCCGTAGTTCCTCCTAGAGCAATAACGTTTTATAGAACCCTTAATCGTCATTCGTACGTTTGTATAACCCCGCACCTCCTGCACCTGACGGCTTTAGGTGGTCTGAACTGAGGTAGGGTGAATTTTTGCCAGAGTCCAAATGGGCTACTTTTAGATTTAAACCCCATATGTGTCAGATATCCACGTTCCATCTCTCCGCCACAGTACGGGCAGACAAGCGTTATCCAGCATGGTTGAGATGCCTCAGCTTCCTTAGGCGCCGTTACGGGCCTGCCGCAGTTAGGGCAAAATCTGGCCTCCCTCGGAAGCTTGTGGCCGCACGCCACACAATGAGGCATCAGATTTCACGCTCCCCACGACGAACCTTAACTTGCATTAAACAAAAATCTTGACAGCTGCGGCTGCTTACACACTCTGGCTCTACGTCCTCTTCCGCCTTTCCTGCAGGGTTCGCCGTATCTCCTCTATTCTAAGCCTGACGGCCTCCTTGACGAACTCGCTTCTCGATGTGTACCCGAGTTCCGGGTGGCTCACGATTTCGTCCACTACCTTCAGTAGGTCCTCGGGCAGTTGTATCGTCTTCCAGCCTCTCCTTCTCCCGCTCACACTCATACCTGCGTTTCCCTTGTCTAATATCCATGTGATATGGTTGGGATAAACCTTTTATAGCTTTTGAGATAACAGTAGGCCAGAGGTGTGTTACCTATGAGATACAGGGGTGTACAGGTTCCCAGAGAGCTTGTGGAGAGGGTTGCCCGCCTCATATCCGAGCACAGCGAGCTCGGGTACGGGAGCGTGACGGAGTTCGTCAAGGACTCCGTAAGGAGGAGGGTCGAGCAGGTTCTGCAGGTGATGAGGTACGAGGGCTTGGAAAGGGGGTCTGAGACGTGAGACACGGCCCCGTCTCCCTCTCCTACCACGAGCTCAGGATGTTCTGGGTTAGGGGCCTGAGGAACGGGAACGTGTGGAGGCTCAACGCAGTCCAGAGGGGCTTCTACAGGGCCTGCATGCTGTACGCCAGACGCGTGGGGAGGATACTCAGCAGGCTCCTCATAGGCCAGCTCACCCCCCTGATGGAGAGGCTTGCGTCATCTTTCAGGTCGAAGGCCCTCAAGGCTGGCTTGGAGAGGGCCCGTGAAATCCTCTCAACCTCCATCCCCGCCTGGGCTCCCCAAGTTAGGTCCTGGCTGCGGGAGCCCCAGTACATCCTCTACCTAGGCATCCTGAAGCTGAACGCACCCCTCAACCTCTAGGTGCGTTTGTTGCTCAAAAAGCGTCTGAAAGCGTTTGGTTTGGTCTAAAAACTCTTAGCCTAAGTAATGATTAAGGTTGATTTATTCTTTCTCAACGTTCTCTTTACGGTAAACGTCCTCATCTGGTTCCTTTCTCTACTTCTCAGGCTGGAAAAGAAGTTCTACCTAAAACCCTCAACCCGTCTGAACCCGAAGCTGAAGGTCTCTGTCTTAGTCCCGCTCTTCAAGGAGAAGTACGAATCCATAATGGTGACGATGAAGAGCATCGCACGTCAGACCTACCCGAAGAAGTTGCTGGAGGTTGTACTGGTAGTCGAGCCAGATGACCGTTCGACTAAGGATCTAATTCCGAGGGTGTTGGAGTTCCTCGGGGAACATGGCATCAGCTACAGGGTTGTGGAGTCTGATGGAAGAGTCAAGCTGAAGGGCCACGCGCTTAACTGTGCACTGAAGACCGTAGAGGCCGACGTCGTGGCGGTGTATGACGCCGACGACGTGTTCCCGGAGGATCAGGTTGAGAAAGCCGTGGCTTTGATCGAGCAGGGATACGACGCGGTCGGCACGAGGGTCTACAGGCGCAGAAACACCATTCTGGGCTCCTTCCTCCTCCTCGACACGTTCATATGGTATAACGTTTTCCTGCCGTTTTTCTGTGCGGTGGCGGGGGCCTTCCCGTTTTCGGGTGAGGGACTTTTCGTGAAGAGGAGCGCCATTGAGGCTGTCGGAGGGTTTCCTGAGGTCTTGACCGAGGACGCCTACCTGTCGATACTCATGGCTGAAAAGGGGCTTAAGTCCGCCCTGCTGGACTCCGAGGTTGAGGAGCTCGCCCCGAAGGGGTGGAAGAGTGCTGTGAAGCAGAGGCTGAGGTGGAATAGGGGATACGCCCAATGCCTGTTTAGGCTGTTAAGGGCAGGTATCTCCCTTAAGGTAAAGCTGGGGTTGCTCGCCGCGTATTGGGCGCCGGCTGTCTGCGCGAGTTCGTTGATAACTTCAACGTTCTTCACCCTGTACTGGGCCACCTGGGCCTTCGCGCCACACATAACCTTCGTGGCTCCCTGGATGAATGCCCCAATCTACACGCGGGGCTTCTACTACTGGTCGGCGATTCTGGCTTACCTCCTAACCGCGGTCCTGATATACACAGTGGCGTACGTCATCGCGGGTGGACGCTTCGAGAGGCTGGCCCCCTATGTCATCACCCTTCCACTGTACTGGATGTTTCTTGGGCTGGTGGCCCTTCTCACCCCCTTTGCCCCCTCGAAGAAGTGGCTTAGAACCGAGAGGAGGTAGGTCGTGGATGAGGAGACGGTTGCTGGCGGTAGCCCTCATAACCGTCTTGGTGCCAGCTGTGTTTTACGCGGCTTGGACAGCACATAACAACGACCTATCCGGCCTAGTTGTCGCGAGGGGCTCCAAGCTCTACGTGGGCGACGAGGAGTTCAGGTTTCTGGGCGCCAACTCCTTCGAGCTCTGGTGGTACTCCCCGGATGAGATAAGGGAGGTCATCGATACGGCCCACCGACACGGCATACGCGTGATAAGGGTCTTCCTCGGTGGAACGGCCTTCGAGAACCCGGTCGGAACATACAACGAATGGAACTTCAAGAAGCTGGACTACATCCTAGCCTACTGCAGGCTGAGGGGGATGTACGTCATCATAACTCTCAGGGACAACAACTGGGCGGAGGATGTCTACTGGGTTGAAGCTGACGGGACGGTGAACAAGACCCGAATGTACACGGATCCGGAGACCATAGAGACCTTCAAACGGTTCATAAGCCACGTCTTGAACAGGGTCAACGTCTACAACTTCAGGGTGTACAAGAGGGATCCGACAATACTCGCCTGGGACGTATGCAACGAGCCTGACGGAACCGTCAGCGACCCAGATGTCCTGAGGAGGTGGGTTGCGGAGATAGTGGACTACATCAAATCTATAGACTCCGTGCACCTGGTCACCGTGGGTCTGATGGACGTCGCTAATGTAGAGGTCATCTACGACCTCGTAGACGTGGTTTCCGTGCACTCATACCCGAGTAAGGAGGGCGATGTCGACGTGGAGGGGCTTCTAAGCTTAAACGTCGACAAGCCAGTGATCCTAGAGGAGTTCGGAGCGAGCCAAAGCCTTCCGAGAGACGTGCAGGCCGAGGTATACGAAACCTACCTTACCCTTGCCTCGGAAAACGGCTTCTCGGGAGCCATGTTCTGGAACCTGGGTCTGGGCCACAACGTCTGGGACCGCTGGCCGGAGGAGGATTCACACATCTTCAGCGTACTCGACGGGCAGTCAGGCCACTGGTCCGTCAATACGTACCACCCCTCAGTGCTTGACCGCCTGTTCTTCTCGACAGGCTCCTCGATACAGTTCATGGCCAAGCACAGCCCGCTCGTAACCGCATCAGCGTTCGTGGCGGCCCTCACCGTCTCCATACTCCTATTACTCGTAAAGAAACGGAGGAGCGTTGGTGAGATCCCTGAAGAATTTAGCGTGTAAGGCGTACCGAAGCCTCTTCAAAGATAGAGTGGAGGCAGCTCTATTTCTAGTGGCTTTTTCTACCGAGATACTCACCGGACTATATTTACTACTGAAGTTTGGCACTACATACGGGTTCGGATATAGGGGTGAAGACTTAATTGCTCACCTCTATATACCTAGAGTCGTTATAGATAATGGCGAGAACAGCGGCTTTACAAACCTTGGGACAGTTTGGCTTCCCATCTACCACATCCTTCTGATACCCCTAGTGGTTGTAGATCCGTTATATACGACGGGTTTCGCGGGTACTCTTCTCAACGCATTGATAACAGCGTGCATCACATGCCTAGTCTACAGACTGGTGAGGGGTTTTGGAGGGAGGTGGTGGCATGGAGTAGTGGCGTCCATGCTTTTCTTGTTAAGCCCTATCAATCTGGTAGGGAACGGCTGTTCTGCGCAGATGTCGCCTATAGGAGTTCTCTTCACGTTGTTAAGTGCATACTACTTCAAGCAGTACCTAGAGGGGGATGATCTGAGGACCTTCATGAAGTGTTGTGCAACAGTCATGGCGGGAACCCTCTCGAGGTATGAGGTATGGCCAGTGGCCATTCTGCTAGCCATCTTCTTCACGCTCAAGGAGCTATCCAAGAAGCGCATGCACAGGATTGTATATACAAACTTCCTGTTCTGGGGCATGGCATACTGGCTATTCTACAACCTGGCGATCTTCAGAGATCCCCTTGCATGGATATACGGTCCTTTCCCAGGGGCATACGGGTATTACGCTGAGGTTGTGAACAGAATACTCGTGCCCCCTGTAGAGCATTTCTTGAAAATAGCCATATCTCTGGTCTTAGGGCTAACAAAGCTCATGGGGTTCATTTGGATCCTCTTTCCAATAGCGCTCTTGGTACACTTGGCAAGGAGAGATTGGAGCATTTTAGCAGTTTTGATTCTCGTGAACTCCTGCATAATCATCCCACCGGCGGCTCATGGTGTAAGATTGAAGGCACACTCTTACTCTTTATATCCAGTCTTGCCAGGAATCGTACTTGCGTGTTTCTCGCTCCTCAAACCGCTTACATCACTGCACCGTGACTCCACCAGTAAGGGCAAGGCATCGAAGCATCGCGGGATAGCGTTCTATACGCTTTTCATAGTGATACTGTGGGCCATTGCACTACCTCTAATGCTTTCATACGCAGATCCAGCAAAACAGTATTATTCACGCAGGTACTATCAGTGGAGGGAGGAAATTGAAGCCATCTACAGAGTTGTAGCCGACGATGTGGTAGATAGGAGGAGTTATATACTAGCTACTGGTGTTGCTAGTATTAGCCCTAGCCGGTGCTTATCGGTATTCTACGGAATTTCACCTTCTATGATAATCGACGAATATGATGGTGTGTTGTTCAAAAACGCATCGATGGAGCCATGGAGATATTGCGAATACGTTGTGGTGAGTAAGATGGATCCTACATCAAAGGGTGTGAGAGATTTCCTAGGGGCTGAGAATAGGTATTACGGCGCCCACTTCCTCTACCTCTACTACTTCGATCATAGCTGGAGGGAGAAATTCCTAGTCCACTACGAACCGATTCTTGAGACAGAGCATCTCACACTTTATAGGCGCATAGACGTGAGTGAGACTCGCTTTTCGAAGAACTCCTCTCTAAAGCTACTCGTTGCCTACACCTGCTCCTGCACTAGAATTTCATGCACCTGCTGAGAAGGCCGTTGAAGTGGGCTAAGACGGAGAAGAATGGAGCTGTAACCCTGTGCCCAGCCGGATAAGGGCGGGCATTGTATCATCGTTTCCACCCACCAAGTGTGGAGTTGCAAGCTACACCGCTAGGCTCACCGAGGAGCTTAGCAAAAGCGTTGACCTGATTGTCGTTGCGGATGTACCTCAGGATGGAGGGCTTAACGATCCGCCCTACGTCTTGAGGGTTTGGAGGAGGAACTCCCTCTTCTACCCATTTACAATCTTCTGGCACGTTATACGCCGGCGGGTGGACGTGGTGCACATCCAACATGAGTACCTCCTGTATGGAGACCCCTACCACAGCGGTCTTTTCCCCATACTGCCCCTTCTGCTACGCCTCCTCGACAAGAAGGTGGTCATAACCATGCACAGCGTCGTGCCCAGAAAATCACTAACACCAGACTTCTTCGAGAAATATGGAATAGGAAGGAGGTTCTCCACACTGAAGAAACTGTGCACGATAGCCGTGACGAAGATGATAGGGTTTTCCGCATCAGCCCTAATAGTCCACAACAAAATCTCGAAGGAGACGCTTATCAGAGACTACAGGTTCAAGCCGGAGAAAATCCACGTCATACCGCATGGGGTTGAATGTACAGAGATGAATATAACTCAATCGGAGGCTAAGAAGCAACTAGGTCTAGAAGGCTTCAATATCATACTGTATTTCGGCTTCATTAGACCCGGAAAGGGCATTGAACATCTCATAGAAGCCATGCCTGCCATACTCAGAGAATTTCCCAAAACTAAGCTAGTCATAGCTGGTGGCGTACACCCGTTTCTCGCATTTCAGGGAAACAGCTACATACAAGAAATCAAAGATTTAATCGAAAAGCTAGAACTAGAAAGGGATGTAATCCTTACCAACAGATTCATCCCAGAAGAAGAACTACCTCTCTATTTCACCGCATCAGACATAATCGTTCTACCCTACACCGAAGGAGACATCATAGGTGCAAGCGGTGTCCTATCCAAAATCCTTAGCTACAGTAAACCCATAGTTGTCACAAAAGTATACAGGTTCAGCGACGTAATCAGCAGTAACCTCGCCATCGCCGTTCCTAAGGCATGCCCCAAAGCCTTAGCAGAAGCCATAATAAACTTGCTATCAAAACCTAGCTACAGAAAGGCGGTCACAAGGAAGCTAAAAACTTGGGCTAAAGAAAACAACTGGGAAAATGTAGCAAAGAAAACTGTAGAATTATACGTTTCTTTGTTGAGGAGGAGTGGGGATTGAAGGCCTCAATAGTGATACCGACTTACAATAGATGCAAAGATTTAGAAGATTGCATAACTTCCCTGTTAAATATGGAGGTCAAGCCTTACGAGATTATTGTTGTTGATAGTTGTTCGTCTGATGACACGGCAAAGCTTCAGCACAAATACCCAATCCGCTACTTACGCATCAAGGAGCGATGTAGGCAGAGGGCTAGGAACCTTGGAATCTCTGTGGCGAGGGGTGACGTAATAGCCTTTCTTGACGATGACGTTGTCGTGGATAAGTGCTGGCTTAAACACCTGTTGGAAACATACAATCACGACTCTGTTGGTGGCGTCGGGGGTCGGGTTATACCTTATGGCGAGGGCAGAGATTACTACGTACCTATAAAGCACTACGAGGTGGGCGTCGTAAAGAAGGACGGACTTGTTCTCGGAAACTTTGATACACCTCTGCCCGAACCAATAGAGGTTGACCATTTGGTTGGTTGTAACATGTCTTTTAGGCGAGAACTCCTCCTTGCTGTCGGCGGGTTCGACGAGAATTTTAAGGGAAACTGCTTTAGGGACGACACGGATCTCTGTTTGAGAATTAAGAGGTTAGGTTACAAGCTCGTTTACCAGCCTAAAGCCTTGGTTTGGCACAAGTTTAGAGGTAAAAAGGTCAGTAACGAGTGGGTCTATTGGTACGTCAGAAACAACACATACTTCTACATGAAAAACGTATTTCCAAACGCAAAACTCTACCTGCCAGTCTTCCTAATAAGACAATTCTTCCCACCAAAGGACTATGTGCAAAAATCGGGCATCAAAGCAGACTTTAACATAGCTTTACCATGGTTGGCAATTATGGGAACAATTGAAGGTTTTAAAACCTACTTCCAAAACAAGTCTCCAAAGCACGATTATAGGACAAGACAATTCTTTTATTGGAAGGCCAAAAAACAGCTTAGTTTGCCCATGTTATACACTCTTCAGCAAACTCATAGCTTGGAAATTAAGCTAAGGCAAAAGTTTATACTAAGGTATGGTGAGCATATTTGCTGGATCAAAGCCCGCTTTTTCTTAGACCGATCTGGAGCGACTGTGCTGGATGCCGGATGTGGTAGAGGGGCTTACTTGAAGTTTCTACGTGAGAGGGGGAAGGAAGTGGTGGGGTTGGAGCTCCGACCTGAGCTAGCAAAAATTGCAAAAAAGTCTGGCCAAGTCGTTGTAGGAGATGTTCTAAATCCTCCCTTCAGAAGCTCTAGCTTCGATACGATTTTGATGGGAGATGTCCTTGAGCATTTGGAGGATGATGCCGCTGCGTTGAGACGTGCTATGCAAATAGCGAAGAAGAACATCCTTGTAAGCGTACCAAGGGTAGAGCTTAGGGGACACGACCCTGATCACAAGAGACTTTACTCAATCGAGAGATTACGTGATTTGGCGCGTAACCTGCGTTTAGAGTGTGAGATTGTGAAGTGGTTCCCATCTCCGAGGAAGTTCCTTGAGCTACCTGCAAAGATTATTGCATTGGTCTATCCTTCAGGTTTCCTCGCAGAGTTCCGTATGAGGGAAGGGATTGATAAAAAATGAGAGTGTGCATCATCGGGCTTGATGGTCTTGAATACGAGTTTGTAATGAAGTTTGACTTAAAGCACCTTAAACAAGTTGAGTATGGCAGAGTTAAAATTAATGTAGGTTTTCTTTCCACACCTACTATCTGGGCTAGTTTTATCACAGGTTTGATGCCCAGCGAACACGGCGTTATCGGGCTTCGTTGGGGAAATCGGCTTCTAAACGCGGTAAAGAATTTTGTTGTGAAAGTGGGGCTGGCAGGGCTTCTGGACAAGAGCGCATTCATCCAGGATAAATTGCATAAGATGTTCGCTGGTCAGGAGATGTCGTTTCCTATCATCAAGGGGAAGGTGCCCACAATCTTCGATTATGCTTCAAATCCCATCCACATAAGCGTGCCGTGCTACAGCGAGCAGGACATGCCCGTGTACGAGGAGCTGAGACGTGAGGTTGCACAGGCATTGGGAAACCCCCTTGCGGAGAAGCGCGTTCTGGAGAAAAGTCGTAAAGTCTTCGAGGATAAGAGGAGGAAGTGCCTACGCGAGTTGGAGAAGGATTGGGATTTGTTCATGGTCCACTTTCTTTACCCCGATGTCTTCCAGCACCTCAGGTGGTACAGGGAGGACGAGGTTAGGGGGCTGTACGAGGAGTTGGACGAGACGACCCGGATGTTCAAGGAGAGGGTGGACGAGGAGGACACACTTGTACTGGTCGTCAGCGACCACGGCCACAAACGCGGTCTGCACACTCCACACGGATTCTACTCCAGCAACAAGAGGCTCGGCCTCCACGAGCCCAAGATAACGGACTTCGCCGACATCATAAAGCAGGAGCTCGGCGTCCCCTCTGAAGAGGAGATAGAGCAGGTAAAGAGGAGACTGGAAGAATGGGGCTACTTCTAGGCCTTCCCCTCAATGTAGGGGTTCTCTAAATGCGTAAACGTGACAGTCAAGAGGTGCGTTATGTCGTAGCGTTCAAGGCGCTCATAGACGAGGCAGTCGAGAAGTTTGGAGACAGGCCGGAGGTGGCTGAGAAGCTTATAGCCGAGATACTTGAGATGACCAAGACGGTGTTCAACCCCGACGAGTACGAGGAGATAGAGCGGCACGCGAAGTCTAGGCTAGTGGTGATAAGGAGTGAACGTGGGAGACGAGGGGTGTTGGTAGGGGCATCCACCCTTCAGAAAGGCCATTAAAGGCCTGTGTGCAGACGTGCCCGAATGAGATAATAAACGCTTATGCGGGGCATCGCGCTTCTAGGGGTTAGGTTCAGATGCTGGTGTACTTCACGTCGAAAAGGGTTAAGGAGCGGTATAAAGGCCTCGTTCCTCTAGTACTCTGAGTATGTGTGGTCCGACTATCGCCGTAAATAGGGTTGACAGACCCACCTTAAGGGGTGTTATTATCAGAGCTGGCGCCGTCCATATGAGTCTGAGGGTTTCTGGTGTGAATCCGTAGAAGATTCTGTATGTTTGGCAGGGTACGAAGAGGAAGATCCTGAACATTACGTCTGCTTCTAGACCGAGGAACGCGGATAATGCCAGTTGTGGCATAGAACCCTTCCTGAGCTTTAGTATACTCCTCTTTGTGAGGATTGTGGCTGCTATGATGGTTGCGTAGGCCAGGTGACAGTCCCACATGCCCCAGATTGGGAGAGTCCACGACACAGGGGTTAAGAAGTAGGCTGAGAGTAAGATTGTGTAGAGAAGCAGTACTCTACCCAGCTTTCCCCTGAACACGTATCCTGAGGCAAGTGAGCATAGTGGTGCTCCAAACGTGAAGAAGTATTCGTAGACATCTCTGAAAGCTAGGGAATGGCCTACCATGACGGAGATTAATGTGGCCACAAAGCCGTCCCGGGGTCCGAGTACAACTCCAGTAAGTGGGGACAGCATGAAAATCCAGCCATACCAGACGCCCGCCGAGAACCCTGGTGTGAGTATGGAGTCGCATACAACGCCTAAAGCTGCAAAAACCGAGATAAGCGCGATCCTGCGTGAACGAGATGGCTTCATTCCTATTGTCCTGTTGGTTTCCTTGATTTAAATGTTAACGTGTCAGAAGTACCGTCTTTGTCCTTACAGTCTCATGTTAAGGGACCATCTCTTGAAAAGTTGATGCTCTATGCCTAAGGAAGTCAGGAAGCTTTTGGCTGCCTTCTCCCTCGGTGTGCGATATCTCTCCAGTTGGAGCTGTGTACGCCGGGTCACAGACCTTCCATCACACGGCCCTGAAGAGCTGATATACTGATGCCAGAAGGTCAATAGCTCTGCTCATCTTCAACTTCAATCTCCACGATCTCCGGCTCCGCATCTTGGGGTTTAGTTGGATGAGCCGTGGCTATATGAAGCCTTATCCTCATCTTAGCGACGGCTGGAGTTCCTCGCTCCACGTAAAACGGCACCCCATCCCTACTTCGAACAGCTCCACAATAAGGGCATTTATAGACCTTAACTACCTTTCTTCTCACGCCTCACCGCCTCCATGGGCTTTCATGGTAACATCGTACCGCTACCCGCGATAAGCACTTCTTCTATTGTGGGCTTGTCATCAGAGGGTGTCGAGGAGCTGGATACAGTAATGCTAGGAGAACCGTAATACGTGATACCATGCCATGGACACAAGCGGAGCTGGCAGGAGCACAGCCAGGAAGGCCCTTCGATCCAATACGTGCATCACGCCACCCCTCCCCAAGTAATCACATTTTGGCGATGTGTTTCGATGAAAAATTTGTAGTTGCTCGGAGGTCGTGTGCCTACTTCTTCGGTCTCTTCACGTAGCCCACTACCGCCAATACGACCCTTCAGGCCTTCATCCACTTCTTCACGACTCGTGAGACGGGTATGCCGACGACTCCTCCAACGACCATCTGGAAGAGGTTTCCAGGGAGCTCCACCAAGGCAGCCCCCATGCCATAGAGCACGGTCTCAACGATGAAGTAGCCCAGCACCATCTCCCCGCATCCAACCGCCCATGCCGGTATTAGGAGGTGGGGCTTCGATGAGGGCCTCTTTGCCAGCAACCCAGCCAGAAGACCCTCGACACCCTTGATCACAAGCGTGAACGGAGCCCAGTGCGCCCAGCCTCCGAGGACATCCGCTAAGGCCGAGCCGACGCCTCCGGCGAACCCTCCAACCAGTGGTCCGAAGGAGAGAGCTGCGACCATTATCAGGGCATCCCCTACGTTTATATACCCCCTCGTGGCCGGCACCGGGACCTGGACGAGTAGGGTAGCCACGCAGACGAGCGCTGCCATCACCCCACATAGGGCTATTTCCTTGATGTCCATACCGCTTGATGATATTATAGTTTTGTCTAATATATACTTTATGCTACTAGTGTAGCCGAGTCTAAAGTAATCATCCCAAGGATATGGTATAAGCGCGATTAGGTAATAACAGCACTGCAGACGATATTTATGACGGTCCGTAAGGCGGCTGGAGGTGTTGGGTTGCTGATAATAGACGCACACGCCCACCTCGGAGTCTACCCAGAGTTCGGTGTTAAGATGAACGTCCGCGAGATGGTCGAGATTATGGACCAGTATGCGATAAGGGCTTCGCTGGTCTCCTCCATACCCAACGACGTCACCCTAGAGGCCACGAGGCTTTTCCTGGAGCGCATATTCGGCCTGATATGGGTGAACCCCTATGACAGCCATGACGGCGGTGCTCATCGGAGCCGCGGGGCAGTGCACCTGCGCGCATCCCGCGAGGGCGAAGCACACCGCCGCCAGTCCATACAGCAGGTAGTCCCACCTCATGGCTGGTTAAGCGTTCAGACGTTTACGGCATATAAGGGTTTGCGCAGAACGCCATCTGAAAGCCGGATACCCGTTCCACGACCCCCAGCGGTTCAGAGGCCCCTAGCAGAAGCTGGTAGGGGTAGACGCGGGTCCACTCCATGCCTATACGTGAATGCCTATATGCAGAACATGCCTGTAGGCAGTACGCAATCTTCGTGGGCAAAGTCGAAGTTTGGAGGGGCTTAGTTTTCCGCTGTTTCCTCCAGAGGGCTTCAATTTCCCTGTCCACGTTCGCACGACTTCGCCCACGCGTTCATGCGACGTTTCGTAAGGAGACGTGAGGTACGAAAGCCCAGTTTTCCGCCCCCTTCCGCAAAAGGGACTCGACTTCCCTTCTCCAGTTTATCCAGTTTACCCAGGAAAGCGGTGGAGAACTCGGAAACGTTTCCCGAGGAAACATTCAAAAGGGGCGTCCCCCCTCTCCGCTTGGATGAGCCGTGCTCCAGTGCTTTTACTGTGGAAGGTGGTTTAGGAATAAGCAGGCCCTCAGGGCGCATCTCAGGTTCTGTCCTGCCAGGGAGGCTGGCCTGGGCTTCATGTACGGGCCGTACGCCGAGGGAGGTGCACGAACCTTACGCAGACGTGTGCGAAGGAGAGCCGGGAAGGCCGGTGACTCCCCAAGCGGATGGCTCATGGAGTTCTACTCGAAGCCCAAGCACAAGCGCCTGAAAGAGGCGTTCGAGATTATCCTAGGGAAACGATGACA
>Ga0180301_10002956_pt1 | contig 13311 bp, 9 predicted proteins | sample GuaBasSediGuay16_FD_121797 | JGI IMG/M metagenome (GOLD analysis project Ga0180301, IMG submission 121797) | Subseafloor sediment microbial communities from Guaymas Basin, Gulf of California, Mexico - Guay16, Core 4569-2, 12-15 cm | ecosystem: Environmental > Aquatic > Marine > Hydrothermal...
GTTGGACCTGGATGGGCTGGGCCTGCGCGAGCGTGAAATGAAGATGGTCGAGCAGTTGATCCACAAGCCCAACGTCATTATTATCGTGACGGGTCCGACCGGTTCCGGCAAGACAACGACTTTGTATTCTGCTTTGAAGCAGCTTAACGATGTCAAAACGAAGATCATCACCACCGAGAACCCTGTAGAGTACGATATCGACGGGCTTATTCAGGTCCAGATGCGTCCGGAGATCGGTTTGACGTTTGCAAGATGCCTGCGGGCTATCCTGCGGCAGGACCCCGACATCGTTATGGTCGGGGAAATTCGGGACCTCGAAACGGCACAGATCGCAATACAGGCTTCGCTGACCGGACACCTGGTGTTTACCACCGTGCATACAAACGATGCCCCGAGCACGTTAGCGAGGCTTATCGATCTGGGGCTCGAGACATTCCTGATTACCGCGACGATGGAAGGGATTATCGCGCAGAGGCTTGTGAGGCGGATTTGCCTTAACTGCAAGACTGCCTTCGAACCGACTGAGGCGATGCTGATGGAGGTTGGACTTACGCCGGATGATGTCGCCGGGAAGGAGTTGTACTACGGGCGGGGATGCGATCAGTGCAACAATACGGGCTATCGTGGACGAATAGGGCTTTACGAAATCATGATGCTGGACGATGAGCTGCGGGACCTGATTATGAATGACGCCTCGACAAATGTGCTGCGACAGGCGGCTCGCAGGAACGGGATGAGAACACTGCGCGAAAACGGGCTTGCCGTGATTTTTGACGGGATAACGACCATCGAAGAGGTGGCCAGGGAAACTTTGGCTGCTGAGGAATAGAGGTAAAGATAATGGCTGTATTTCAATATCGAGCACTTGACAGCAACGGTAAGGAAGTTAAAGCCGAGATCGAGGCGTTGAGCAGTAAGGAAGCGATAAGCAAGATACGGAACAAGGGGCTGTTTCCGACGAAGGTTCGGGCCATGAGCGCCGGCAAGAAGGTCCAGGCCGCCGGCGCCGCGGCGCCCAAGCGACGGCGTGCGACGGGCAAAGTCAAGATCAAGCACGTCTGCCAGTTCGCCAGGCAGCTTTCGACGCTTCAGGACGCCGGTCTTGCCATTTTGCGATCTCTTCGCATCCTGGAGGGTCAGCAGAAGAAGGGCAATCTGCGGAGGGTCATCGGGCTGGTCGCCGACGATATCGAGGGCGGTGCGACTCTTTCGGAGGCGATGAGCAAGCATCCCAAGTGTTTTGACAGGCTTTTTGTGAACATGATCGCCGCCGGAGAAGTCGGCGGCGTTCTGGACATTATTCTCGCTCGTGTGGCCGAGTTCATGGAGAAGTCCCAGCGTCTCAAAGCGAAAGTCAAAGGCGCAATGGTTTACCCGATAGTGGTGCTGGTCGCTGCATTTATAATCGTGATGGGGCTGATGATATTTATCATCCCCAATTTCGCCAACGTGCTGACCGATATGTCCGACGGCGAGGCGAAACTGCCGAAGCTTACGCAGACTCTGCTCAACATCAGCAACTGGCTTACGGACAGAAAAGGCCTGAATGCCGGCATTGTCGTAGCGGTGCCGTTTATCATCATCGCGATCATGCGGCTGATCAGGCAATTCAGGGCGGGTCGATACGCAATCGACTGGGTCAAGCTCAGAATACCCATCCTCAAGCAGCTTGTTTACAAAACCGCCGTCGCACGATGGACGCGGACATTGGCGACGCTTATCAGCGCCGGCGTGCCGATCCTGGAGGCGCTGAACATCACCCGCGAAACGTCGGGCAATGAAATATACGCCAGCATGTTAGGCAAGGTGCACAACGCCATCCGGCAGGGCGACACGTTTGCAAATCCTCTGCGACAGTCCGGGACGGTTGACGCCATCGTGGTCAACATGGTCGATGTGGGCGAAGAGACGGGCGACATGGACAAGATGCTGGAAAAGGTCGCCAACAACTTTGACGAAGAAGCAGACGTTCTCGTCTCGGCGCTGATGTCGATGCTCGAGCCGATTATGATTATCATACTCGGTCTGATCGTCGGCACGATCGTCCTGGCGATGTTCCTGCCCATGATAAGTATTATTACCGCTCTTATGTAGAGAGCGAAGATTCGGATAGAGAAACAAAATGTTGACATTTTTTGAAAGGAACGGTTCGATGGAAAAATGGAAATCGGTATCAAAGAAGAGGTTGGCGTTCACGATCGTGGAGCTCCTGACGGTGATGGCGGTCATTGCGATATTGATCAGCCTCCTGGTTCCCGCCTTAGCCCTTGTTAAGGCTTTCGCCAAGGAGATTGAGCAGAGAGCCCAGCTTCACAGTATCACAGTGGCGATCGACATGTTCGCCGCCAACTCCGGATACGGCACGTATCCACCGTCCAATGACAACTCGATGCCGCCGCTGGATCCGCAGGATCCAACGCCATACGGGGGCGCCCAGAAGCTGGCTGAGGCCCTGGTGGGCTGGGACCTGTTGGGCTACCACCCCAAGTCGTCGTTCATCTCTGACGGCGATGGCAGCGCTGGGCTCGGACAGCCGGTCTATGACCCCACGAATCGTAGGAACATGGACGAGCGCAAGGGTCCTTTCATTGAACTGGAAAACGCCAATGCCTATAGGCTGGGGGACATTTACGCGAATGTCCAGAGTTTCGACCCGTTAAATTATGTCTTGTGCGATGTTTATGCAAAGAAACGCACTCTGGCGGTCAACCAGGCAAATAAGAAGACGGGCATGCCGATCCTCTACTACCGCGCACGAGCAGAGAACTTTAACCAAACCTTCGATTTGCTTGCGGGTGCTCCTGCGGCCAACGGGATCGAAGACGACATCTACTACTACCCCGACAATCAAAACCTGCTCTTGCTTGGCGCACCCGACGACGGCGCCTTGATCCACCCCATTGCCGACGACGCAGCCATAGTTGATGACTACCTGGATTTTGAAAACATGATACTGAATAACGAGATTATAACGATCCGCCGTCCTTATCGTGCGGGGTCGTATATTCTCATATCGGCCGGCAAGGACGGGCGTTACGGTAAGGCTGATGATATAACCAACTTCACGACGGCAGAGTAGGTTGGGTTGTTGGCAGGTATCTGAATGAAAAAGTTTTACAGCCAACCCGGTTTTACGCTTAGCGAGGTGCTGATCGTTGTTGCGATATTGCTGATTCTCGCCGGCGCGCTTGTGGGTTTCGGCAAGCATCTGAAGCAACAGGCCCGGGCCAGTCTCTGCGAGTGCACCATCGGCGTGCTGATTGCGGCGATTGAGCAGTACCACGACTGGCATGATGCGTTTCCTGACCCGGCCAATGATCCGGTGATGTCGCCGATAGAGAATCTGTATGCCCAGCTTTATAATCAACCCAGGTCATGTGCGTTGTGCGAGCAGATAGAGAAATCACAGAAAGGCGATATCGACGGCGACAGGGCATTTGAGTTCCTGGACCCGTGGGGCAAGCCTCTTGATTACCGGTATCTGCCGGGCATGACTTTCCCGGTGGTTGAATCGGGCGGGCCTGATGGTGATTTGGCGACCGCCGCAGACAATATCAGCAGCAGGTAAGACGCCTTGCGCCGGTGCTTTGAGCGACGGGGCGTATTGAGACAGAGATATAAATTAAGGAGAAGACTTTTGCAAAATTGCGGTTTGCCATGTTTTTGGGAAAGAAAAGTCGCTGAGCTTTTTTCTTTCCCTTAGAGATAACTTGTTATGCGGCTGGATGTTATGGGATTACATAAGAAAATCGAAAAGATGATTTTCTTAAGTAATGTATGCCAAACCGCAATTTTGCAAAAGTCTTGTTAAGGAATAGAAAATGATGAGGATAAGACCTGTTCGCAGCCGGTGGGCGTTTACGCTGATCGAGCTGCTTGTGGTTATCGCCATTATAGCCATGCTCACGGGCGTGCTTGTGCCGAGCATAAAGATGGTCTCCAGGTCGGCCAAGCGCCTCAAGCAGTCGTCGGTCTTTCATGGTTACAGTACCGGACTGGAACTCTTTAACAAGGATTTCGACGGCTATCCGGATTCCGACGTGCTGAGCGGGGCGGGTGGTTCGGTCTGCGGCGCTCAGCATCTGGCCGAAGCCATGATGGGCATCGATCAGAAGGGATTTGATCCCAGGAGCAGGTGGTATGCCCCGTCCCACGGGACCGATGTCTACGCAAGCGCCGCCCGCGGCTCGACGGCCGCTGAGATAACGGCAAGCAATAATCGTCGCAAGGAGGTTTATATTGAGCAGAAAGACGACGGGTGTTATGCCCTGGCCGACGTCTATGACGTCGCTAATGGCGGCAGCATCGGTCCGGTGTACAGTCCTTCGGGCTTCGCCCAGGCCAGGGCGCCGGTGCTGACGGATATTTTCAAGAAGAAACGCATTACACTGACCACGGCAACCGGCGGAACAAACCGGGTCAAGGTCGGCACGCCGGTGCTGTATTTCAAGGCGGACACCACGTCGAGGCTGTTTACGGACGACCCGCTCGGTATCGGCAATCATGCCAACTGGATTTATAATTATGACGACAACCAGGCGATCATCGACCTGGGAACCGTGCCGGATCAGACGGTGCGACACGATTTTGAAGCGGGCCGGCAAACAACGCGCAACGTGCCGGCGATGGATGGTCTGAATTGGTTTTATGAGACAATCAAGGACTCGCGTGTTGACGCATACGACAAGCCTCACAATGCCAAGACATTTATCCTGATGTCGGCGGGCCCGGACGGCGTGTTCGGGACAAAGGACGACGTAACTAATTTCAATTAATGACAGGGCATGGGCAAGGAGATATTAAGATGAAGACCAGGTCAGGGCTGTTTTCGTGCAGTCGCGGGTTTACCTTAGCCGAACTGCTTACCGCAATGGCAATCATGGCGATTTTGATCGGCCTGCTTGTTCCGACCATAACCATTATTCGGAAAACCGCACAGAAGGTCAGGCAGAAATCGCAGTTCCACGGCATCGACATCGCGCTGGAGAGCTTTCGAACGGATTTCGGCGACTACCCGAATTCATCGTACGACACGGGCGTTGACCCCGGCTACTGCGGCGCACAGAAACTCGCCGAGGCAATCGTCGGCTGGGACGGTTTCGGCGTCCATCCGAAGACGGAATGGCGATCTGACGGACTCGCAGATTGGAACGGCGACAGTGTCTACGATGATCCGGATGAATCTGTGTATCACGTCACCTTTGATACGCCTTACGAAAGCCGCGAGGATAATCGCAAGGTCAGATATGGTCCTTACCTTGAGCTGGAGGCCGCCAATGCGGTCAAGATTGGCGATCTGTATCCCAATCCGGTCGGAACTCCGCCGTCGTTCCTGGACCCGCGCAGGTATGTTTTAGCGGATATGTTCGGCAAGGTTACTCACCTGACAACTCGCAAGAGAACGGGAATGCCGATTCTGTACTATAAGGCCGACGTCGGCAGTACGGAACATCGGCCGACTAATGTCTTTGTCGCAGGGCTCCCCTGGCCCCCGCAAAATATCTACAACGTCACCGACAACGGTCCGATTTACATAACCGCCCCACCGTTTGGCAACAGGTTACATGAATTGGCTGCTGATCAGGCCACCTTTTACGATCGGACGACGAACCCGAATTTCCCCGGCAGGACGATACCACCAAATCTGGGGCTGGGGCGTCGGCCTTATCGTTCGGAGTCGTTTATTCTCCACAGTGCCGGTCGGGACGGGCTTTATGGCACGGCCGATGACGTGTACAACTTTGACACCGAGTAGCGATGGGACTTGTGAGGTATGAGATTTGAAACTTGAGACTTAAAAAGCGAAACGCAATCTACAATCTACAATATACAATATAAAATTGTAAACGGTGTCCAGTGAGGCGATACGGGGAAAAAACGGGTTTTACGCTCAGCGAACTGCTGGTTGTTATGGCCGTGATGATGATATTGGCCGCCGCAACCATTCCCGTCGCCAGACAGCTCATGAAGTCGTTTGAAACATCCGCCGGGGTAAGAAGGCTCATCAGCGCCGCGCTGTGCAACGGGCGCGCCATCGCCGCCAAAGAGCAGCGCTACGCGGGCGTGCGATTCCAGCAGGACATCAAGGGCAATCAGTACATGATCTTTATCATCCACGATCCGGCGCCGGCGCCGACCACCGACCAACTCGCCATAGATCCTTTCGCAACGGGCACGGGGTTAGCCTGCGGCTTCCGGGCTATTGAGGGAAAGAAACCGATCAAACTGCCCGCAAACATCGGAGTAATGGATTTACGTATCCGCCTTGATCGGCAGGACGCCCGTATAAGCGACGACAGGCCTATTGAGGTCAGGATTGGTAGTGTCGTGGATGCTGCTGCGAGCAATGCGAATATCGACGACAATTATGAAGTGATGGATACGACCACTTTCTCTATTGTCTTTTCGCCGGCCGGCAAGCTGGTGGTTCATGACGTGAGAGTGCGAAACAGAACCGGCAACACAAGTGCTGATGATGTGTTCGACATAGATTTGAATGTGGATGCCGGCGGCGCTATGTTCTATCAGGACGATTACGCTATGTTGGGATTGGGGCAGGAGCCGAGCAGAAAGTGGTTTGTGATTTATGACAAGAAGGCGTTTGGCGCTGTCGGTGCGCCCAGCCGATGGAGCGATTATCTTGAATATCTCAAGAACAACGAAACTGTGTATGTCAACCCGCGTACGGGCGAAGTGATCAACTATTGACGATTGGGCGGTTTGGGCGTGATAAGCAGATGAACAGACGACCAGGACATAAAGGATTTTCACTGACTGAAGTGCTGTTGGCGGCAGGCATCCTCGTGATCGGCTTTATGCTGATTGCAGGCTCCCTGCCGGTCGGCATCAAGCTGACCGCGATGGGCACGGAGCGCACCATCGGCGCGGTGGCGGCCGATGAGGCGTTTGCCAAGGTCCGGCTCTTCGGCCTGCGCAACCCGACCCCGGCGGACCCCTGGCCTGCCGATCCGAATGTTCATTGTGTCGATTACGCCGGTGTTTCACAGTTGATTTTGACGCCCAACAGCGACGAATACAGCTATCCGTCCACGGATGTTCGACCCGATACAAAGAAATACTACTGGGCGGCGATGTGCAAATACAATCTGTTCGATCTGGGCCTTGATACGTTTCAGGTCACGGTCTTTGTCAGCCGGGATACGGGACTAAATACCCGGTATCCATACCCTTCATGGAACCCTTTGAACACGAATCCTTTGCTGCTTGCACGTTACCCCCGCCCCGTGCAGGTACCGGTGGACGCGATGGGTGCAACCGGCATGGTCGATACGATACAGGTGGTGGCAACCCCACTTTCCGATTCTCAGGAGATGGCGCGGCTTATCACCGATGAGAGCGTCCTGTTGGATGACCGTACCGGACAGATAATGCGTGTGCTGAAGCGCGGCGTAAATAATCCCATAAGCGGCATATATGATCCCACAATCATCCGCCTGGAGAACAAGCTTTTTGATGCCGGCTTTGGCCCCAGGCATGTCTGGGTGATACCGCCGGCAAAGGGCAGCGGACGCTATCCGGGCGTGGGTGTGTATCAGCGGACGATCAAGTTTAAGTAGCCGGAAGTTTGCGATGAAGAAGGCGTTTACAATAACGGAACTCTTGTTGGCGATATCGCTTATGGTCGTCCTGCTGGCGACCAGCGGCATTGTGTTCCAGACCGCCGTCAAGGCGCACCGAACGGCGTCGGCAACCGCCGAAATCGCACGCAAACTCCGAGGAATAACCGACCAGCTAAACGCCGACTTCAAAGGACTGCGAAAAGACGGCGAGATATTCATTACCTGGGCGCCGTATCCGGTGGACGATGACGGGGACGGACAGGTTGACCGGTACGAAAGGTTCGACCGGATTATGTTTTTTGCCGACGGCGATTTTCAATCATACAAGGAATGGCCCATAAACGATCCGGGGGGCGCAGTGATACATGGCAATATTGCCCGGATATCTTATATGTTGGCCGAGGACTACATGGGTAATAAGGCCCCACAGAAGGTTGACCAGGAGAGGGTGTTGGCTCGCAGTCAGCATATCTATACTGCCGAAGCCGCTTTGGTGGACTTTGCTCAGCAACCGAACGGTACTTTTCTTCCAGTGCCCCCGCGAAGCAACTGGATTGATCCGGGAGATATCCCTAATTCATTTATCAAGATGCCTCCGCCTCCGCCGCCGGCGACCAATGACATGATACCAGGCAATAACACTTATGAATATGACAATCTGACGCTTGAGGAATGGCTCAACCGTGATTGGGTTGACAAGAGTCTCATGTTAACGGTTGTCAGTGATGTGTCTGTTGGAGGAGTCAATCTGGACGGAGGTCTGGTGGTGGATGTGGCCGGCAAAGCTCCCGTCAATATACATCAACTTCTGGCCGAGGGAGTGGGATCGTTCAGTGTGCAGGGTTGGTATGGGCCTGCTCAAAGATGGTTTCCGGAGGTCATAATAGATGAGCAGGGCAACTTTGTAGTGAACGATTTCAGAGTGGCGGCAGGCAATCCGGGCGAGCTTGATTTGACGTTTCCTCCGCGGCTGATCTATCCGTGGCCGTGGGACCTCGATCCTGTGGCGGATGCGGGAGTGGTGGATTTTGGGGGGAGCGTGAATTATCCGAGGTGGATGATCAATGATACGAATTTCAATTCGATACCGGGTTTGGGCAGGGCGTTAAAGTTTACTTTTACGCTTTATGACTCGAAAGGTGTTTTCAAAGAAGGCAAGAAATTTACTCATGTTGTTTATCTGGATGATTAGTTAGTTCATGTTGCAGAAACAGGATTTGTCATTCCCGCGAAGCTTGTCCCCGCGAAAGCGGGGAGCGCCGAATCCAGTTTTTGGCGTCTGGACCCCCGCTTTCGCGGGGGTGACATCGAAAAGGAATTAGTTTGGTGCTTACGATGGCGGCCTTGAGATGGAAATGAAACCGACAAAACCTGCCCGTTCCGACAGTCGCAGGGGTTCTGCACTTATTATGGTTGTGGTGCTGACGGTGCTGCTTGCGGTGATCGGGGTGCTCTTTGTGATGGCCTCGCGCATCGACGAGATGGCGACTTCGTCGGTGGTCTATGACCGCGAGCTTGACTACGCCGTCGAATCGGTGGTCGAACTGATCTCGCAGCGGCTCACCGACGATCTGATGGGTGGGGTGGACGAGAGGGGTGTGGTGGACGAAAGGTCCTTTGACTCTCCCGGCATCCGCGACAACTGGCTGTCGACGATCGAGCCGGAGTCCCTGGGAGATAACGGAACGCCGGCCGATTACACAGATGATATTTTCGCGTGGCCACACTTGAGCGATATCACCGGCGATATTCGAGCGGCAGGCTGGATAGGCCTTTTTGCCGACATTTACAGTAGCGCCGACGCCAATGATGTTGTGCCCGCAGACGCCGACGGCGACGGCGTTGTCGACAGTCTCTGGGTCAGACTGCCCGACGTAACCACCGGTCGCGGAAGGCCGGTCTTTGCCGCGGTCCGCATAATCGACAACTGCGGCATGTTGAATCTCAACACCGCTCACACGCTTGCTCCCGGCAGCGAGGGAAGGTATCTTTCCGAAGTGGATTATGAGAGGTTTCTTCGAGGAACGGATCGGCAGTTCAACTACGACGCCATTCGATACGCGCGCCAGGGCGGCCCGAGACCGTTGCCGCCGCTTATCGACCTACCGGATGTGTACCATCACAATGCGATAATGCACATTGAAAATCCCGGACCGGATTACGCGCTCTTCGACATCGGCGATGAACTGGAAATACGCAACCGTTTTCTGCTGACCAGTCTGTTTGAGGCGCGGTTTGAGCGCCTCGATGTTGCCAATTACACACTCGATGCCGGCGGTGGCATATACGGGTCGCTGCAGATTCCGGTTGAGCCCGGAATAGCCGGGTATTTTGATGCCGGCACGAGTTTCCCGTATACGCATTTTGATAAATGGAAATGGCGTCTTGATCCGAACAATTTTGACGATACCAGCGGGGCGTGGGTTGCCCCCGGTATTCCGATTGATTATCGGTTCAAGTACGATCGTCGGCATGTCTGTACGTTTTACAGTTTCGACCGCAATCTTCGATTAGGAATGTACCGGGGGCATGAGGGTGTTCCACCCATCCGGGATGATGCGGGTAATCCGCTGCTGATGATATTCGATCCGGACCCGGTGGCGGTATGCACTCGTATCGCAGAATGGGACCCGGCGATCATGCCGGCGGGGGGCTACAATTACAACAATGTCGAAACGCGCGTGCAGATACTCAAGCTTCTCTATGCCTTTCGCGCTTACTCTCTGGCAAAATACCCGACCGAGAATTTCAAGGAAGCCGCCAGAGGCGCCGCACAGGTCGTCGCCAATATGATTGACTATGTCGACGACAACAACCCTCTGACGGAGGGTCCCTTCTTTGACCCGGCCTACGGAGGCCAGACCAACGATAATCCCACATATATCGACCGCAACGTAATCCGGCAGTTGATATGGGAAGTCAGCGGTTATCTCAGCGGTGGACTGAACGCCATCGATATCGATGTTGCTGCGCAGTACGACTTCGGCATCGGCGTCACGGACCCGAATGAGACAATCTACGGCTACGAGCGCCAGCCGTTTATCTCAGAGATTGTGCGCTACGACGACGGCGGCGGAACTACTTACTATGCAATCGAACTCTGTAATCCGTATGAAAATCCTAATGGAGCTATCGACCTTAACGGCTGGCGGATCAAGATCGGTTCGGATGTATATCCGCTTGCATCCGGCGCCCTATGGCAGGGCAGCACTCTCGAAGTCGAACCTGCCACAGGGTCGCGAGTACCTGGGCGGGCCGTGATCGTTAGCGACGTGCAGATTGTCAATCCGGTTGCTTCCTTCCCTGTCCTTGTTATCGAGGTTGCCGGAATGACCATTCCAGCCGGTACGGTTGTTGAATTGCAGCGGCCTGACCCTGCAAGGTCGGGTGAGTTTATTACCGTCGACAAGACTGAAGCCGCTCAGGCCGACTATATTAATGGCGACACTGACTGGCGTTCCAGTAAGCGCGATGATACCAAGTGGAAGTTTACAAACGCCGGCTCCTACGCTGGTAATAGCGTACGGACGTTGGGCCGTCCAAACGCAGTCAGCCTGACTCCTGATGGCTACCAGATGCCTGTGGCCGACGATAATGTGCCCATCGGGACGCTTGGCGATTTTGTGATGGTTCTGCGGGTCGGCAACGAGAAGGGCGGCGATCCCAATACGGTAACCGAGCATGTGGCTGCGGCTTCGGATGAGGGCGATGTCAGGACAGATGTTGCATCCGGTCCTCCTTATCCGCTCGATTATGTTTGCTTCGTGGGTCGGCCCGAGGGTACGCTTCCCGGACGGATCAATGTCAATACGGCTACGAAAGAGGTGATTCGAGCGGCGATCGATCCGAATTCCAACTGGAATCCGGATTATGAAGTGTTGGCGAACAATATCGTGGACAACCGGCCTTTCGAACGTGTGGCGGACCTGCTTAGTGTGGGCGGATTCAAGCAGTTTGCCGCCGATGCTGTTGGCGTCGGCGATCCGGATATGCGCGGCGATTTCGAGGAGCGGGACTGGATACTGTCGCGGGTCGCCAACAAGCTTACCGTTCGCAGCGACGTTTTTACCGCCTATATCCTCGTTCGTCTCGGCTACGACGGGCCCGAGCGACGGATGATCGCAATTTTCGACCGCAGCAACGTCTATAAGCCCGCAGACCCCCGGGCCGTACCGGAAAAACCGCGAATTATCGCCCTCCACCCCGTAGGCGACCCAAGATAATCGCAGTATTGCATTTTGCCGGATATAATCGCTTGCTTTCTGCGCCGTATTGTGCATAATTGTGTCGCGTTGTGTTGTGTTGGGTTCAATAATGAGAAAACTCAGTTGGAGGGTTGTTCTATGAAGCGTCGTGACTTCCTGAAATACGCAGGGTTTGCCGCCATATCAGCGGATTTTTGGGGAGGTTGGCCCTGTGATTTGTCGGCGGCGACCAGAAAATCGAAACGTCCCAACATTGTGTGGATCTGTGCAGAAGATATGTCGCCGCACATGGGCTGTTACGGCGAGACGACCATCAAGACGCCGAACATAGACCGCCTGGCTAAGGAAGGGACACTGTTTCAAAATGCCTTCATTACATGTCCGGTGTGTTCGCCGAGCAGGTCGGCGATGGAGACCGGGATGCACCAGACAAGCATCGGCGCCCATAACCATCGTTCATCCAGGCATAACGTTAAAATTAAACTCCCCCTCCACATCAAGTTGGTTTCGGAGTATTTTCAGCAGGCCGGTTTCTACACATCCAACGGTGGAATGTTGAACATCGGCAATTTGTCGAAGACCAAATCGGGCAAGACCGACTATAATTTCGTCTGGGACAAAAGCGTTTACGACGGTTCGCAGTGGAGCGGGCGAAAGGACGGTCAGCCCTTCTTTGCACAGTTCCAGATTCACGGGGGCAAGAGCCGCTCTGCAAAAGTCGCCAATCCCGTCAATCCTGCCAACGTCAAGCTGCCGCCTTACTATCCGGACGATTACATCCTGCGCGCCGACTGGGCGACATACCTCAACAGCGTTATTCAAACCGATATCGAAGTCGGACAGATAATGAAGCAACTGGAAGACGAAGGGATTGCCGACGAGACAATAGTATTCTTCTGGACCGATCACGGCATCAGCCACATTCGCGGCAAACAGTTCCTTTATGAAGAGGGGATACATATTCCGCTGATCGTCCGCGGCCCGGGAATAAAAGCCGGCTGCATCCGCGAAGATCTCGCCGAGCACATCGATATCACCTGCACGTCGCTCGACCTTGCCGGCATCAGCGTTCCAAGCCACATGCAGGGCGGAAAACTGTTTTCCAAAGGCGCCGGCGCCCGTGAGTATGTTTTTGCCGCAAGGGACCGGTGCGATGAGACCGTAGATCGCATTCGCTGTGTGCGAACGCAGCGATTCAAATACATACGCAACTACTATTCCAACCGATCCGGCGCCCAGCCGAACCGCTACAAGGACGGCAAGCTGATCATGCAAAGGATGCGGCAGCTTTACGCCGCCGGCAAGCTCGACGCCAACCAGAAAAAGCCGTTTTTGCCGACCCGGCCCGTCGAGGAGTTATACGATCTGAAGCAGGACCCCTGCGAACTCAATAACCTCGCCGCCGACCGCAAATATGCCGAAACGCTCGATCATCTGCGGACGAAACTTGATGAATGGATGGCCGAGACGCGGGACCTGGGCCAGATACCGGAGCCGATTCTCGCCGAACTGAGTTCAAAGTATGA
>Ga0180301_10002957_pt1 | contig 13311 bp, 12 predicted proteins | sample GuaBasSediGuay16_FD_121797 | JGI IMG/M metagenome (GOLD analysis project Ga0180301, IMG submission 121797) | Subseafloor sediment microbial communities from Guaymas Basin, Gulf of California, Mexico - Guay16, Core 4569-2, 12-15 cm | ecosystem: Environmental > Aquatic > Marine > Hydrothermal...
AACATAGAACGAGAGAGGTTGCAGCTATGAAATGTCCGTTATGTGGAAAGACAGGGAACAAGGTTATCGATTCCCGGCTAGGGAAAAACGGGAGAATGATACGACGGAGAAGGGAGTGTCTTGCGTGTAAGAAGCGTTTTACCACCTATGAGAAGGTGGAGACGATGCTCCCCATGGTGGTGAAGAAGGATGGAAGAAGAGAGCCTTTCAACCACGAGAAAATCAGGGCGGGCATCCAGAAGGCGTGCCAGAAGAGGCCGATCAGCATCAACAGGATCGACGATTTCGTTGACTCCCTCGGTCAGGAATTTCAGGAGAGTGGCCAGAGGGAAATCCAGAGCTCAGATATCGGTGAGAAGGTGATTGAGAAACTCAAGGATTGGGATGATGTAGCATATGTGAGGTTTGCATCGGTGTATCGACAGTTCAAGGACATCAACGAATTCATGATTGAGCTGAAGGAAATCCTCGATGAGAGAGGGGGAGAGGAAAAATAGCGTTTACACAAACATGATGCTAGCATAAGCAAACAGTTAGGTGAATAGGCTGAAGGCTGAGGGCTTTTAGGGAATCGATTTTTGTAAACTAAATAACCTTCAGCCTTCGGCCTCGTAAGCTAAAGAATTATGTCCCCCGATGAACGATTTATGAGGCAAGCCCTTTCCTTGGCAAGGAAAGGGCTTGGATCGACCTCTCCGAATCCCGTGGTAGGTGCGCTTGTCGTGAAACATGGCCGGATTATCGGCTCCGGGTACCACAAGAGGGCTGGAGCGCCTCATGCGGAGGTAGTGGCCATAGCCAAGGCGGGCAAAGGGGCACGGGGGGCGACGCTGTATGTGACGCTCGAGCCCTGCAACCATTACGGCAGAACTCCTCCGTGCACCAGGGCCATACTGGAGAGCGGAATCCGCACCGTAGTGGTAGGCATCGGTGATCCAAACCCTCATGTAAAGGGAGGTGGAGCTGAGTTCCTGCGCGCTCAAGGCCTTGAGGTCAGATGCGGCGTGATGAAGGAGGAGTGCGCCAGGACAAATGAGGCCTATATAACGTATGTCACCCAGGGTAAACCCTTTGTCATGGTGAAGGGGGCCCTCACCCTTGATGGATGGATTGCTACCCGCACGGGACATTCAAAATGGATCACCAACGAAAAATCCCGGCGCTTTGTACATATGCTGAGAAAAACCTCCGATGCAATCATGGTGGGGATTGAAACCGTAATAGCCGATGATCCACTGCTGACTGCCTACCTGCGGAAGGGACCTGCGCCGGATCCCGTAAGGGTGATCGTTGACACGAACTTGCGGGTTCCGTTGGAGAGTAGGATTCTTACAGGGGAAACATCCACCTTGACCTGCATAGCCGCGGGTAGTAAGGTAAGCGCGGATCGAAAAAAGAAGATAGAGGGGCTCGGCGCAAAGGTTCTACGCTGTAAGGTGAAGGACGGCCGGGTTGACCTCAAAGATCTGCTCAATCAGCTCGCCAAGATGTCCATATGTTCGGTGTTGGTAGAAGGCGGTGCGAATATTTTCACCACAATTATCAGAGAACGGCTCGTGGATAAGTATTACCTTTTTTTAGCACCAAAGCTGCTGGGCGGCGATAACGGCGTGCCGTTCACAACAGGGCCAGGTTGTGATATAATAAAAGATTGTTGGGAGTTACAAGTAGCGAGGGTGAGAAGGTTTGACGATGACATCATGGTTGAGGCGTATCCAAAAGTAGGTGAATAGGCTGAAGACTGTTAGGGATAAATCGATCATTGAAAAGTAAATAATTTCAACCTAAAGGCCTTCAGCCTTCAGTCTAGTAACCTAAAGATACCTAAAATATGCAGCAAACACTGATTAACGAATAACTTTAGACACTTTAGCTCACTTTACATTTTAGGCACTTAGAATGTTCACCGGTCTTATTGAGGCTATCGGGGAGGCGAGAGACATAAAGCGAGTGGGGTCGGAGGCCACCCTTACCTTACAGGTGCCTTCCTCCTTTTCGGAGTGCCGTCCCGGGGAGAGCATTGCAGTCGATGGCGTGTGTCTCACCATCACCGGTATACGGGGGAATCTTATCAACCTCGATATCTCAGGAGAGACCCTCCGAAGAAGCACCTTGGGGGAGCTCAAACCTGGCGGGATGGTAAACCTTGAAAGGGCGATGAGATTATCTGACAGATTGGGTGGACACCTCGTAAGCGGCCATGTGGACGACACGGGCATATTGAAGAGAATCGATAGACAGGGTAGATCGTGGTTTATTCAAATCCGCATTGATCCTTCCCTTGGCAGGTATCTGATTGAAAAGGGTTCAATTGCCGTGGATGGCATAAGCCTGACGGTAAACCGATGTACGGGGGACTCCTTTACCGTGGCTATTATTCCCCTGACCGTGAGGATGACTACCCTGGTACGAAAAAAGGCCGGCGATAAGGTAAATATTGAAATAGACATGATCTCGAAGTACATAGAAAAATTCGTCAAAAGCGAAGCAACGCCCATACCTAACGAACCCCCATCGAGTATCGATAGGGATATGTTGATTAGGTATGGTTTTGGAGAGGGTAATGGACATCTGTAACATAGAGGATGCGCTCGAGGATTTACGTCAAGGCAGGATGATAATCCTTGTTGATGACGAAGACAGGGAGAACGAGGGCGACCTGACCATGGCTGCTGAGAAGGTCACCCCTGAGGATATAAACTTTATGGCAAAATACGGAAGGGGCCTCGTGTGCCTGTCGCTGCATCCCGATATTGTTGAGCGTCTCAAGCTCCCTCTCATGGTTCAGGATAACCGGTCTCGCTTTGGCACCGCGTTCACCGTTTCTATTGAGGCAAAGCACGGAGTAACCACAGGTATCTCCGCAGCTGACAGGGCGCATACCATACTTACGGCCGTGGATGATAACAGTTTACCTGATGATCTGGTTCAGCCCGGCCATGTGTTTCCCCTGAGGTCCCGTCGGGGTGGTGTGCTCTTCAGGGCGGGGCAGACAGAGGGCTCGGTGGATTTGGCCCGGCTCGCCGGATTAAGGCCGGCTGGCGTGATATGCGAGATAATGAACGATGACGGCACCATGGCCAGGAGGCCCGACCTTGATATCTTCGCGAAAAAACACGACCTTCGCGTGGTCACCATTGCCGATATTATTGCCTACCGCATGAGATATGAGTCCTTCGTGCACAAGGAGGCGGAAACGACGCTCCCTACTCCCTTTGGGGAGTTCAAGGCAATAGCATTTAGAAATGAACTCGATAACAGCGAGCATCTGGCCCTGGTGAAGGGGGAGATTGATCCCGAAGAGGATATCCTTGTTCGGGTTCACTCTGAATGCCTCACCGGGGACGTGTTCGGCTCGTTTCGATGTGACTGTGGTGATCAATTGAAGCGGGCCCTGCACATGGTCGATCAGGAGGGACTGGGGGTTGTGATATACCTCAGGCAGGAAGGCCGCGGAATTGGATTTGCCAATAAGCTCAAGGCATATGCGCTGCAGGATAAGGGGTTTGATACGGTTGAGGCGAATGAGGAACTCGGCTTTAAGCCTGACCTGAGGGACTATGGAGTAGGCGCTCAGATTCTCGTCGCCCTGGGCGTGAGGAGGATGAGGCTCATGACCAACAACCCCAAGAAGGTAGTTGGCCTCGAGGGGTATGACTTAACCATCACCGACAGGGTGCCCATCGAGATTCCCCCCAGGCCAGAAAACGTGAACTACCTTCTAACCAAGTGCGAGAAGCTCGGACATATCATGAAGATCAATAGCTAGCCTGAACCGGATAAACATGAATTGATGACTTAAGAATTGAGGAATTGTGGAATTTGGGATATGCGCGTCAATATAATCTATGAATTTCCGAATTTACTGGCCAACGGAGCTATTATTGGAAGAACTTGTGCCCGTTTTGCGCAAAAGTATATTTGTAAGGAATTGAATGGAGGATTCCCATGCCTACACTCATTGAGGGAGCAATTTCGGCAAAGGATGTGAGATGTGCCATTGTAGTGAGCCGCTTCAATGATTTTATTTGTCAGAGGCTATTAGACGGGGCCTTGGATGCCCTCAAAAGGCATGGGGCATCTGAGGACAATATTACGGTTGCCAAGGTACCCGGTGCGTTTGAGATTCCCGCGATGGCTAAGAGGCTGTCGTTGAGAAAGGAATTCGACTGCGTGATCTGTCTGGGGGCCGTGGTGCGGGGGGCTACTCCACACTTCGACTACATCAGCTCACAGGTCTCAAGGGGCATAGCCTCTGTTGCCCTGGAGAGCCCCATTCCGGTTTCCTTCGGTGTTCTCACCGCCGACACCTTGGAGCAGGCTATTGAGAGGGCCGGCGCAAAGAGCGGCAACAAGGGTTGGGATGCTGCTATCTCGGCCCTGGAGATGGTAAGCCTTTTTCAGGCACTTGCGTAGGTTTTAAGAAAACTAAACCCGATACCGTATCGTTCTCTGAAAAGATGCTGGCGTGAGCTGAGAGTCAAGGCCATGGGAAGAAGAAGGCGCTCAAGAGAGCTTGCAATCAAGGTCCTCTTTCACCTTGAATTCACAAGGGATGATCCCGCATCGGCCTTTGATTTGATCAGCACTAACTTCGGAGCCGCCCAGGAGATCAAGGCCTTTTCCAAGGAACTGGTGGAAGGGGTTTATGCACATATAGGTGAGCTAGATGCGTTGCTTTCCAAGGCTTCGCAGCACTGGCGATTGGAAAGGATCGCGAAGGTTGACCGCACTATATTGAGAATGGCACTGTATGAGCTGCTCTACAGGGACGATATCCCTCCGAAGGTTACGATTAATGAAGCGGTGGATCTGGGAAAAAAGTTCTGCAGCGAGGAGTCAGGGGCCTTTATTAACGGCATTTTAGATAAAATCTATCACACCTTGATACCTCAAGCGAGATCCCTTGATATCACGTAACATGCATTATGAAACTGGATGTACGGCTAACACACAGGTTTTTGGATCAACTATGGTGTCAGGCCATAGTCGTATTTCTCTTTGAAGATACCTCCCTGCTAAAAGAATACCTTTCCAAGATAAACGATAAGTTAGCCAGCTCATTAACTCCTTTGATCGATGCCCATTTTATCACCGGCAAGAGGGATGAGCTTATCCTCATTGCACCACAAGAGAGGATTAAGGCCGAAAAGCTCTTGTTCTTCGGTTTGGGGCCGATTTCCCATTTCTCCGGTAGGATGCTGCCGGCCGTTACGAGGAGGCTATCATCCTCCCTTGATCGACTCAACGTGCATGAATTCTGTATCATGGTGCCTCGATTCAACGGGGCGAAAAAGGATTGCGAGAAATTCGTGAAATCCATGATACGCGGTATTATGAACCACTATGAGAAGAGAAAGACAGACACAGTTGATTTTACGCTAAAAATCCTTGTCTCCGTTGAGGAGGAGGTTTTTTCCAATATGCAATCATTGCAGCAGAGCTTGAGGAGCTATCTCGATCCTCGGATGGAGTACACGATTGTTATTGATGACAGCAGAGGGTTACGCAATGAAAAAGTATAGGCCGCAGGATATAGAGGTCAAATGGCAGTCCTTCTGGGAGAAGGAAGGGTATTTCAAGGTCAGCGAGGATAGGTTTAAGGAGAAGTACTATTTACTTGAGATGTATCCCTATCCATCCGGAAAGATTCATATGGGGCACGTGCGAAACTATGCCATAGGGGATGTGGTCGCCCGCTACAAGAGGATGAGGGGATTCAACGTGCTTCATCCAATGGGCTGGGATGCCTTTGGCATGCCCGCCGAAAATGCCGCTATCGAAAACAATACCCACCCCGCGAAATGGACCTACGATAACATCGATTACATGCGCTCTCAGCTCAAGAGGATGGGCTTCAGCTATGATTGGGGCAGGGAAATCGCCACCTGTCGCCCCGAGTACTACAAGTGGGAGCAGCTTGTCTTCGTGAGGATGTTCGAGCAGGGCTTGGCCTACAAGAAGAAGACCTTCGTGAATTGGTGCGATCAATGTCAGACGGTGCTGGCCAATGAACAGGTCGTGGATGGATGCTGCTGGAGGCATACCGACCAAGAGGTTGTGCTGAAGGAGATGGATAGTTGGTTTCTCAAGATCACCGATTATGTCAAGGAGTTGCTCGAATACTGCGATAAACTGCCGGGATGGCCGGAGCGGGTGCTCACCATGCAGAAGAACTGGATCGGGGAGAGCCACGGGGCCATCCTGCGGTTTCCCGTGGTTGATTCCGATCATGTGATAGAGACCTTCACCACCAGACAGGATACGATATATGGAGCCACATTCCTCTGTTTTGCCCCTGAACACCCACTGGTGAGGGAGTTGACAAGGGGATACCCGCAGGAGAAAGAGGTGGATGAGTTCGTGGAGCGGACCCTCAAGGTGGACACCTTCATGCGGACCGCGGATTGGACGGTTAAGGAGGGGGTCTTCACGGGAAGATATTGCCTGAATCCAGCAACAGGTGAGGAGATCCCCATCTATGTTGCCAATTTCGTGCTCTATGAGTACGGAACGGGCGCCATTATGGCGGTGCCCACCCACGATCAGAGGGACTTTGATTTTGCAAAGAAGTATGGTTTGCCCCTTCGGGTTGTCATCAAACCACCGGACACAGACCTCCCCGAGGATGAGATGACCGAGGCCTATGTGGATGAGGGCGTGTTGGTGAACTCCGGGCCCTTTGATGGAATGCCGAATATGGAGGCCTTGGATAGTATTATTGAGTATCTTGAGAAGAAGGGAATGGGGTATAAGACGGTAAACTATCGCCTCAAGGATTGGGGAATAAGCAGGCAGCGTTACTGGGGCGCACCAATCCCTATTGTGCACTGTCCTGAATGCGGGGAGGTCCCGGTTCCCGAGGATCAGCTCCCTGTAGTACTTCCCCTCGATCTGGATCTCAAGGAGGGAGGAAAATCTCCTCTTCCATTCGCACCCTCGTTCTACGAGACGGATTGTCCTCGGTGTGGCCGGCCTGCGAAGCGGGAAACGGATACCATGGATACCTTTGTCGAGTCATCGTGGTACTTCGATAGATTCGCGTCCCCCAGATACGACGAGGGTCCTTTTAAAAAGGAAGAGGTGGGGTATTGGATGCCCGTGGATCAATATATCGGGGGCATCGAGCATGCAATTCTACACCTGCTCTATTCCCGTTTCTACACCAAGGTGCTGAGGGATATGGGCTATCTCGGCATAGCCGAGCCCTTCACCAATCTCTTGACTCAGGGCATGGTATGCAAGGAGACGTTTCGGTGCCGGGAACATGGATACCTGTATCCCGAGGAGGTAAAAGATGGCAGATGCACTCACTGTGGTAAGGAGATTGAGATCGGAAGTTCCGTGAAGATGTCCAAATCAACCAGGAATGTAATTGACCCGCAGGACCTTATTGATCGGTATGGCGCGGACACGGTTCGGATGTTCTGCCTGTTCGCATCGCCGCCCGAGAGGGATCTTGAGTGGAGCGATGAGGGCGTGGAGGGGGCCTGGAGATTCATCAACAGGGTGTGGCGATTTATTGAGGAAAACAGAGAGCTTCTCTCCCGAATGATGCCCTATGATGGACTTCAGGAGATTCCACCTGATCTGAGGGATATCCATCGCAAGACACACCAGAGCATAAAGAAGGTGACCGAGGATATAGAGGATAGGTTTCATTTCAATACCGCGATCAGCGCAATTATGGAGCTTTTAAACACGGTAAATCAGTTCCTCAATACCAATGACGAGATCACGGAAGTGGCCTGGTCCGTGATAAAGGAGGCCACTGAGATCATGGTAGTGCTCTTGCATCCCATCGTACCGCACGTCACAGAGGAGCTATGGGCTGCTCTGGGCCATGAGGAAAGCCTTGCAAAAGTCCCATGGCCGGAATACCGTGAGGAGTCCCTTGCGAAGGAAAGCCGCTTGATTGTCATTCAGGTGAACGGCAAGCTCAGAAGCAGGATAGAGGTGCCCGTGTCGCTCACCGAAGAGGAGATCCGGAAAAAGGCCTTGGCCGATGAGAGGATTCAGCGCTTTGTGGCCGATAAGGAGATAAAAAAGGTGATCGTTGTCCGCAATAAACTGGTGAATGTGGTGGTGTAATTCTATTGTTGCTCGTTCCTCATGTCCGTTGGCTCGTTGGCAGACAAATCAAAAAATAATGAGGAACTACCAACAAAGAGTGCCAACCTGGAATCTATCATCCGCGCAGGCGGGAAATACAGCTCAACTGTCATTCCGGCCTACGAGCCGGAATCCAGGTATTTTATTTCAGATTTTTTACGAGTTCATCAACATTCAAGGCAACCCAATGTTATGATCTCCGCTCCGCATAACACTTTTTGTAGAACATTAAGATTTTGGTCATTTGAATTTGTTTCGAATTTCGTGATTCGAATTTCGCATCTTGTTGGAATCTCGCGCTTCTCGGGCCTTTGGCAAAGCTCGAATGGTGCTCTAGTATTGCTCGTTTGCTGCCTCCTGATCACGGGTTGCGGCTATCAATTCAGGATTGCCGGGGCGCCTATCGGGGTCACACTCGATACGATTGCGATCCCCATCTTTCCCACCACCTCTTCTTACGTAGGGTATGAAGCCGATTTCGCGAGGATACTCAGGGAGGAGTTCATTACGCATTCCCGCGTGAGGATCGTGAGCGAGGAGAAAGCCCAGACGGTCTTAAGCGGAAGTATCTACTCCATTATCACGGAACCATATACATACCGCGTAAAAAAACAGACCATACACGGGCTTACTGCAACGGATGAGATCACCAGATCGAGGGAGATGAGGGTACGGGTGGAGGCCAAGCTGACCGATAGGGAGACGGGAACCGTAATCTGGCATGATAGCTCATTCATTGGCGAGACCACCTTTTCGGTAAGCTCGGATCCCCTCAGTACTCGCTATAATCAGCGCAAGGCATTTATCGCTATCGCCCAAGACATCGCCACTCGGATCTACGCCAAAACCATGGAACGATTTTAATGAAAGGACTGGCCCCGGATAATGTTCTGATGTCGTTAAACACCGGAGCTCTCGCGTCTTTCTATCTCTTTTATGGTCCGGAGGAGTTCCGGATCGAACTCATCCTGGATGAGATCAAGACCAAGCTGATACCGGAGTCCGCAAAGGATTTCAATCTTGAAACCCTGTATGCTGAAGACGTCCCCGCCCGAGAGGTCATCAACAGGGCTCGATTGATCCCCTTTATGTCGCCCCGCAGATTGCTCATTGTGCGGGGAACGGAGCATTACTCCAAAGGAGACCGGGAGCTTTTTCTCGCCTACCTGGATGACCCTGTTGATTCAACCTGCATCATCTGGGTGTCAAGGGTAACGGAGTTAAAAGGCCCTTTTTACAAACGATTTCAGGACTCCGGAAGGGCAGTCAATTTTAAAAAGCTCACTGAACGTCAGGCCTATGGCTGGATGCACAAGAGGGCGGAAGAGCTGGGGGTGCATATCGATCGTGAAGCAGCAGCCTTTCTATACCAGATGGTTGGAAGCAGCCTGCGTGATATTTATAGCGAGCTGTGGAAGCTCTCGGTGAGGTTTCCCCAGTCCCGGATAGGGGTAGAGCAGATAAAGGATTTGGCCACATTCAGCAGGCTCTTTACCGTGTTTGAGCTGGTAGACCACCTCTCCCATAGGGATGTCTCCCATGCCCTAGAGGTATTAAACAGGCTTTTTGAGACACAGGGGCGGGACTCCAAGTCTGTATTGGGCGTTTTGGGCATGGTGGCAAGGCAGATCAGGTTGATCTCTCAGGCCAAGGCCGGCAAAAGAGAGGCACGGGGAAAGAGGGCAGTGGTGGAAAGGCTAAAACCCCTGCCCAATTTCGTAATTGACAAGTGCATAGCCCAAGAGAAGCTCTGGGCGGAGAAAGAGCTTGAGTATGCCTTAACTCACCTTTATGATGCAGATGGACTGATCAGGACTGGCTCGAAGGGGGATCTTATTCTGGAGAATCTGGTTGTGCGGCTTTGTCGCCCTCTGAGCTGACGGCAGCCAATTTATTTACCTCCCGGGCTAGCCGCGCGATCTTCCTGCTCGAGTTATTCTTGTGGATAACGCCTTTGGATTGAATCTTTTGCAGAACGGAAGCGGTTTTACTAAGAGAAACCCGTGCTCCTTCAAGATCTTTATTCGCAATAGCGAGCCTGGTCTCTTTGATCGCCGTTTTGGCCTTTGTTTTATATGCTGCATTTCTCGATCTTCGGGCCAGGCTTTGTCTATTTCGTTTCATGGCGGATTTATGGGTTGCCAAATACACACCTCCTCACAGTCTTTAACGTATCGGAAATTCTAGAACTTATTTAAGTTAAAGGACTTTTTATAGCTTTAGATTTTCAACTCGCTCATGGAATAATGGAATGTTGGAATGTTGGAATGATGTGTAGGAAAAGCGGCAAAAGTTATATCAATAGTTTTTCTTCCTCTAAACTCATTATTCTAGTACTCCATTATTCCAATGTTCCACTTGGGGCGAAGCCCCTACGTTCAATTGTGATTATTGGGGAACACTAGAATAAAGCGCACGATGTGTCAAGGTTTTTATGAGCGAAAATGAGCTGGTCACAAGGGCTGCCGGGGTCATAGGGATCTATACCTTCCTGAGCAGGATTCTGGGGCTTCTCAGGGATATGCTCATAGCCAATTTCTTTGGCTCTGGCATGTCCGCAGACGCCTTCTTTGTTGCATTCAGAATCCCCAATCTCCTGCGGAGGCTCTTTGCCGAGGGCTCTTTCTCCGTGGCCTTCATACCGGTCTTCACCGAATATCTCCAGAAAAGATCAAGGGAAGATGCCTTTCTGCTCGCACGGGTTGTGATAACGTCTCTTACTATCATTCTCACCGCTGTGACCGTTCTCGGCATTGTATTGTCGCCCCTGATCGTAAGGATTATCGCCCCGGGCTTCGGGGGCATGGGGGAGAAGTATGCCCTCACAGTTCTCTTAACCAGGATTATGTTCCCCTATATATTCCTGGTAAGCGTGCTCGCGCTGTTTACCGGCATCCTCAATTCCCTGAAGCACTTTGCAGCACCTGCCATGGCCCCTATCTTTTTAAACCTCTCTATGATTGCAGCCCTTGTTTTTCTCGCTCCCCATATGAAAATCCCGACGGTAGGACTCGCCGTTGGGGTCATAGTCGGCGGGATCCTACAGATGCTCTTGCAGGTGCCCTTTTTACTGAAAAAAGGACTGTCCTTTGCACCGCGATGGCTGCCCTCCCACCCGGCATTACGGAAGATCGGAATCTTGATGCTCCCCACCATCTTCGGCTCTGCGATCTATCAGATCAACCAGCTGGTAGGAACCCTTTTGGCCTCCCTTCTCAGGGAGGGAAGTGTGTCGTACTTATACTATGCCGACAGGCTGGTGCAGTTTCCTCTCGGGGTATTCGGCATCGCAATCAGCACCGCCGTATTGCCGTCCCTTTCACGGGAGGCGGTGGATAGAGATTTTGAGGGGCTCAGAGGCACGCTTTCTCACGCTATCAGGCTCACCATGTTCATCACTATACCGGCAATGGTGGGGTTGATTGTCCTCAGGGAGCCAGTAGTAAGGCTTCTGTTTGAAAGGGGTGCCTTTGACTCATTTACCACCGTAATGACCGCCCAGGCCTTGCTCTTCTACTCCCTTGGGCTTTGGGCATTTGCCGGGCTCAGGGTGTTCGTTTCCGCCTTTTACTCCCTTCAAGACACCGTTACTCCCGTGAAGGTTGCGGTGGCGGCAATGATCGCAAATATCGTCTTTTCATTGCTGCTGATGGGGCCTCTTAAGCACGGGGGACTGGCTTTGGCCCTTTCCCTTGCCTCCACCATGCAGCTTGTAATCCTTATTCTCTTTATCAGAAAAAAGATTGGGGGGATCGAGGGGAGGGCAGTTCTCGGCTCAATGGCTAAATCGTTTATCTCATCAATGATTATGGCCGTCTGTATTTACTGGCTTTTCTTTAAGATTCTTTCCGCCGTATTTACGGGCACCATTGTGGGCCTCGCATTTGGCGTACTTATCGTTGTGGGAGCGGGCATCCTGATATACCTTATTTCAGCGCGTCTTCTCAAAAGCGAGGAGCTCACTTCGGTTTTAGAGGCGGTAAGAAGATCCCGGAGAAGGGTGTAAGATTGGGCTTGATTGTGCGGGAAAAACATGGCATATGAATAGCTTAGATAAGCTGTCATATTGAAATTTTAATCACATTTTTGTTATTGATATAGGAGGATATTCGAACAGGATGAAGGTGCAAGGCCCTGGGTAGCCATTCCACGAACGTATAGTCTTTGCCCTGAGCCTTATGCCTTAAGCCAAATGACTCGATCAGTTTTGATCATGTTTAAGCCATTTAGTGCTTGCCGGTTTGAGACGAAAACTTAAACGCTATACTCGTGGGGATGTAGCTCAGATGGGAGAGCGGTACGTTCGCAACGTACAGGTCAGGGGTTCGATTCCCCTCATCTCCACCACTTTTAAGGATTCGTGGTTAACGTTTTGGTTAACACTTTAGTTTCCATTTAAAAAAACCTCTAATTTTTCTACTGCCTGATCAATATCATCTCTATCAATCTTGTTGTACCTGGTGAACATTGAATCAGTGTTATGTCCTGTTATTGCCTTAATGGTCTCTTTATCTACCCCTGCTTTTCTCATGTTAGTATTGAAGGTATGCCTCAGGTCGTGAAAGGTTAAACCGCCTTTTACCTTCCTGCCATAGGGGACCTTTGCTTTTTCACAAAGAGTCTTGAAAGTTGTCTTAATATCCTTGATTGGTTTACCATTATAGAGAAATACGTGAGGATCGAGCAGTGCCGTTGGTATCTTTTTTAAGATTCGATACAATTCATCACAGATAGGGCAGGTCCTTGGCTCTCCGGTCTTGGTATCTATGGCCTCTAACTTGATGCGCCTATTATTCAAATCTATCTTATCCCTTGTCAGATTTAGGATTTCGCTTTTCCTCATTCCGGTATAAAAGGCAGTGGCCAAGATCCCTTTAAGGTATTGGGAGCAATGTTTGTGATTTATGAGCTTTTCAAACTGTTCCTTGGTGTATATCTCGTCTCGGGCATTAGCGTTGCTCTTTAGTAAGTTTTTTATAGACAAGAATGTATGTAAGGTATTCGCGCTTACCTTTTTGTTTTCCCAGGCCTTCTTTACTATCATTTTGGCTTGTGTTATCTCATCGTCAATTGTGGCAAGAGAAACACCCTTTTTCTTCCGTTTTTCCCTGTAGTTTTGAAAATCAACTGGCAGAATGTGAGTTACAATTCTATCCCCCATTTCCTTATTGAGTAGTTTTACCCTGTATCCCATCTGTC
>Ga0180301_10002958_pt1 | contig 13307 bp, 12 predicted proteins | sample GuaBasSediGuay16_FD_121797 | JGI IMG/M metagenome (GOLD analysis project Ga0180301, IMG submission 121797) | Subseafloor sediment microbial communities from Guaymas Basin, Gulf of California, Mexico - Guay16, Core 4569-2, 12-15 cm | ecosystem: Environmental > Aquatic > Marine > Hydrothermal...
CTCCCATGGGCTGGCGAGTAGAGGGGGATGGCCGCCGCCCCCCATGAGCCCCTCACCCATGCCTCACTCCCATCCTCGAAGACCACGACCGCGTGCTCACGCTCCTTAGGGCTCCTAGCGACCTCCCTCGCCAGCCTTAGGATCCTATCCTTCACGCACCTAGCCCGGTGCGCCACATTTAAAAAACCTTGCCCCCTAGCCATCGGGCGCCTCCGGTGATCGCTGTGATCGTAGCCGTGCTAGCTGGGGAGAGGGCCAGCAGGTTTGGGGCTGATAAGCTCCTAGCTGAGGTCTTGGGGGGAGGCCCCTATTGCTCTACACGGTGGAGGGGGTGCTGGTCTCTAAGAGTGCGAGCCGCGTAGTAGTGGTGATGCCCGAGGAGAGGGCTGGGACCTATGAGAAGCTGAGGCTTGAAGTGATAATCGACGAGCTGGGGATAGGCCCCATAAGGGGTGTCACCAAAGCCCTGGAGGAGCTGGACAACTCCTTCATAGCTGCTGGCGACATGCCGCTGGTCAAGCTGGAGCTGGTGGACTTCATCATGGCTCGCACGCGGAGGCAGGCGCTGATGACCGCATCCCAAGGCACCTGGACGGGACCCAGAGCCCCTCCTCGCCTCCTACTCCAAGCGCGTAATGGACACGCTCGCGGAGGGGGTGGCGAGGAGCGACTACTCGATCACATCCGCGCTCAAGAGAGTGGAGGTGGCTACCTGCCGTACGGGATCCCGCCTCGCCTCAGGCATTGCCTCCGCGATGTGGACACGCCCCGCGACCTTACTGAGGTGGCGTCACTCTTAAAGCCAGCGATGGGGGTGGTGCCTTGATGCGCGCTTGGTCATTAGGCCCCATAGGGGGGTCATCCTAATGCGCGCCATGTGGGCTGGAGCACGCTGGTGGAGCTGAGGCCCTACTGAGCGCGCTTAGGGCGTGAGAGCGGGCGTCAACACGTCACGCGCTAAACGAGTGAGCGGCGCGGCTGGAGGAGCTGGTAGAAGCTCTTGAGGCTAGAGGAGTTTTAGGCGGCCTGACTCTTAAATCTCCAGCACCCCCGCCTAGCTAGGGACGAGGCTGGCGTCTCAGGGATAGAGGTAGGGTGCCCCGGTGACTAAACAGCTTCGCGCTCAGGGAGGTGCTCGTGAGGGGGGCTCGCCCACTGCTCTTAGCCCCTAGTACTGCTGACGCAGGTGCCCAGCCCCTATTGAGGCTGTAAGGCCAGCATCGTCGTATTCGCCATAGAGCCCTCGGAGCCTCGGAGACCAAGCCTCCAAGAGATGGCTAAGGAGGACGCGAGGCTTTTCCGCAAAGTATACCCGGAGCTGGAGGAGTAATAAAGAACTTAGCTATGAGCTATACTAGCTACAGGATCAGGGGGCGAGAAGTTGTCCATAAACTTGAGAAGCTGAATTCTACTGGAAGAGCGTCAGGAAGGTACGATCAACGTGATTAAGGCCGTCCTGAAGAACAAGAGGAGAAAAAAATTCTCCACATCAACTACGTGCTGGCCGTCCAGCCTAACCTGCAACTGCATGCCTTGGACAGACATACTCGTAGTGCTAGATGCGGGGATCCTGATATCAGATGACGTCGTAGCGGTCAAGAGCGCAGCACACAAGGTGATGGATGAAGCGCCCACCTTGCCTGGCTCCATAGCTGAGAAGCTGGGGCTGAAGCCCGGCGATAACAAGTGGCTGAAGATACACGGCAAGGACCCCTACATACAGGTGGATGCCCTAATGAATTGTGACACATTCACTAAAAACTAAAAATAATTAAGAAAGATGGCTGAGTTGGATAATTGATGTCAGCATTAAGCTTTTTGCTCTCACTCTAACCTCTCTAGGTATGGCAAAGTGGTTAGATGGCTGGAGGAGGCGTAGGAAAATACTTGTTAAGGATGTTTCGAGTGAGGGTCTAAGGGAATTTCAAGTAGCGGTGGACCTAAGTGAAGTTCTACCTAGCCTGCCTCCATTACAGTCTGTTAAGGAGAACATTATGGTGACCTCTAGGGATGGTGTGACGCCAATCCCCTACTGGGTAGAGATATGGGATGATGATGTGCAGTCAGTGTGGATTAGAGTTGATGTACCGGCTGGAGGTGAGGAGCAGTTCTTCATCTATTACGATTGGATGGATTGTAGGGGAGCATTACATTACTCAGGAAGGAGAGCACAAGAGCAAGTATTGGTCGAGGGCTTAGAGGACATCCCTCAATCTCCCAGCGATACCGAGCTACATCTTAGCGAGATATCCAGTAACTACTTGAAGACTATAATCGAGTGTAGGGAGCTCCATCAAGTTGTTGGGAAGTATAGGGGTTGGACAGCTTTCATCGAGGATCCAAGAACTAGGTGCATTCACGCACTACAGCTCTTGGTCAACGCCTTGAGCCTAGCAATGCACGGCTTCTCAGTTGATGTATATGTCAAGTCGGCTGAGATGTTATTTGATCCTAACATTGGCTATTTCTTTGAGGCTTGGAATGGTGAGCGTTGGGGCCTACATACCCGTACGAATGAGGTACAGCCGGATAAGGATGATTCCTGGTATGCAGTTTTGAGACACGTTCTCCTCTACTGGCTTTTCGCTGAGTATAGGCCTGTGGCACTTGAGAAGTGGAGGAAGTCGCTTGAAAAAATTATTAACGCTGCTAGGAGGAACAATTACAGATTCCCAGTATTCTTCAAGCCTAGTACAGGCTGTAGACACCCTGATAGTCCTGAAGACGTATTTGAGGAGGATGTCTCAGGTGGCTACGCATACCTGATGCTACTAGCCTATGATCGCTTCAAGGATAAAGTGTACTTAGCTGAAGCTTTAAGAGCACTAGACTATTATCACGAGAAGCACTACGATGAGCTGTGGTATGAAGCGCCGATGGATGTTCTAGCAGTCGTAGCATCAGCTAGGTTAGGCTACACGCTGTATCATCCACTTAAGGCGTTGATTAAAACGATGACCTCCAGGAAGGCTTATGGAGGGCTACCTATACTGGGCTTTGGTAAGGGGTGTCTCACAGATGATGTCTATCAGTTAGAGACTACCTTCTACTTCTTCCTAGTAAATGCCCTAGAATATGATCAAAGCTACGCTCTTACAATAGGCAGGCTCCTAGCTAATCAGCTTGCAGGCTTGAAGTACTTCTTCAGTCCATGGTTGCCGGAGAGTAGAGAGGCTAAACCACAGGTATACCCCTACATACCGTATGAGAAGATATCCGAAGAGGGATACGCTACCGGTGACCACTTCGGCTTAAAGGCTCTCTATGGAGTCTTCATACCCTGGTATAGTAGGTGGAGAGTTGCTGGTAAAGTCTTCGTTATGGGTCCGATTAGAGAAGGCCTCATTGAGAAGCCCGTCTACCTCCTGTACAATGCTGGGAAGAGTGAAGCTGGAGTGTATCTGGGAGAGGGCTATTACATTGATCTAATAGAGAAGCGGTACTCGCCTAGACGCGATGTAGTGCGAGTAAGGGTGCCTCCGCTTAGCGTAAAGGTAGTCTATCTAGCTGGTGAGAAACCTGAACTTAAAGGGAAGATCCTGGTAGCCGGTAGAGAGGTCGTAGATAGGCGTTTTGTAGAGTTCGAAAGGCCTGATCTAGTATTCGAGCATTTCGACGATTTTCGCTTCCCTAAGAGAAGTCAATGGCTCTTGCATGGCGACTTGGACTACAAGGGCCGACCTGGAGGCTTGTGCTTCGCTTCAGGTAACTCCTGCATTACTAGCTTGTACAAGGTAGGAGACTGCGTGGTAGAGGCGTACGTAAGTTATAAGGGAGGAGCGCTGTCACTAGATTTTAGGAAGAAAAGGCCTGTGCCAAAGCCTATCGACTGCTATACTTTAATGGTGGCTCGTAGTATGCATGTACCGACCCTATATCGCGTGATTGGTAGCTCGTATGAGCCCTTGGGAAGCTTTAAGAAGCTCGAGTTTAAGGAAGGTCATCACTACAAGCTTACCATAGAGTTGAGAGGAGGAGATATAAGCGTGAAAGTTCTAGATGTAGATGAAGGTACCTTTGAGATCTTAAGAATCAGAGACACTATCTTTAGTAAAGGTTATTTATCGTTAAGGGGGGATAGGGGAAACTTAGTACGCTGGCTCCTAATAAGGAAGGCTTGGCCTGCGGTAAAGCCATTAGTAGTGGTAGGAAGCGAGGAGCGCTCCTGAGGTTGAGTATTACCTCTACCTTGTCTCTCTTCTAACGTCCCAGATCACCAGGGACATGAAGATGACTATAGCTAGCAGGCTAAGTAACCAGGGTATGAAGCTTGGGGAATCAAGGCTTATGAAAGGAAGTGATATGAAGAGCAACACCAGCATTATCATCCCGGTCCTCACAAGTAAGCTACCCATGTAAGGGTTCACTCACATGCACCCTAGCTCTTATCCACTAAGTGGCATGCTACGTAGTGACCCCCACCAACATCTCTCAGCTCGGGCGCCTTCTCGCTGCAAAGCTCTACCGCGAATGGACACCTATCGTGGAACTTACAGCCCTTAAGAGGCCTAGTAGGGCTCGGTATCTCCAAGCTCTTCAGGGGAAGTGGAGGACTTTTACGCATCTTTTCAGGGTCAGGTACGGGTACTGCTGCTATCAGCGCCTTAGTGTAAGGGTGTAGAGGATTTTTGACTATCTCCTCCGAGGGCCCTAATTCCACTATACTCCCCAGGTACATTACAGCTATCTTCCCTTCAGCCTTACCTGCGAAGTAACGCGCTACAGCGAGATCATGAGTTATGAAGAGGTAACCTATACCGAACTTCCTCCTAAGATTCAGAAGAAGATCCATTAGCTCGACCCTGAGTGAAGCATCTATCGCTGAGACCGCCTCATCAGCTACTATGAACTTGGGTCTGACGCTTAATGCTCTAACAACACTTATCCTTTGCCTCTCCCCTCCACTTAGTTGGTGAGGGTACCTATACACGAATTCTTCGGGAGGCGTTAACCCAGCTAGTTCGAGTAGCCTTAACACTTCCTCTAGACACTCATCTCTACTCTTAACGAGCTTCCACCTGTACAGCGGCGCTGCCAACGACTGGAAGACCGTTCTAGCGGGATTTAAGCAGCTGTAAGGATCTTGATGTACTATCTGGACATTACGCCTAAACTCCATGAACTTATCCCTCTTAAGCGACCACAGATCTTCGCCCTTATAGAGGATCTTGCCTCTAGTGGGCTTTAAGAGGCCACATACGAGCTTCCCCAGAGTAGTCTTACCGCAGCCGCTCTCGCCCACGAGGGCTATTACCTCGCGCGCCTCTATCGCCAACGTGATGTTATCAACAGCTCTTATCACGGATCCCTTAGAGAAGAATCCTCTACTAGCCTGGAAGTACTTGCAGACATTCTCCAGCTTTAGAAATGGAGAACTCATCTTAATCACCTCAGCCTAACTCGTGCCAGTAGTGGCAGGCTACCCAGTGACCCGGCTTTGCCTCTATTAATGGTGGCTCCACTTCCGTACACACGTCTCTAGCAATAGGACATCTCGGGTGAAACCTACAGCCTGGCGGCGGGTTTACGGGATCCGGGTGTCTTCCAGGTATAGGCTTGATTGCTTCCAGCTCGCCAACCAGCGATGGTATAGCCCTTAATAGGCCATGGGTGTATGGATGTAAGGGATTTTTGAATAAAGCATCTGTAGGAGCTATCTCAATAACCTTAAACGCGTACATTACAGCTATCCTGTCAACAAGCCCGGCTATAAGTGCTATGTCGTGTGTGACGAACATCATGGTAGTTCTAAGCTTCTCGTGAATATCGCGTAGCAGGTCAACTATCACCCTCTGAGTGATCATATCTAAGGAAGATGTGGGCTCATCGAGTATCAGTAGCTTGGGATCAAGTAGGAGGCTTAACGCTATTAGTGCCCTCTGCCTCATACCCCCGCTCAGCTCGTGAGGGTAGGAATTCAGCACACGCTCTGGCTCGAGGTGAACGAGCTCTAGTAGCTTACAAGCCTTCTCTAATACTTCATCCCTATCCGACCATCCATGTGCTGCGGCAGTCTCAGTAAAGTGATCCCTAATTCTCAGGGTAGGGTTAAAGGCGTTGAGAGCTCCTTGAAACACCATTGATATCTCGCTCCAGTAAACCTTTCTCAGCTTATCCTCCTCTAGAGATAGTATGTCGATTCTACCCAGCTTGTCAGACTCGAATATCACCTTACCGCTCACGCGGCCTGGAGGTGGAACTACTCTCATTATGGCTGAAGCCAACATGGTCTTGCCAGCCCCGCTCTCTCCTACAACCCCCAAAACTTCCTCAGCGTGTACGTTTAGGTCTACGTTATCTATAACTCTGGCTATTCCTCTAGGCATCTTATACTCCACTTTTAGCCCTCTCACCTCCAGTAACATCCCAGGAAGTTTTAGCTAGGCTTATCACTTAAATGTTATGCAGTGCGTGTAAGTTTCCATATTAGGTTTTAGCGTGAAGTTTATTAGAATGTATGGTAAGTCCCCTACCGGGAGAGAACGATGTCTCTTAGACCCGAAAAAGCGAGCCTCATTGTAATCGCTCTCTCCGTAATAGTCCTGCTACTAGCGGGAGTCATACTGGCGCAGATATCTGCTCTCGCAGGCCAGATCTCAGCCACCAGAGAGGAGATAGGGAGGCTCTCGGACACGGTCTCTAAGCTAGCCGAGACTACCGAGACTGTGAGCAGACTTCTCGAAAATCTTACTGGAGTCATAACGAAGCCTTCACCGCCAAAGCCTCCTGTGGCTGCGGCTGCTCTGGTTACCCCAGGCTGGTGGAAGCCTCCACCGGCCGGTAACTATAATCCATGGGCTCCAATGAACATATTCATCTCAGGCCTAGTCTATGAGCGCCTAGCTTACTGGATTAGGAAGCCGGGCTTCTACAAGCCTATCTTGGCTGAGAAGTGGGAGATAACTCCAACTAAGGTATCAGTATACTTGCGCAAGAACGTTTACTGGCATGATGGCACGCACTTTACCAGTAAGGACGTGTGGACCACCTTCATGATAGGCAAGGCGTTTGGCTGGACTGTATGGTTATACCTGGATAGGGTCGAGACTCCCGATGATTACACCGTGGTCTTCTACATCAAGAAGCCCGGAGTCCTAGTGCCTAGGTATATCCTGACCACGTTTATACACTCACCCTATCACATGTATGGGAAGTGGGCTGAAAGGGTAGCTAAGGCTGAGACTAGCGAAGAGCTCAGTAAGATTAGGGAGGAGGTAACCGCGTACAGGCCGGATACCCTTGTGGGAACCGGGCCATATAAGCTGAAGAGCATCACAGAGGCTGAGATCGTACTCGAGAAGTTTGAGAAGTACTGGGCAGCCGAGAAGATAGTAATACCTGAGATAAAGTTCCCACTGATATACGCTAGGGAGGTCGAGTGGGCTGAGGCCTACGCCGGTAGGATAGATTACCGTTTCTGGATACCCACAGCCCTCCTCGAGACCGTGAGAGAGGAGAAGCCTTGGATACGCATAGTCTACACCTCAGATCTGGCAGGTCCGGCACTATTCTTCAATTTGAAGCACAAGTGGTTGAAGGATCTTAGAGTTAGGAAAGCTATCGCCTACCTAGTTGATAGGGAGGCTGCCTGTAAGGCGGCCGCTGTAATCCTGCCACACAGCCCTGCGGCGATACCTACAGGCATCCTCAATGAGGTACTCGATGAGTGGATCACGCCCGAATTCAAGGCTAAGCTCGACCCGTACAACTACGATCCAAAGAAGGCTGAGGCTCTACTGAAAGAGGCCGGCTTTACCAAGAAGGGGGGTAAATGGTACACGCCCGATGGTGAGCTATTCAGGCTTACGCTAATAGCGCCTGGCGGCTGGGATGACTGGATGGCAGTAGCGGAGTACATAGCATCGAGCTTGAGAGACTTCGGCATAGAAGTTGACTACAAGACGCCCGAGGTATCGCTGTACTGGGCCAAGTTGGTGCCTGGCGGAGAGTTTGACATGTGCATGGGATGGTGGGGTAGGTGGTACTTCTTCCCACTAGAGAGCTTTAGAGGTATGTTAGTAGTTGAAAAGCCCGGCGCTCCACCGACCGCCTACCCACGGGTGGGGATGCCGGAGGTGATAGAGCTGCCGGAGATAGGGAGGGTTAACGTAACCGAGCTCCTAATAGCCCTTGAGACTACATTCGAGAAGGAGAAGCAGATAGAGCTGGTGCAGAAGCTAGCCTATGTCGTAAACCAGTACCTACCAGCCCTGCCGATAGGCGAGAAGCTCTCGCCCTGGACATGCCAGGAGCTAAGATTCAGGTTCCCGCCAGATGATGACTATACATGGTGGCTATGCCCCGGAGATCACCTCGGTGCACTTAAAATAATGATACTAGAGGGCAAAGTAGTCCCGATACCTAAGGAGTAGGATGTAATCCATAAACAATTCCTCCTTTTTCCTACTCTTATCAACTTTGACTCTAACTCACCGAACAAATGCTTATCTAGGAGTGTTGGTTGGATACGGGCGGGTGGCATAGATGAGATGGATTATAGAAAGGCTGCTGCTTTCACTCATTACAATAATGGGATCCCTCACCCTAATATTCATTCTCATAAGGCTCATGCCCGGCAACCCTATAGACTACCTGATATCACAATTGTTGTACACTCAGCAAATGCCCGTAGATGCTGTGATGGCTTATGTGAAATCGTACTACGGCTTCCTCCCTAATAAGCCGATTCACGAGCAGTATATTGAGTACGTGTGTAACATGTTAAGAGGGGATTTCGGTAAATCTCTCTTATACCTAGGAACTCCTGTTAACTCCATAATAGGGCATAACCTTCCATGGACACTCTTCCTACTTTCTTACTCAATACTCATAAGCTTCATACTAGGAATATCCATAGGGATATTCCTAGCTTATAAGCGAGGCACAAAGCTAGATAGCGCCTTTACCCTAGGCTTAACGATATTGAACTCGGTGCCGTCCTACATAGTAGCTCTAATCCTCGTAACTGTAGGGATATTCACCGGTATCCCCTATAGGGGGGCCTACAGCGTTGAACCGAGCTTTAGTCTGGAATTCATAGCAAACGTCTTCCACCATGCAACGCTTCCCATGATCTCGTACACGTTAGTGACGTTCAGCGGCTGGGCCCTGGCTATGAGGGGGAGCGCGATAACGGTACTCGGTAGTGACTACATAGTAGTAGCCGTCGCTAGAGGATTAAGTAAGAGGAGGATACTGACCCACTACGTCGGAAAGACTGCAATATTGCCTTTATTCACATCCCTAGTAATATCGCTCGGCTTCATGTTCGGCGGCGCGGTCTTCATAGAGACCATATTTGCGTATCCTGGAGTCGGGTATTTCCTCTCAACGGCTGTAGCCGCTCGGGATTACCCGCTAATTCAGGGCTGCTTCTTCGTAATAGTGATATCAGTCGTTCTCGGGACGTTGTTAGCCGACATAATCTACTACAGGATAGACCCTAGAGTTAGAAGGGGTGAGATATAGTGAAGAAAGTGGTCATAACTCAGGTCACGAGAGCGCGCGTGGTTACCTGGAGTATAAGAGAGGCCTTTTACGAGCCTCTAATGATAATCTGGATGAACAGGAAGTCTAGGATCGGCCTACTCATCCTAGTCTTCTATTTATTAATGGCCTCCATAGGCCCCTACTTAATACCATACGACCCGAAGGGCAATCCGCTAGAGATATACCAGCCCCCATCGCTTAAGCATCCTCTGGGGACAGACTACATGGGGCGCGATGTACTGGCACAGATAGTGCACGGGGCACGCGATATACTGCTGATAGCCTTTTTCGCAGCTTCGATAACAGTGCTTGTGGGAGCAGCGGTAGGGATAACGTCCGGCTTTGTGGGGGGAGTAACGGACGTCATACTAGTAAACTTCACTCGTCTACTAATGACCATACCCAGCCTACCACTGATAATAGTGCTCTCAGCTTTCCTGAGAGTTGCAGACCCGCTCTCAATAGCCATGATACTGAGCGTGACTGCATGGACAGGACTAGCACTAGCGGTAAGAGCTCAGGTACTTGCGCTCAAGAATGAGGAGTACATAGAGGCAGCTCGTACATTAGGTCTAACGAAGTTCCACATAATATTCCGAGAGATACTGCCTAATATCATGAGCTACGTAGCAATAAACTTCCTCACTTCGATGGTTAGTGCCATATACGCATCTTCCGGTCTCTACTTCCTGGGAATACTACCGTTCACAGCTGTTAACTGGGGCGTGATGTTAAATCAAGCTTGGAGGATAGGGGGAGGAGCAGCCCTCGCTAACCCCATGTACGCGCCTAAGACGCTCCACTACATCCTGGCACCCATAATGGCAATCATCGGCCTTCAAGTGGGATTAATACTATTAACGTTCGCTATAGATGAGATATTCAATCCCAGACTCAGAACGGAGTACATAAAGAAGCTCGAGTCTCCTAGAGGCAAGAAGGAGCCTCAAAAAAAGGAGCGTGACCAGTTTTAGGCCAGTCAGTATATAGGAGGTTATGGTGGCCCGCGTAATCGTTCACTCGAAAAATGCGTCGACTATGTTACGTGATATAGCGCGTGCTCATCAGGAGTATCTGTGATTAGGGAGAGGAAAGGCGTTCCTCATAAATGAGGAATTATGCGTGGGAGGTGAGAGTCAAAGGCTTCATCAGGGGCTCGAGGTAATCTCTTCCACCACGCAAGTTCTTAAGAGTCTTGATGTAGAGCCTAGGCGCGCCATAGTGGTTAGAGCAGGCGTAGATTCTCCATTAGGTGAGCTGGAGTGGTTAAGCAGGTTCATAGAGTTGGAGACTGCTTAAGCTACGTTAAGGGAGTAGTCTCTGACTACCCGGTGCTGGAGTAAGTTGTGGAACGTGTTTGAGGAGTCCCAGAGACCCCTAAGGATGCCTGTTGATCCAGGCTTTGAAGAATCCATACTGCTGGATGTTGAGAGCGCTACGAATTCTTCAAAGTAGGGAACTTCTGAGAGAATTCTGGAGAACTTACAGGGCACACCCCGTAGCTAGAGCTGTGGAGCTCGAAACTTACGTTGAAGGCCAGTATACGGACTGAAACGCTAGAGTAGCTATAACTCTTGTGATGCTAATCGGGACGCTTATACTCGCTTAGAAACTAAGCTCTTGCTAACAAGTCAACGTGCGGCGCAGCTCTCTCCAGCTTTCCCATAAGCTCTTCGGTAGTAGGTACCTGAACTGCTACGAGCCCGCTGCACTAACCCGCATTCCACCCAACTCTCTTCACTAAGAGCCCCCATAGGAGCCCGGACTATGTGCACCCGCTATCCACTTCTCAGATCGCCTCAGGACTCAACCTCCCCACTCCTCACAGATAATCCTTTTTAGCTATTTGTGCAATCCTCTGGGTGGTGGGTAGATGGTAGGTCTCGAAGAGAAGCTAAGGAATAGGGCCGTGAATGCTCTTCCCCGCATGAGGGGCATCCGGTCTCCCGAGACTAGAGAGGTGTTTGAAAGAATCTCCTACGTATTCTCACACGACTTGAAGGTGGTGAACTATCCTAGAAGGCCTTGCGTGGCATTTAATCCGGGAGCTCTACTAATGGGCAGCGAACTCTGGGTTTTTCCTAGGCTGGTCTTCGACTACTACGGCTACACTTCCAGTATAGGCTTCTTCAAGCTGGATGTTGAGAACCTCCTCAATGGAAAACTGGAGAAGCCTATAGAAACTAGAGTGGTGTTGTGGCCTAAGAAGCTGTGGGAGCTTAAGGGCTGTGAGGATGCACGTCCGTGGATTGAGGGGGAACGCCTACTGCTGCTGTATACCGGCTTCGGCTTCATGCCTGGAGAAATGCCTGGAGAGAGAGGGCTTAAGCTTATGTGGGTTCAAGGCCTAGCTCGCCTAGATCTAAATTTTAACGTTCTTAGTAAAGGATTCTTCAAGATAGTTGATGAAGGGAAGGAGTTAGTGGCTAGAATGAAGGATAGTGCTTTTCTCAAAGTGTCAGGAAACGAGGCTGTAATGCTGTGTAGACCCTCGCTAGGCGGGGTAGAGGTATGTTGGTGTGGTACTGCAGACTTGGGGGAGTTGACGCTTCACGCAAATGCTATGAAGCCTGTACTAGTCCATGAGGAATGGGAATTTAAGGTAGGCTGGTCCACGAACGTGGTCAAGCTATCAAGCAACGAGTATCTAATCGGCTGGCATGGCGTTCTCGCACAAGACTACTCGTATAAAGAAGGGCTCGCGATTCTCAGCGAAGAGGGGGAACTCCTGGCTATCAGCAACTACCTTCTCTCCCCTCACGGCATTGTAGAGGAGTATGGTGATAGGCCGTTAGTGATATTCGGTAATGGACTCATAAAGTACAGAGATTCACTGATATGGGTTGGAGGAGTAAGCGACTATGGAATAGGGTTCTTCAAGGCTGACTTGGAGAAGGTGTTGAAGAACCTTAAATGGATTAAAGGATGAGACGAACTTCATTAAGGGTTAGTGTTAAGACATGATCAGCTTAACGTAAAGCGGGAATGTCCATTCGAGTAATCAATGCTAAGATGTGGTACGGGTCAAGATGGCTCGGAACTTCTTCACAGAAGCCGGGATTATTATCTAGTGGCCGCGTGCCTCAGAATCGGAGAGTACGTCGAAGTCTACGTAGATGAAGATAGCAGAATAATGGTAGAGAATGTGCGCGCTACTAGGAAAACTCTTAGACGGAAAGAGTTTCTACCCTAAAGAAATCGCTACTTGGGCTGAGATGGCTAAACACGCTCAGGGCTGGGTACTCCAGGCTCGGCGTCAATGCTCACGCGCTGAGTGAGAGGTTGGGCTGGAGGAGCTGATATAGGTCCTGCACGAGTACATTAAGGGGCTTGAGGAGGCTTAGGCTACATTCTAAATGTTTCCAAGATACTCATTAACCAAGCCTAGGACAACTTATTACAATTTATTTTTGCGCTATATTTTATAGCCTCTGGTAATCGATGGGCTGTGGCTGGGTGTACCGCTCTAAGTGGAGCATGGGGTCCCTGCCCGGCTTCACGTGCCTGTTGACCCACTCGTCCAGTAGCGCCCTGAGCTCGCTCAATACGTCCCTCTCCTCCTCCGCCAGGTTCTCGGTCTCCATGGGATCCTCCTTGAGGTTATACAGCTCGTAGCCCACCCCATCCTCCACCCTCACCCTTTCAAGCAGCGTCTTGAGGGGCCACTTGAGGGCGTACTCCCGGAGCCTGTAGGGCTGGGGGAACACCTCGGGCAGCGCCTTGAGCTCGGCCTCGTAGTGTACTATCAGCTTCCACTCCCCCCTGATTATGCACCTCTCACCCCACGTCTCACATACCGCGAACTCCCTACTCCCCTC
>Ga0180301_10002960_pt1 | contig 13293 bp, 14 predicted proteins | sample GuaBasSediGuay16_FD_121797 | JGI IMG/M metagenome (GOLD analysis project Ga0180301, IMG submission 121797) | Subseafloor sediment microbial communities from Guaymas Basin, Gulf of California, Mexico - Guay16, Core 4569-2, 12-15 cm | ecosystem: Environmental > Aquatic > Marine > Hydrothermal...
GGATAAATATTATTTGCTTAAAGTACCTTTTAACGAAATGGATATTATTGATTATCTTTATAAAAAGGCACAGGTTTCAAAAATAGAGTATACCGAAAGTCATGCAGTAGTCTGGGTAAAGATGGATGCAAACCTCAGGCCTTATTTAGAAAAAAGAAGTGTAGAAATCAAAGAAATTTAGAATAATCTTATAAAGAAATACTGCGCAAGCTACCACAACTTATTATTGCTTAATATCTTACATAATCTCTATATTTCCAAAGAAAAAATTAAAAAAATTTCTAAAAGAATCTTGACAAAGTCCAAAAAATATGTTATATAAAAGTTGGCATGAGAAGGAGAGATAAGGAATACAGCCTGGATGATTTCTTCAATCTCGATGGTTTTGATATTGAAATAGACCCTGAAGAACCTGTATATCCTTTAAATGTAGTATGTAGGCTTCTTGATATGCATTACTGGACACTGCATGAGATACTAGAGGAAGGTATACTAAGGCCTAAGAAAGTAGGTAAACGGAAAAAGCTGTTTTCTTATAAGGATATAAAACTTCTTAAGTATATTAAATACCTTATTGAGAAGAAAGGAGTTAACATCAAAGGGATAAAAGTTATTTTTGAGCTTAAAAAAAAGGAAATTTGATTTTTTTTGCTCTTTTGTTAGCAGTCTTATTAAGAGAGTGCTAATTACCTGTGGCAAACTTAAAGAAAGGAGGTGAGACTATGGCACTTATGAAGTATAAACGTGATGATCCTTTTAGGGCATTGGAAGCTCTTCACGATGAGATTAACAAATTGTTTAATTTCTCGTGGGGAAGATTTCCTACTTTAAGAGAAGAAATACTTGCACCATCGGTTGATGTATGGGAAGATAAAGATAATATCTATGTAGAAGCAGACATCCCTGGCTTTGAGCAGAAAGATATTAGTCTGAATCTTAAGGGAGACACTCTAATAATCTCAGCTAAAAAGGAAGAAACAAAAGAAGAAAAGAAGAAAAATTATTACCGCTGCGAGCGTTATCAGGGAAGTTTCTACAGAGAGGTAATACTTCCTTCTAACATCGATGCTTCTAAGATTAAGGCAGGGTATAAAAATGGCGTTTTGAAAGTTACCCTTCCCAAGAAAGAAGAAGAGAAGGGTAAGGAGATTAAAATTGAGGTGGAATAATAATATATTGCCCAGGTAATTAGCGCTCTCTTACTTTTGATGAATAGAGAGCATAACAGAAAAAGAGGAAACAATGATACCTTTAAGAGATAATATACCACACATAAAGAAACCAATTGTTACAATTTCTCTTTTAATCATAAATGTGCTGGCTTTTTTATATGAGATTTCGTTAGGATACTACCTTAAAGATTTTCTGTATCTCTACGGCCTTGTTCCAAGAAGCATTTCATTGCAAGTGGGGTTATTGCCTTCTATAAAGCCGTTCTTTACCAGTATGTTTTTACATGCGGGATGGACCCACTTAATAGGTAATATGTGGTTTTTATGGATTTTTGCTGATAATGTAGAAGATAGAATGGGCCACTTAAATTTTCTTATTTTTTATCTAATGTGTGGTCTTATCGCTTCTTTTACTCATTTTATTATTAACAGGCATTCTGCTGTTCCTGCGGTGGGAGCAAGTGGTGCAATTGCTGGTGTATTAGGCGCGTATATGATGTTATTTCCTTCTGCACGGGTATTAACTTTAGTGCCATTTTTTATATTCTTAGAGATAATAGAAATACCTGCCTTTGTATTCCTGGGAATATGGTTTGTATACCAGTTTCTTTTAGGGGTCTCTTCCTTAGGAACGTATGGAGCTGGGATTGCTTTCTGGGCACATATTGGTGGGTTTCTTGCAGGAATATTTTTCTTGAAGTTATTTGTAAAAAGAAGAAAAAGATATTACTATTAAGAAAGGAGAAGAAATGCAGTTTGATAACTTTACCTTAAAAGCACAAGAAACAATCAACAATGCTTTAACGCTGACACAAAAGTATAAACATCATAGCATACTCCCTGAACATATCCTTTCTTCCTTAACAGATGATTCTAAAAGCTTAAGTAATAGCGTGTTTACCAGCTTAGGGATTGATGTTGTAGATTTAAAAAGCAAACTAAAAGAATTTTTAGATAAACAACCAAAAGTATATGGGCAAGCTCAGGGAACATATGCTTCTTCTCGTTTACAACAGGTATTTGGCTATGCCAAGGAATTTTCTGATTCCTTTGGCGACTCTTTTATAAGCTCTGAGCATCTTCTTCTTGGCATTGCTAAAGAAAAGGAAGGGTTTCTTTTTAGTTATCTTGCTAAACAGGGTCTTACCATAGAAGATATTATAAAAGAGGTAAAGAAAATCCGTGGTTCTCAGAAAGCTGATTCTCAAACAGCAGAATCTACTTACCAGGCGCTTGAGAAATTTGGCCGGGATTTAACTGAGTTGGCTAAGAAAGGTAAATTAGACCCCGTTATTGGAAGAGATGAAGAAATTCGCCGTGTTATGCAGGTATTAAGCCGCCGCACAAAAAATAATCCAGTGCTTATTGGTGACCCGGGAGTGGGTAAAACAGCTATTGTTGAAGGGCTTGCACAGAGAATTGCTCTGGGTGATGTTCCTGAAGGATTAAAGGACAAGAAGATCATAGCTTTAGATCTGGGAGCTCTTATTGCTGGTTCAAAATTCAGAGGAGAATTTGAGGAACGTTTAAAGGCTGTGCTTAAAGAGGTTGAGAAAAAAGAAGGAGAAATAATTATTTTATAGATGAATTGCATACTTTAGTGGGAGCAGGTGATGCTCAAGGTGCTGTTGATGCTGCTAATATGCTCAAACCGGCTTTAGCAAAAGGAATTTTACGCTGCATAGGAGCTACAACTCTTGATGAATATCGAAAATATATTGAGAAAGATGCGGCTTTAGAAAGAAGATTCCAGCCTGTTTTAGTAAAAGAACCCTCTCCTGAAGCTACCATAGCAATATTAAGAGGCCTTAAAGAAAAGTATGAAGTTCATCATGGGGTACGCATAAAAGATTCAGCTCTTATTGCTGCAGTGTTACTTTCCCATCGTTACATAAGTGATAGGTTTCTTCCTGATAAAGCTATTGATTTAGTTGATGAGGCGGCAAGTCGCTTGCGTATTGAGATTGATTCTAAACCCGAAGAGATAGATAAGCTTGAACGGCGAATTATGGAGCTTGAAATTCAAAAGCAAGCTTTAAAGAAAGAAAAAGACCAGGCTTCCCAGGAACGGCTTAAGAAATTAGAGCAGGAGATACTTAAATTAAATGAAGAACTGGCGAAAGAAAAAGAACAATGGGAAAAAGAAAAAGACCTTATTACCCAGATAAGAAAGGTAAAAGAAGAAATAGAAGACTTAAAATTAAAAGCCTCTGATTACCAGAAGCAAGCTTTGTTAGACAAAGTAGCAGAAATTCGTTATGGGACCATTCCTTCTCTGGAAGAAAAACTTAATATTCTCAATAGGCAACTTATTGATATCCAGAAGGTTAGAAAAATACTTAAAGAGGAGGTTGATGAGGAAGATATTGCGGAGATTGTTTCGCGATGGACTTCTATCCCCGTTTCTAAACTTATGGAAGCAGAGGTAGAAAAACTTATCCATATGGAAGAAGAATTAAACAAGAAAGTTGTAGGACAGGATGAAGCAATAAGATTAATTTCAGATTGTATAAGGCGTGCACGTTCAGGGTTGGCAGACCCTAATAGGCCTTTGGGGTCTTTTTTGTTTCTTGGTCCCACTGGCGTAGGAAAAACAGAATTAGCCAAAACCTTAGCATTGTTTTTGTTTAACAGCGAGAATAATCTTATTCGCATAGATATGAGTGAATATATGGAAAAGTTTTCTGTGTCACGATTAATTGGTGCTCCCCCTGGTTATGTAGGGTATGAGGAAGGAGGTCAGCTTACAGAGCAAGTAAGAAGAAAACCTTATTCAGTAATTCTTTTTGATGAAATAGAAAAAGCACATCCTGAAGTGTTTAATGTGCTCTTGCAGATTCTGGATGAAGGGCATGTTACTGATTCCAAAGGTAAAGTTGTAAATTTCAAGAATACTGTTATAATTATGACCTCTAATATTGGGAGTGAATACTTTAATGACCCTACAGTTACAGCAAAAGCCGTCTCAGAAAAGATAAAAATGAAATTAAAAGAACATTTTAGGCCGGAGTTTCTCAATCGTTTAGATGAAATCATAGTGTTCAATCGCCTTTCACTTGGTGATATTGTTAAAATAGTGGATATACAGTTTGAGATACTAAAAAAACGTCTTGAGGAGAAGAAAATAGAAGCTACAATATCCGAATCTGCAAAAAGATTTCTTGCTGATAAAGGGTTTAGCGCTGAGTATGGCGCACGGCCTTTAAAAAGAACTATTCAAAAATTAGTTATTGACCCTTTAAGCGTAAAGATTCTAAAAGATGAATTCAAGGAAGGCGATAAGATAGTTGTAGATGTGAAAGATAGAAAAGTTATATTTGGCAAAACTTAATGGAAAGGAGGAAACATGCGCATTGATATTTCATTGAAGCATTTAGATAAGAGTTCTATCTTGGAAGAAGTAATAGAGAAAGATATAAAAAAAATAGAGCGGAGGTTGAAGATTTTCAAAACAGATGACGCCATACATCTATCACTTCATTTAGAAAAAAATCCTCATAGGGATGAATATTTTTGCTGGATAAATATGTATCTTCCCTCTAAAGTTTTAAAGGCACAATCAAGAAAGAACGATGTTTATTTGGTTATAAATGATGCTTTCAGTGCTCTTTTAAAACAATTGGATAAGCTCAAATATCGTCTTGAACGACATCTCAGGAAGAAATAGCGAATAGCGTATAGTGATTAGTATGACGACTATCAACTATTGACTATTACTTTACTGTGTGTTAGGATATTTAGCACTCTCAAGGGATAAGTGCTAATAATAGGAGTTAAGGAAATGAAACATGTAGACTCTAAAAAAAGAGAAAAAGAGATTCTTGATTTACTCGTAGCCAGTTATATAAAAGAATCTCACCCTATAAGTTCTTCTTATTTATGTGACAATTATCATCTTCCTTATTCTTCTGCTACGGTAAGAAATGTATTAGAATCTTTAGAAAGACAGGGTCTTTTATATCATATTCATACTTCTTCGGGAAGAGTACCCACAAAGTTAGGCTTCAAACGCTATGTAGAACACCTGATGAATAAAGAAGAACTCTTGAAAGAAGAAAGCAATGACTTAATAGAATTTGATGACTCTACATCAACAGAAGATATTTTTAATAATGCGTTAGATGTTCTTTCCAGTATAAGCGGCTATATCTCTTTAATTGGAATGTGGGGGTTTAAAGAAGGGTTTTTCTTTAGAGGTGCGCGTTTTATATTAAATCAACCAGAATTTGAAGATATAAATAAACTTAAGAATCTTTTCTATGCCTTAGAGGTAAAGATAGAAGAAATTCAGGATTTACTGTTTAGATATGTAGATGAAGAGCTTGGTATCTTGATAGGTGACGATAGTGGGTTTGAAGAAATATCAGATTGTTCTCTTCTTGTCTCGGGGTTTAAGAAAGAAAAGTTAGCTTTAGCTTTAGCATTGTTGGGTCCTATGAGAATGGATTATATAAAAGCTATTCATTCTCTTTATGCTATAAAACACAGCTTAGAAGCTGCCATAGAAAGGATGCTATGAAGAAGGAAAAATCTCACAACAAGATACAAGCTGGCGAAGAAAGAGATTTTTTAAAGAAAGAAAATGGGTGTGTTTCAAATTACGATAAAGATTTAAGTAAAGAACAGAGTGACAAGGCAACTGATGAGTTAAAAGAACTAAAAGAACTAAAAGAAAAAGCAGCTAAGTACGATGAGTTATGGAATAAATATTTGAGAGCGTGCGCTGAGTTTGATAATTCTCGCAAACGCTGGGAAAAAGAGAGAGCCGAAGTAGTCAAATTTGCCAACTACGCATTAATAAAAGAACTTATTGTAATAATGGATGAATTAGAACATGCTATGAAAGCAATTAAAAAACATTCTCAAGATAAGGAAATACAAAAGGGCATAGAACTTACTTACAATAACCTTTATAGTATCCTTAAAAAAGAAGGACTGGCTCCTATTGAGGCAAAAGGTAAAAAGTTCAACCCTCACTTTCATGAGATTGTAGGGCAAAAGGAAGAAAAGGAGCTGGATGAACATACGGTAATAGAAGAGGTGCAAAAAGGATATACTCTGGGAGATAGGTTGTTGAGAACATCTAAGGTTATAATTTCTGTGCTCCCCAGTGGGACGGAAGAAAATAATAAAAAAGAAGATATTAAAAAAAAGGATGAAAATGCAATTGATGAGAAATAGCGTTTCAACAGGAGGTGATAAAGATGGCACGTGTAATAGGAATTGATTTAGGAACTTCTAACTCTGCTGCAGCAGTTATGGAAGGAGGTCGTCCTACTCTTATTCCTTCTGCAGAAGGCACTACTGTAGGGGGGGGTAAAGCTTTTCCTTCTTATGTAGCTTTTACTAAAGATGGACAACTTCTTGTGGGAGAACCAGCAAGGCGTCAGGCCGCAATTAATCCTCAGGGAACAATCACCGGCTTTAAAAGGAAAATGGGTACAACCCATAAATACAAGATTTTTGACAAAGAATTTACTCCTCAGCAGCTCTCAGCGTTTGTTCTTCAAAAGATTAAAAAAGATGCTGAGGCTTACCTGGGAGACAAAGTAGAAGAAGTTGTTATTACTTGCCCTGCCTATTTTAATGACAATCAGAGACAAGCAACAAAAGATGCGGGTGAGATTGCAGGCTTTAAAGTGCTGCGTATTATTAATGAACCTACAGCAGCTTGTCTTGCTTATGGGTTAGGGAAAGAAGATAAGGAGCAAAAAATTCTTGTTTTTGATTTCGGTGGAGGCACTCTTGATGTTACCATCATGGAAATGGCCCAGGGAGTATTTGAAGTAAAATCAACAAGCGGTGATACCCAGTTGGGTGGACGTGATATGGATGAGGCTCTAATGAATTACATAATCGAGGAGTTTAAACGCGATAATGGTATAGATTTACGCAACGACGCAATGGCAATGCAGCGTTTAAGAGAAGGTGCAGAGAAGGCAAAGATAGAGCTTTCTTCTACCATTACTACTGATATAAATTTACCATTTATTACAGCTGATCAGACAGGGCCAAAGCACCTTGTCATGAACATTACCCGCGCTAAACTTGAGGAACTCGTAAGGCCTATTGTTGAACGCACACGCCATTCCATCGAGCAGGCATTAAGTGACGCTAAGTTATCGCCTAAAGATATTGACCGCATAATCATGGTAGGAGGCCCTACCCGTATGCCTATCGTTCAACAGTTTGTAGAAGATTATATTGGCAAGAAAATTGAACGTGGCATTGACCCTATGGAATGTGTTGCTTTTGGAGCAGCTATTCAGGCAGGAATAATCAAAGGTGATGTGAAAGATGTCGTGCTTCTTGACGTTACTCCTCTTTCTTTAGGAATTGAAACATTAGGAGGGGTTTTTACAAAATTGATTGAAAGAAATACAACAATTCCTACAAAGAAATCACAAGTTTTTACTACCGCTGAAGACAATCAAACAGCAGTTACTATCAGGGTATTACAGGGAGAACGCCCCATGGCTAACGATAACACTGAACTGGGAAGGTTTGATCTGGTAGGCATACCTCCTGCACCAAGAGGTGTTCCCCAAATAGAAGTTACCTTTGATATCGATGTTAACGGCATTGTGCATGTTTCTGCAAAAGACTTGGGAACAGGAAAAGAGCAATCTATAAGGATAACTGCTCCTCAGAAACTTTCTCAGGAAGAAATCGACAAGATGGTAAAGGAAGCAGAAAAATATGCAGAAGAAGATAAGAAGAAAAAAGAACTTGCGGAACTGAGAAATAAAGCCGATAACCTCGTATATACAACAGAGAAGTCACTAAAAGATTTTGGGAACAAAGTATCTGAAACAGACAAAAGAAATATAGAGGATAAACTCAAGGTTTTAAAAGATATCTTGAAACGGACCGATGCCAAAGCTGATGAAATTCAAAAAGGAATTGATGACTTAACCCAAGCTTCTTATAAACTTGCAGAAGAGGTATATAAAGCTAGCGCGCAGAAGAACCAACAGGCAGGTCAAACTACCGCAGGTACCCAGCAAGGTGGAACTCAAACTCAACAAGATACTACAACTGAATCAGAAGCAAAAGATGGCGAAGTTATAGACGCAGACTATAAAGAAGAGGACAATAAATAACGATTGGGGTATAGCGGATAGATTAGAGTGCGGGAAAGACTAAAAGCTATTGACTGATGATAACTATATGTAGCAGTGAATTATGATGGGAACGAAACGCGACTATTATGAGATTTTAGGAGTTTCAAAGAATGCAAGCGCCGATGATATAAAACGCGCCTATAGAAGACTTGTAATGCAGTATCATCCTGATAGAGTCCCTCAGGAAAAGAAGAAAGAGGCGGAAGAAAAGTTTAAAGAAATCTCGGAAGCTTATGCTGTTTTAAGTGACCCCAAGAAACGCTCTTTGTATGACCAGTATGGTCATGCAGGGATTGATTCCCGTTTTAGCACAGAAGATATATTCAGAGGGGCTGATTTTAGCTCTATTTTTAGAGATCTTGGGGATTTTGGTTTTGGGGGAGGAATATTTGACGATTTGTTTTCAGGATTTGGTTTTGACTTCTTTGGAGGGAAAACCTCTAGGGGTTCAAGAAAACCAAAAGGAAATAATATTCATTATGAAACAGATATTACCTTAGAGGAGGCAGCGGTAGGATGTACAAAGTCTATTAGTTTCGCACGGCTTGAAGCGTGTACTGTTTGTAAAGGAAGCGGTGCCCAGCCAGGTTCAACAAAAAAAGTATGCCCTACTTGCCGAGGGAAAGGTCAAGTTACCAGCGGAATGGGGTTTATAAGCATCTCACAAACTTGTCCTACCTGCCAGGGTGCAGGTGAAACAATAACTGCCAAATGCACCAAATGCCGCGGCCAGGGGATGGTTAGGGTAAATAAAACAGTAAAAGTAAATATACCCGCAGGGGTAGATACCGGTTCGGCATTAAGACTTAAGGATGAAGGACATTTTGGCCCTGCTGGATATGGCGATTTATACCTGCATATAAATGTTAAAAAACACCCTGTTTTTGAAAGAAGAGGTTCGGATATAAAATGTAAAGTAAAGGTGAGTATGGTAAAAGCTGCTTTAGGAGGAGAAATCGAAGTTCCCGCGTTAATGGGGAAGCTAAAAATGAAAATACCGCCGGGCACACAATCCAACACAATTTTTCGCCTCAAATCTAAAGGCATAGTTGATTTACGGACAAAAAGACTGGGAGACGAACTGGTAGAAGTAATAGTAGAAACTCCTCAGAGATTATCTAATCAAGAAAAAAAGCTGCTTATGGAGTTTGGTAAATTGCGAGGGGAGCTTTAATTCTATATACAAAAAGGAGGAATATGCCTACTTATGATTATGAATGTACAAAATGCGGATATACTTTTGAAGTCTTTCAAAAAATAAATTCCAAACCGAAAAATAAATGCCCTAAATGTGGAGGTAAAGTAAAAAGGCTAATAAGCGGGGGGTGTGGCTTAATCTTTAAAGGGAGCGGGTTTTATATTACTGATTACAAGAAAAAAGATCAAAAGCCAGATAAGCCTTCCCAGAAAAAAGATACCTCTAAAGAATCGGCCAAGAAAAACAACAATTAGAATTACCTGTTAACATAGCCAATTTTAATCCCAATACATTAACTTTCAAGACGCAACCGTACAAAAATATGCTTGATTATAACTTTACCCCATATATAATATATCTATGTCTTTAATTAAGCCCTTCCGGGGTATTTATTACAATTCTTCCATTATAAAGGACATCTCTAAAGTGGTGTGCCCTCCTTACGATGTCATTAGCGACGAAGAGGACAGGCTCTTCAAAAGAAAATCTCCTTACAATTTCTGTAATATATTAAGAAAAGATGATAAGCACGATTATAAAAACTTAGCAGATACCTTTAGAAAATGGCTTAAGAGCAGGGTTCTTATCGAAGATGAGAAACCTTGTTTTTATGTTTATGAACAAACATTTAAACTTAATAACCGAATCAAAAGAAGAGTAGGTTTATTGGGATTGTTAAGAATAGATAAAGAGGGGATAATTTTTCCCCATGAACGGACTTTCACTACCCCTAAAAAAGACCGATATCATATCATCAAAGAATTCAAGGCGAATTTAAGCCCTATTTTTGTAATAGTCCCTCATAAGATTAACATGTTAAGTCAAACTTATAGTCTCTGTAAGGACAAAAAGCCCCTTATGAGTTTTATGGACACAACCAGGATAAAAAACAGAATCTGGCGAGTAGCAGATGATAAAATGATAAGTCAGATAAAGAAAAGTTTTTCACGCAAACACCTCTTTATTGCTGATGGCCATCATCGTTTTGAAGTAGCGCGTAAATATATGAAGGAGATGAAAGACAAACTTAAAGATGTAAACTATATCCTTGCCTATTTTACTGATGTTTCTCATGGGTTAGTTATCCTTCCCACCCACAGGATTGTCAAGTTAGATAAACCCCTTAGTAATTTCAAAAATATGATTGACAGATACTTTACCATACAAACAACAACCGCAAAGAACCTTGAAAAAAAATTAAATAAGCGCGCCTCCTATAGAAGTGTAATATTTGGAATGTGCTGGAATGGCCAGACATACATTCTTAGGTTGAAGAATAAAGCTATTTTAGATAAAATATTTAAGAAAGACAGCATTTACAGCAATCTTGACGTGTATATACTTCACAGGATAGTAGTGTCAAAAATAAAAAAACCAGAGCTGAGATATACTCATTCTATGGAGGAAGCGATTAAGTTGGGAAATAAAAAATATGTTTCTTTCATCCTGCAGCCTACACCTTTAAAAAACGTTTTTGATATAGCGAGAAAAGGTTATCGCCTTCCGCATAAATCTACTTATTTCTATCCTAAAATATTATCAGGTGTTTTAATGAGGAGGTTTGGCTCTTGAGGATATTTAGAAAAAAAATAACAACACCAGCAAAAGATAAAAGGAAAGCAATACCGGATGGTCTGTGGAGCAAATGCCCCAAATGTGGCCAGCTTATTTTCAACAAACTTCTCGAGGAAAACTTAAAAGTATGCAACAAGTGTAATTACCATTTTCCACTTACCTGCTGGGAAAGGATACTTATTACTGTCGATGAAGGCAGTTTTTCAGAACTTTTCTATAATTTAGAATCAGACGATCCTTTAGCCTTTCAGGGACCTAAGTCCTATAAAGAAAAATTAAAAGAGGAGCAGAAAAGAACTGGATTAAAAGAAGCAGCGGTAGTAGGAGAGGCAAAAATAAATAGTAAAGATATTGCCCTGGGGGTTACTGATTCCCGTTTTATTATGGGTTCAATGGGCTCGGTTGTAGGAGAAAAGATTGCTCGTATTGCAGAACTGGCCTTAGAGAAGAGACTGCCGTTGGTTGTGGTTTCTGGTTCAGGAGGAGGAGCACGAATGTATGAAGGAATGCTCAGTCTTATGCAGATGGCAAAAACCAGCGCTGCCTTAGGAAGGCTTAAGAACGCTGGCATCCCTTACATTTCTGTGTTGACGCATCCTACTATGGCGGGGGTAATGGCTTCCTTTGCCGGTTTAGGAGATGTTATTATTGCTGAGCCAAATGCCCTGATTGGCTTTACCGGCCCTCGTGTCATAAAACAAACAATAAAACAGGATTTGCCTAAAGGGTTTCAGACCTCTGAATTTAATCTGGAACACGGGTTGATAGATATGGTTGTTGAACGTAAAGAATTAAAAGAGGTAATCTCTAAAATTATTAATTATTTATCTTGACATACTACAAATTAAAAATTAAAATCTTTTTTAATATTTTGTAAATATAATATAAAAAGATGGCACAGGTAAGTTTAAGAAACGTAAAGAAAGTATACAACCAGTCGTCAATAGCGGTAGATAATATCAATCTGGGAATAGAAAATGAAGAATTTGTTGTTTTAGTAGGTCCTTCAGGGTGTGGAAAATCTACCACTCTAAGAATGATAGCCGGATTGGAACATCCTACAGAGGGGAAAATATATATTGGAGATAAATTCGTTAATAACGTTCCCGCCAAGGATAGAAATATTGCCATGGTTTTTCAGAACTATGCCCTCTACCCTCATATGAAGGTATACGACAATATGGCATTTGCTCTTAAACTAAGGGGTTACTCTCATAGTGAGATAGACAAAAGGGTAAAAGAAGCAGCAAAAATATTGGGAATAAATCACCTTTTAGATAGAAAACCACGCGAATTATCAGGTGGAGAAAGGCAACGTGTAGCAGTGGGTAGAGCAATTGTTCGCAAGCCACTGGTGTTCTTGTTTGATGAACCATTAAGTAACCTTGATGCTAAAATGAGAGTTCAGATGCGTACAGAAATTCACAAGCTTCATCAGAAAATACAGAATACTATGATTTATGTAACTCACGACCAGACAGAAGCAATGACCCTCGGCGACAGGATTGCTGTAATGAAGAATGGCAAGATTTTACAGTTCGACACCCCTTTAAATGTATATGACAAGCCGGCAAACAAGTTTGTGGCAGGATTTATCGGTTCCCCGCCAATGAATTTTATAAATGGTAAAATAATAGTTAAAAACGGTTCTTTGTATTTTTATGAAGGAGAATTTTCTCTAAAGATTGTCGAGAAGATGAAGGAATCGTTGAGAAAATACATAGATAAAAAAATAATATTAGGCATACGTGCAGAAAATATTTATGATAAGCTGTTCGCTTCTAATGCTACTCCTGGAAATACCATAAGAACGATTTGTGATGTGGTAGAGACAATGGGCTCTCATAATTACCTCTATCTTATCGCTGGTAAACATACGTTTATTGCTTCGGTAGAAGGTTATAATAAACCTGTTCACGGGGAATCGTTAGAAGTGGTTTTTGATATGGAAAGAGTGCACTTTTTTGACCCCTCTACCGAGAATACCATTGTATAAGAAATATATTTCCATAATCCTTCTTATTATCTTAACTTTCCTTATAGTTTTTTCTGCCCTTTTTGACAAGTTAAATATTCCCCTGTGTATATTTCTTCTTACATTAGAGTTTCTTATATTTATATATTTTGATAAAAGATTAAATTACATAATACAGAAATATAAAGTGGAAATAGAAAACATCCAAGAAGAAATAAATCTTATTGAAGAAGATTTAAAAAAGAAAAA
>Ga0180301_10002961_pt1 | contig 13292 bp, 9 predicted proteins | sample GuaBasSediGuay16_FD_121797 | JGI IMG/M metagenome (GOLD analysis project Ga0180301, IMG submission 121797) | Subseafloor sediment microbial communities from Guaymas Basin, Gulf of California, Mexico - Guay16, Core 4569-2, 12-15 cm | ecosystem: Environmental > Aquatic > Marine > Hydrothermal...
TAAGGTTGGATATATGAACTTTCTATATGATATAACGGCGCATTGTGATTGTTTTCCTTTCAGTGACAATCCTTTTGTTCCTAATATAGGTGTGCTGGCTTCTCGAGATCCGGTGGCGATAGATAAGGCTTCGCTTGACTTGGTGAACAAAGCACCTGGATTACCGTATTCTGTTGCAGAGAAGCTAGGGATTTTGGAAAAGGGTTCCAATAAGTTTTCTAAGATAACGATGATAGAATATCTTAATAGATTTCCGCCTGTAGATCCGTTAACAACGTTAAAATATGCTAAAGAATATGGACTAGGTGAAATGGAGTACGGTTTGGTTAGGATTTAGCTTTAAACTATTAAATACGTAGTTGGAGAACATGTTAAATTGAAGGAAAATCTCTATGTTGTTGTTAAGGGTAATGTGCCGCAGGAAAAAGTTAGAGCTATAGTTGAGGAAATTTCTAAGTGTTATGAGAAATTGGGAGTTGAACCCGAGTTTTGTGAGGTTTTAATATTTCGTAGCAGATATGATATTGATAGATTTATTGAGGAGGAAAACGAGTTAGTGTATTCTAGGCTTGGTGTGAGGATTTCTGGGATAGCTCCAGATAGTTCTGTAACCCATTTTGCGTGGAGAGGTTGGCCTACCATAGCCATATGTATGAATGACATGGGGAATAGGCCTTGGGATGTTGCGTTAGCTGAGTTAAGGAGAGCAGTTGCTCATTCGATCTTGCATGGGTCTCCTAAGTACTATTTTATACCGTTACCGAAAAAGTTGTTTGATTTGAAGAATAAAGGTGTGGTTCACCCAAATATTTTGGACGTTGTCTTCTATATACTTACCACCGCGGTTAAGAGTTTTGAGGTTACTAGGTTTCTTGTAAACAAGGGCTTTGTAGATTGCCAGCGAAAGCTATATCGGTATCATTTAAGAATCAAACCTGAGGAAAAGGATGTTTGGAAGAAGGCTATAAATGATATAAATATTCTTGTGCCGCTGTTAATGGATGTTTTTAAAGTTTTATCCGGTGTAACACCGCTAATAGAAGTTGTAAAGGATCCTGTTCTTATAGCTCTTTACGAGGAAAATTTGAATTTGATCCCTAAGTATGTAAAGAAATATTTTAGTAGTATGCTGGATAAACTACACAAATTGGGTGAGGATACCCTAGAGAACATCTTTAGTGTGGCTGATGAATTATATAAGTTATTAAATTATCTTCGTTTTTTATAGTCTTTTGTCTTTTTCTCTTTTAGATGGTCTAGGATGTAGGGGCATGTGAAGCCTTTTATGAAGACTCGGCCTTCGCAGTCCCAATGTCTTCTACTTAACGGGTCAAGTTTACATTTAGAAGGCAAACTAGGATCATAAAATGGGCATTCCTTTGCTTCCGAGGTATATTCTGTGAGTAGGGCTGTGATTCTGCTTTCACGGCTTAGTGGATCAAGTTCTCTAAGTTTTAGTAATTCAATGAACTCTTTGGCAACTATATTTATTTTGTGGGCTAAACAGAAATACATAATTAAGCCAAGAACCCATACCATGATTAAAGCTATAATATAGGCAGTGAGAAGGAAACTTGGATAGATGACAGCTACTACAAGTATTTGAAACCATCCAATTAAGCTTAGAAGACAAGCTACGCCTATGCCAAGTATTCTTTTCCATAGTCTTTTGCCTTTAATTTCTATGCCAGTTTTGATAAGGATAAAACTGGAAATGCCGGCATAAATAATGAAATATGTAATTAGAGCTGCACAAATATGGATTGGACGAACGAGACGAAACCTGTAACCTAGATTTTCCAGCTCCACTTTTGATAGAATTTCTAGAATTGCTATCATTAAAGCTTGAATAGAAGCTATGTACGACACAAGTTTCCATCTGGGTGCTGCTATTTCCATTGAAAGCAAAACTATGAAAACAAAAGCAAACATTATAAATATGTCCATGAACTTCTCCATTAGGGGGAAAGGTTCTAATCGAGTTAGTGTGAAAGCAGTGTAGGACCAAATGCTATGACATATGAAAGCTAGTGAGAGGAAAAACACAGCAACAATGAAGTGTTTTAAAATTTTACTTTCATGCTTGAAATAGGTTTTAAGCGTGAGGAAGAGTATAATGATCCATGGAACAAACGATAGCATGTCAAAGAACAGTAAAATAAAGTATAAATCAGTCATAATGTATCCAACCAATCAATGCATCAATATTTAAACACCTTATGCCTTTTATAATACCCTCTCACCCTAACTTATAAATTTATGTCTAAACAAACCCCCTAGCTAAGGCAACTGTACGCCTGTAGTTGGAAAAAAATGCCTAGTCCGACTTTTTAAAGCTAAAGTTAAAAACCGAGAAAATCTGAAAAGTTCAAAAACAAATTCGCAAATACTTACATTTTACTAGGACAAAGTTTTTTATTCCTGCATTCCAATCTATGTAAAGTTATCTCTACTTAGAATAAGCTATGAAAAAGAAAATTTTCAAGGTTTAAAAACATTCTTAAAAAGAAGGCTAATAACTGTCTAAGAATAAAAGAAAGAATGTTGAGAATTAATAGGGTAGGAAACAGGTTTAACGTGATACATTCAGCCGATTAGACCAGTTGTCCAAAATTGGACTTAATACGGTATTTAGATGAAGAGACATGTAAAAATTTATATTCTGAAATGATCTAAAAGGACTTTAAGGAATTAAAACTGATAAAAACCGTATTTATGGATAATCAGACCTAATGAGGGAAAAGTTATGGTAAAGAAAGTTTTAATTGTTTATTATTCTAAGACGGGGCATACGAAGAAAATGGCTGAAGCTATAGCTAGGGGAAGTAAAAAAGTGAAAGGTGTTGAGGTGATTTTAAAGAGTGTCGAAAATGCTTCTAACAAAGATTTGCTTGAAGCAGATGCTATAGTTTTGGGTTCTCCAAGCTATTTTAGGCTTCCCGCATGGCCTATTAAAAAGTTCATCGATGAATCGATAGAAATTTACGGTAGGCTCGGGGGCAAGATTGGCGGTGTGTTTTCTTCTGCTGGAGGGGAGAAAGGAGCTAAAATATGTATTCAAGGCTTAAAAGACATGTTGGAAGAACATGGTATTAAAATTATAGGGGAAGGAGTTTACGCCATAGAGTTGCCGAATGAACAGAAGATAAAAGAATGTGAAAAGTACGGTGAAATAATTGCAGAGCATCTCATAAAATAAAAGTTACATTGCGATTAATGATTAACTAAATGAAAACTTATTTCTTCATGGTCTTAGGTGGTTCATGTGTGCGGGATTTCAGGCGTGATAGGCAATGACATCAATTCTACTTTAGAAGTTTTAAAAATTCTTGAGGAATATGTTGGATCTAAAGGATACTACCAATATTCAGTCTCTCATGGTGTGGATAAGGGAACAGCTAGGAAAGGTTTTGGAACAGGTTTCATGTGGATGAACAAGAGAGGAAAAATTAGTTTTATTAAGGCAAATTCTTTAATTGAAGAACTTAAGTTTTCTATTGATGAAGAATTCGAAGATGTTGTGTTTTTTATCGGTCATACGAGGTGGCCCAGCAAAGAAACGCCAGTTGGAAGCGCAAGATTTACACATCCCTTTAAAGATTGCAACGGGAAAATTTTTGTTGTTCACAATGGTGGTTTTGCAAATTACAGAGCAGAATATGAGAGATTGAAATTTGAAGGTCATCGCTTTGAAAGCGAATATGATAACTTAATCGTAGATAGCGAATTAATTCCACATTTAATTGAGGAGGAATTAATGAAAAAGGAAGTTGATAGCAAGACTGTTATCGCAATTATAAAACATGTTATGAGAAAGATTAAGGAACTTAGCGTTAACGGTAAGCCCGGGAACTTCGCTGTTCTTATAAGTGGCTTTCCATATCTTATATTGGCTCAAGAAAAAATGACAACTGGAAGTAGATTTAAGATATGGAGAAGTGCTAAGGGAATTTTAATATCAACTTATAAAGATATAGAGGAGGCAAGGGAAGCCCTTAGAACCAGGCCAGATTTAAATATAGGGAAATTGGTGGAAATGAATAAAAGACTTGATAGAAAACTAGCAGAACTTGGCTATGATGTGGTAAGAGTACTCAAGCTGGGAGAAGTTGCTTTCAAAATACGGGGATATTAAAACACACTATATGTAATGTTGGCTTTAATTTAACCAAAATTCCATTCAAAGTATTCATTAAATCAACAAAAACCTTACAAAGTATCAAAGTTTTAGTTCAAATAAAAAAAACTTTTAAGAAAACAAAGTAGTAGTAACCTATGGAAACCCATTAATGCGCATATTTACTCAAAGATTTTAAATTATAATAAAAGGGGTGAAACCGATTTTAGAAGAAAAATTAGTGACTAGGTCTGCGATAGATAACTTATTTAATCCTAGAAATGTTGCTGTTATCGGGGCTTCAAGACATCCTGGGAAAGTGGGCTACGCTGTTTTATACAATTTAGTTTATGGTGGATATGGGGGGAAAATTTATCCGATAAATCCAAATGCGAATGAAATTTTAGGTTTAAAGTGTTATCCATCAGTTCTTAAAGTCTCGGATGAAATAGATCTAGCGGTAATTACCGTACCGAATAAGTTAGTGCCAGAAATAATGGAGGAACTTGGTCAGAAAGGTGTTCGAACAGCAATAATAATTTCGGCAGGATTTAAGGAAACGGGTGGAGAAGGTGTAAAGCTTGAAAGAGAAGTAGTGAAAATAGCTAAAAGATACGGCATAAGATTTCTGGGTCCAAACTGCTTCGGGATAATAGATACTTGGAACTCCTTAAACACAACATTTTCTTCCCAGTCGCCGTTAAAAGGACACATAGCGTTCATTTCTCAAAGCGGTGCTCTATGTATTTCAATTTTAAATCAGGGCATAATGGAGAAAATAGGGTTCTCAAAATTCATTAACCTAGGAAACAAGGCTGATATTGATGAAACAGATCTCATAGAATATTTAGCTAACGATCCTAAGACGAAGGTTATTACATTATACTTAGAGGACATAAAGAATGGTAGAAAGTTTGTTAAAGTGGCTAGAGAAGTTGTGAAGAAAAAGCCTATACTTGTGATAAAGTCTGGTAGGACTGAGGAAGGTGGGAGGGCTGTTTCTTCACATACAGGTAGCCTAGCTGGAATGGATATAGCTTATGATACAGCTTTTAAGCAGTCGGGTGTTATAAGAGCTTATAGAATTGATGAGCTTTTTGATGCAGCAGAGGCCTTCGCGAGACAGCCCATACCGAGAAGTGAAAATATTGCTATAATAACGAATGGAGGCGGAGTTGGAGTACTTCTGGCGGATGCAGCAAGCTTAAATGGCTTGAAGTTCGCTAGATTTACAAAGAAAACAATTGAAGAACTGCATAAGTTCCTTCCACCTTTCGCAAGTTTCAGAAATCCTCTGGATGTTACTGGAAATGCTAACGAGGAAGTTTATTTCAGTGCTTTTAAAACAATTATAAACGATCCAAATGTTGATGGAGTGATTGCAGCTTCGCTTCCAGTGCAAATTATAGATGAGAGAAAATTAGCGCATTTGATTGGTGAGGTAGCAACTCAGGTGAAAAAGCCAGTTATTGGATGTTTCATGGGCGGGGAAGAGGTGGAGGAAATAGAGGATATATTTAGAAAATATAACATTCCTAATTATACGGAGCCTGAGAGAGCTGTAGAAGCGTTTGCAAAACTTATTAGATATAAGAGAATATTGGAAGAACTAAACGTGGAAGAGAAAATAGTTACATTTGATGTAAATAAGAAAGGGGTAGCTGAAATATTTCGAAAACTTAGGGAAGAAAACAGAACACGGTTAACAGAGATTGAGGCAAAACAGGTATTGGAACATTACGGTATAATTGTTCCCAAATACAAGGTAGTAAGAAGTTTAGATGAAGCCATATTGGCAGCTGAGGAAATAGGCTACCCTGTTGTGTTAAAAATTGTTTCTCCAGATATTATACATAAAACAGACATAGGAGCTGTAAAATTAAATATTACAGATGAAAAGGAGCTGAGAACCGCCTATCTAGAGATAATAATGAATGTACGGAAGTATGCGCCACGAGCTGTTATTCATGGTATAAGTGTGCAGGAAATGGTGCCAAGTGGAATCGAGGTTATAGTTGGAGGGATAAGAGACCCTCAATTTGGACCACTAGTTATGTTCGGCTTAGGAGGAATATACGTAGAGGTTTTTAAAGATGTTGCATTTAGAGTTACTCCCGTAGGTGAGAGAGAAGCTGAAAAAATGATAAGTGAAATAAGAGGGTACAATATTATTAGGGGCGTAAGAGGCAGACCTGGAGGCGATATAAACTTTATCAAAGAAACCATTATGAGAGTATCTCAGCTGTTAGAGGACTTTGAAGAAATAAGTGAGCTTGATATAAACCCCTTGATGATTTATGAGAGAGGTGGATTTGCAGTAGATGCTCGTATGACAATAAAATATTAAGATGGAGGTTAAAAAATGGGAAATTCAAAATTCCTTATAGTAGGTTCAACAGAAAGACAAATTGGAAAAACCGTGTTCATAGTAGGGTTGACAAAAATTTTAATGAAAAGAGGATATAAGATCGGTTATTTCAAGCCTTTAGACCAAAGAATATACGTACCCGAGTCTAAGGAATGCGGGGATGCTGACGCCTGCATAATGAAGGAGAAGTTAAACCTCCCAGATCCTGTGCAAAAAATAACTCCATACCTGTACCATCGTGAATTTATTCATAAAATATTAACTGCAGGGAAAACCCAAGAAATAAGGGAGTATGTAAAGGAGGTAGCGGAAGAAATAGCGGAAGGGAAAGACTTAGTTTTAACAGAGGGATTAGATTACCTTTGGACAGGCATGTCCTTGGGGCTTTCAGCTATAGATCTGTCAAATTTGCTCAACTCGCCTTTAATCACCCTTATCGGTTACGATCCTATCTACATACTCGACAAAGTAAAACTGGTAGAATGCATTGTTGAAAAACATAAAGTAAACCATTTGGGAACAATAATCATCGGTGCAAGGGCTGAAAAGGACATCGAATTTAAGGAATATATACTTTTGGAAAAGGAATTGAAGGGAACAAAAGTACTAGGCACAATACCCAGTATAAGGGAGCTTGTACCAATAACACCAAGGGAAATTGCGGAAGTAACGGATGCAAAAATAATTGTGGGCGAGGAATGGCTTGATAAACCTATAGAAAACTTTTTGATAGGGGCAATGACACCTGAAAAAGCATTAAGGTATTTGAGAATAACTGCTGACAAGGCTGTGATAACTGGAGGAGACAGGACCGACATACTTTTGGTAGCTTTAGAGACTCCGACTTCAGCTTTAATATTAACCGGAAACATCTATCCTGATGAACACGTGGTAACAAAGGCTGAGGAAAGACAAGTGCCAATTCTATTAACGCCTTATGACACGTATACAACGATGAGGAAAATAGAGGAGTCGGGATATTCTGTTAAAAGTATGCAAAATTCGAAAATAAACAATTTAGCGAAAGAAATTGAAAAGCGAATAGATATAGATAAAATTTTAGGTGAACTGAATCTCAAATAATATTTAAAGTAAATCTAGGCGCCTATGTTGTACTTGAGTCTTAGATTATCTATGGTTAGCTGTGTGAAATCTGTAGCATCCCTTAAGGCATCTATTAGCCTATTTTTTTCTCTAATGAGTTTAGTTTCCAGCAATTTTATTTTCTCTCCTCCAGAACCTGCCTCAACGATCTCTTTTATTATCATATAAAGCCTCGGTATTGGCTTCTCTAAAGCAGAAAATCCATAAGGTTCCTGATCATATGGGTCAATCGTTGATCTGAAAGCTGATGTTAATATTCTACTGTTTTTTAAAATGCATTTATTAACTATTTTTGCAGCCTCTTCGATCGCAGCTTTATTGTCTTCCCTCGCATTTACATATTTTTCTTCGATTTCTGCAGCAATTGTATTAAGTTTTTCTGCTGCTTCTCTAAACTCTTTTACCTTTTCAAATAATATGTTAAGTTTAGCTTTCCCCTTTGATATTTTTTCTAGTTCCTCTAGTTCCTTTGTTATATAGTCAGCTAGGGTTGCAAAGTTAAACGGTATTATTAAGCTGCAGCAAAGACCTACGAGGTATTTCACGTAAATTTTGAAGTGTTCCTCCAGCAGTTCTCCATCTATTTTATCAAGCGTATCCTCGCTACTATGATACCACCAACCTAGAGACGCATAGTTCAAAGTTTTTTCCAGTTCTTCTTGAGTATAAGTTGCGTAGGTTGAAATGTAGGGTATGCCTATTCCTAAAACAGAGTTATCACCTATCTTAACTGGAACACGTTTCTCAATGCTAATGTTAATTTCCTCTTCTATCTTATTTAAAAAGCTCCATGTTTCTGGTGACGCGTAGGCTACGTATCTTGTTGCCCCTAATAGCCCGGGCGAGTCTATGTTTAAATAGGCTACGCACCCTTCCCTAAGTTTTTCCCAATAGTTGTCGACAAACCATGTTGAACCAGCCGCTTCAGCTATTTCATGACCATCCCAGAAAGCAAAAACTATTCCACGCCTCAGGAACTCTTTGTATTTAATAAAGCATCTAGCTAGCTCAAGCATTAAAGCGTTACCAGAAGAATTACATGTAGCTGTTTTCCCCCACGCATCTAGATGTCCGTTGACTAATACAAATAGGTCTGGTTCGCTATTGCCAGTTATTTCTGCGACAGGTTGTTTAGCTTTAACCCATTTTTTAATATTTTCAACTTTTAGCCATGCTTTCACGCTCTTTTTACTTAGCATTTCTTTTAGACGTTCTCCCGCTGCTCTTGAAATGTTTATTGATGGTATTTTTGGCATAAGTTTCCAGTTTTCCGGTGTTGGATTTCCCCAAACCCATTTTATAGCGCCCTTTCCGATAATTGGTTTATCGCTAGGCCCCCAGTTCATTATTACTAAGGCTTTAGCTCCATGTCTTTCAGCGTTTTTAGCCTTTTCTGGTCTGGGGGGCGAATAGGATAATTCCGCTAATACAATTTTCCCTTTCACGTCTCTTTTCTTAAATTCGTCTTCACTACCTGATCCGACATATTCGAGCTCTCCTTCGATTCCCTCTGGTGTGGTTGAGAAGCTGTGGAGGTTAGGGAAACTTTCCACTACGAATTGCTCGGGGTGGAGTATTTTGAACTCTGAGAGACCTGGGAAGCTTGTGTAAACGTAGAATTCGTCTATTCTGGGACCTAGTCCGTAGACCTTTAAAACATCTTTAACATATTTTGCGGCTTTCTCCATTTCTTTAGATCCGGTTAAGCGTTCACCGATTTCCACTAGGAACTTAACGTGTCTATAAACTTCCTCGATAGAAAAAGAGTCAGTGATCTCTTTTTCCAGCTCTTTTAAATCAATGTTTGATGACATACAGAAACTCTCCTCAATTACTGCAACATAATCAGAGGTATCTCAAATATAGCTTTGCTATATTATCTTATCCTTTCTAAAAATGGAATTTTTCTAAAAATAAATGTCTGTAAAAACAAAGTGATGAGAAATTATAGAACAAAAGCGTAATGTCCTAAATGGCTTAAAGAAAACTTGACCTAATATGTCAACTGGCTTGTAAAATCTTTACTTGAAGACCCCAGCCCAACAACGACATCTTGCGGTAAAAATATAGGGAAATCGACGAAATATATATTTAGTAAATCTCAGATTGAAATCTTGGTGGTATGGTTGATAGATCTTATTTCATTATTAACGGTAATAGTGTTACAACTGGTATTGTTTTTCATAGTTTACATAATATTTGCAATACTAACAGATAGCATATTCAGAAGTAATTTTGATTGGATAATAAGTACAAGACACAAACCGCACTGGTTTTGGACTACAAGTTCGTGGCTTGCTTGGAAGTACTACCATGAACCTAAAGAATGGTTAAAAACTGTATTTCTATTCTCATTTCTACTCGCAATATTATTATCTGGCGCTGTTCTCACGGCTTTCGTTGAAGGGGGAGATCTCATGGAAATAATTGTTAACTTAGGTGTTTTCAACTATCTCCTCGGGATAGCTCTCTCAGCGCTAATAATTACAATAACCTACCATAGGTTTGAACCTAGAAACAAGACGAAAAATGAAGGATAAAGAGGTAGCTAAACAAATGTTTGATGAACGTTTCTCCTTGCCACACTATGTATTTTTAGCGTAACAAAATTTTGCGAGTTTTATATACGCTAGTGTGATGTCATTTTTAGGCTTGCTTCCAAGTTAAATGGAGGCATGTCGTTTGGATCTATAATTAGATCGATTATGACTGGTTTATCTTCTTGTAGCATTTCTTCTATTGCTGTTTTTGCTTCTGCGTCATTATCAACTCTTATACCTTGTGCTCCGAAGCTTTCAGCCAGTTTTACGAAATCGGGGTTTTTTAATAAGGTGCCATATAGTCTTCCTGCTTTCTGCAGCTTCTGCCTATAATATAATACTCTATAACTGAAATCGTTTACCACTATGGTTTTTACTGGGATATTTTCACGGAAGGCTGTCTCTAAATCCTGGATTGTCATCATGAACTCGCCGTCCCCCACTATTGAAATTACCTCCTTGTCTGGGTGTACTATTTTTGCTCCTAGCGCTGCTGGAAAAGCGAAACCCATTGCTCCGAGATTTGTAGCCGCTAGAAACGACTTTGGACCTCTTATTTTTAGGAAGGCATATGTGTATAGGATGTGCATTCCTTGGCCAGCAGTTATAATGATATTTTCATTTATATGTTCATTAAGTTCTTTAAAGAACTTTGAAGGGTTAGCTTTGCCTTCGTATTTCCTTTTTAAGGCTCCCTCCAACATGATATTCCATCTTTTCCCCCATTTATCTATTTCAGCCCACCAGTCCTTATAATCTCTGCGTAGATTTAATTTTTTTATTTTTTCGACAAGTTTCTTTAAGAACATGTTAGCATCGCAGTAGAACCACTCACTATATTGAATGGGTTTTTTCTCTGTTTTTTCGTCTAAGTTAATAAGTATTATGTCTCCTTTCGGCATAAGGGTGTAAGAATATGTAGTTATATCGGAAAGGCCGCATCCTAATGTGATTACTAGGTCTGAATTCTCTAAAGTTTTATCAGCAACTATGCTTCCTCCTCCAAATCCCACTCTTCCTAAATTGTTTGGATGAAGTTCGGAGATGACTCCTCTCCCGCTTCCTGTAGTCACAATGGGAATGTTAAGGTAACTTATTAGTTCTAAAAGTTTCTTTGAAGAATCTATGTTATTTATGCCTCCACCAGCAACTATTATGGGTCTTTCTGATTTTTCAACGTATTTTATGGCTTTCTCAACATCTTCATCTTTAGGTATCGGAGGTTTTTTGAAAAGATATTTACACATATCGAAATTATAGTCTACAGATCTATTCCATACATCTTCCGTGACTTCGATGAATACTGGGCCTTGCGGAGGAGTGGCTGCTGTATTAAATGCATCAGCTAAGATTTTTACTGCGTTCTCCGGGTCATCAATTCTATACTGAGCCTTTGTAATTGGAGCTATTATTGACCTTTGGTTGACTTCGTGCAGTGAATCAAGTCCACTTAGTTTTTTCGCTACGGCACCTGAAATTAAGACAAGAGGTGAACAATCTTTGTATGCATTACCTACGCTAATGAGAGTGTTTAGGAAACCTGGCCCAGTATGTACAACCGCAACCCCCGGTTTCCCAGTAAGCCTTCCCTCTGCGTCTGCCATGCTAACTGCAACTTGCTCATGTCTTGTCGTCACATATCTAATTTTACCTTTAAAATCGTATAGTGCATCTATAAAGTCTAGAATAGATGTTCCTATGATACCGTAAACGCGTTTTACTCCAAATCTGAACAGACCTTCTACCATTCCCTTAGCTACCGTTGTCAACATCAGCCATTCACCTCTAATTTATGGTTTTCCCATCTTAGATTTTTGTCGACATCAAATCTAAGTTCACTACTCTGCTTCATGCTAACAAAACATGCTGAATCAAAAAAACTCCGCCTTAAATTGAAGTTTAATATAAAATTAGTTGTATTGAATACGGCCCTCTCACCCAAATTCTGTCACCAACAAAATAAAGAACTATTCAAAAATAAAAAATTTACCTCAAAATACGCATGATAAGCTACTTACATCGAATTAAATGAAAGAGGGAATAAAGAAAAGATTTTTGTTGTTTTTAGGCATCGTCATGACAGATGCTGTATTTATTTTTAATGTAGGACATAGATTTTACTTACTAGTTATTTTAAGAGTACAAACCCTAAGGGAAGTCCTAAGATTAGTGAGAAGAGCATTGAAAGAAGGATGTATTTGTACGTTGTGCTTGTTTTTGCGTTAAAATATTTTAAAGTTAATGCTAAACAAAGATGTATTGGTGTGATTAAAACGCTTAAAACTCCTCCTAAGTAGGCGATGAAGACAGGAAACGGATCCACGCTTCCACCAGGTGCTAAAATATTTATTAGTACAGGAAAAGTCATAGCGACGACTACAAATTCCCCTGATGTAGCTAAACCGATTATAAATGGCACCAAGAAAAGTATTAGGTAAATGGGCAGCCCTAAACTTATTGTTAAATTATAGAGTTTAGCGTTTACGCCACTATTCATCACGTATTCCTTGTATATCATGACCATGACTATGATTAAAAGTATTTTTGGATTAAACGCAAATTTGAGGGAATCTTTAATCTTAGATTTGTCCGGCCTATAAACTAAAGAAGTAAGAAGTACGATGATTATCAGAGAGTAAACTATATCTAATCTTAAACCCAAAACCAAAATTATTACGATTAGAAAAGGCCAGAAACCCTCAATGATAGCTTTTAAGTTTTTAACACCTTCTTGGGACATTTTTTCATCAGGATTTCTCACTATGGGAAGAACTACAAGTAGTCCGCCTAGAATAGTGGCTAAGCTGATGGGATATGTACAGGATATGACTTGCCAGACCTTTACGTTTAGTAGTATTGAGGCCACTATGAGAGATTGATAGAGTGGCCAAACTGTTATCCATATGTGTCTGAACCAGAAATTTATGAAAGTAGCCTTTTCTTCACCAATTTTTAAATCGTTAAGGTAGAGGTCTCTAAGCATAACAGCTGAAACTAGAGCTCCTCCGGGCATGGGTATTAAACCTACAACTGAAGGTAAGAAAATTGCAGCAAACTTTTTGTTAATACTTGATATTCCTTTAACAATTTTATCCATTACGCCGACATTTCTCAGCAATGCGGCAAAATAAAAAGCTAGAATAAACGCTGATAACAATTTTAA
>Ga0180301_10002962_pt1 | contig 13292 bp, 13 predicted proteins | sample GuaBasSediGuay16_FD_121797 | JGI IMG/M metagenome (GOLD analysis project Ga0180301, IMG submission 121797) | Subseafloor sediment microbial communities from Guaymas Basin, Gulf of California, Mexico - Guay16, Core 4569-2, 12-15 cm | ecosystem: Environmental > Aquatic > Marine > Hydrothermal...
ATCCCATAGTAAAAGAGATAGCTACTTACTTATCCATTCTGTCTACCAGACTCCCATCGGCATCGTAAAGCCACGCAGTATCTCCATCGTTGTTCCACACTGAGATCTTGTAGCCCCAGTACAGTTCAGTACCAGTGTCACCCCCATTGCAGGTGTAGAGTGTCACCGTGGCTCCTTGCGATAGCGTGAACTCTGAAAAATAGTATTTGTACTTGGTGCTATTATCAGTGATCTTCCACCCTGTCATCGTCACAGGTGATGTGCCAGAATTGGCAATCTGCACCCACTCATTAGCAAGATCAAGATCACTTATATACACTCCAGACTGCGTCGACGATGAAACAGGTGTTGCAGTTGGAGTAGGGGTTGGGGTAGGGGTATGTGATGGAGTTGGCGTAGGAGTTGGCGTGTAAGTAGGTGTTGGTGTTGAAGTGGTGGTAGGAGTGAGAGTCGGAGTTGAATTGATGGTTGGCGATGGCGTTGAAATAGTAGCAGGGGTTGGCTTGGGCGTAAGTGTTGGAACAGGTGTCAACGATGGAGATGGTGTTGGACTCAACCCATCGAGAGGGGCAGGTGGCGACTCCGCAACTGATGCATGCGAGAAGGGCCCCGGCGCCTCAACACAACCCGAAAACAAGAGGGAAAACACAACCACCAAAACAACAAAGAATTGCCACATAAACAAGAGAAACTTCTCAAGAGATAAATAACTTGTTCTTTTTGAACATGGCATATTGAATAGATCTACACGACGTTAAAGAGAAACTTATATATTTTTAGTTGGGGGTATTAAGCATTTATGACATACGAGAAGATATAAACCTTGCTGTGCATTTAGAAAATCTGAGCAAAGTAGAAATTTATTGAGCAACCAAAAACAGTTTCGTAAAACCGCCCATCCTCTTGGGGTAGTGCCGACAAACATCATGCTACGGTGTAGATACAGAATCGGTAGATATATAAGCAATTAATACTTACTCGCTCCATTAGATCTGGAATGTCACCAAGTGGGAAAGGTCATCCTGATGGTGTTTTGTTCCAGATGCTCTTGAAATAGATGGGTGATATTATGAGTGAAAAGACAATCACATCGGTTATGGAAGAGACACGGGAATTTGAGCCTCCTGCAGAGTTCAGTGCAAAAGCGCACATAAAGAGTCTTGCAGAATACGAGGAGATCTATAAGAAGTCCATTGCTGACCCAGATGCGTTCTGGGCAGAGAAGGCAGAAGAAAACCTTGAATGGTTCAAAAAGTGGGACACTGTCTTCACGTGGGACCCTGCCGAGGCAAAGCATACATGGTTTGCAGGCGGAAAACTGAATGTATCATACAACTGTCTCGACAAACACCTCAAGACCGAGAAGAAGAACAAAGCTGCAATAATCTTCGAAGGCGAACACGGCGATTCCAGAACCTACACCTACCAGCAGCTTCACTATGAGGTTTGCAAGCTTGCAAACGTATTGAAGAGTAAGGGGATTAAAAAAGGCGATAGAGTATCGATCTATCTGCCGATGATACCAGAGCTTCCAATCTCGATGCTTGCATGTGCGCGCATTGGAGCCATCCACAGCATCGTGTTTGGTGGTTTCAGTTCAGATGCTCTGCGTGACAGAATACTTGACAGCGAATGCAAGCTCCTAATAACATCAGACGGCAGCTTCAGAAGCGGCAAAATAATACCACTCAAGACAAACGCCGATGAAGCAGTATCCCAGTGTGATTGCATCAAGAATGTGGTCGTTGTCAAACGTGCGGGTAACGATATTAACATGATTAAGGGACGCGATGAATGGTTCCACGAACTCATGGAGGACGCTTCACCCGCATGCGATGCAGAAGAGATGGATGCAGAAGACCCACTCTTTATCCTGTACACGAGCGGGAGCACAGGAAAGCCCAAGGGCGTACTTCACACAACAGCTGGCTACCTGCTTTACACGACCCAGACCTTCAAATGGATATTCGATTACAAGGACGAGGACACATTCTGGTGCACAGCAGACATCGGATGGGTTACGGGACACAGTTACATCGTATACGCACCACTGAACTCTGGTGCAACAAGCCTCATGTTCGAAGGCGTTCCAAACTATCCAAAGCCTGATCGATTCTGGGATATCGTGGAGAAATACAAGGTCAACATCATCTACACAGCACCAACAGCCATCCGCGCAATGATGAAAGACGGTGACAAATGGCCACTCGGAAGAGACCTCTCAAGTCTCAGGCTGCTCGGAACCGTGGGTGAACCCATAAACCCAGAAGCATGGATGTGGTACTACGAGATCATCGGAAAGAGCAAATGTCCAATAGTAGATACATGGTGGCAGACCGAAACAGGCGGCATACTGATCGCACCAATACCAGGCGCAATACCCATAAAACCAGGATCAGCCACAAAACCATTCCCAGGCATTGAACCAGTCATTCTCAGAGAAGATGGAACCGAAGCCGACGTGAACGAAGGTGGAAACCTCGTAATTAAAAAACCATGGCCAGGGCTCATGAGAACAGTCTACGGACACCACCAGCGATTCAAAGATACATACTTCTCACAATTCCCAGGAGTATACACCACAGGCGACGGCGCCCGCATTGACGAAAATGGGTACATCTGGCTCATGGGCAGAGTCGATGATGTTATCAACGTATCAGGACACAGGATGGGGACAGCTGAAGTCGAGAGCGCACTCGTAGCTCACGAAACAGTGGCAGAATCAGCAGTGGTGGGCTTCCCACACGATATCAAAGGAGAGGGCATCTACGCATTCGTCACCCTGAAATCAGGTGAAACGCCAAGCGACGACCTCAAAAACGAACTCGCAACACACGTGCGAAAAGAGATAGGACCGATAGCCAAACCAGACGCCATCCAGTTCACAGACGGACTGCCGAAAACACGCAGCGGAAAAATCATGAGACGCATACTCAAGAAAATAGCAGCAGGCGACATAGAAAACCTCGGCGACACAAGCACACTCGCAGACCCAAGCGTAGTCGACTCACTCGTAGAAGGAAGACAGAAGTAAAAAGACAAAACAGGGGGGAACAAACCCCCAAACCAACTTTTTTTGTATTTGTTTACCTCGTCCCACAAACTCCCTCTTTTCAGCGACCCTGAGATATTCATTCTTATATGCGTCGCCCAAACGCAGGAGTGCAGCCTAAAATACATTTGTGGAATCCTTAATACCCCCTGAAACACCACGCAAATCCCACCTTCAGAGAAAATTTTATGTACACTCGAATTTAATCTAAATAAAATGAACTCATCAACGCAAAAATGGTTTAAAGAATGGTCAAATGAATACGACCAGACATTAGGTAAAATAAAAAGACATCATGAAATGCTAAACATTGCCGTTGAAATATCAAAGGTTAAGGATGGAGATCATATCTTAGACATTGGATGCGGTACAGGCCTTCTAAGTTTAAAATTTTTTGAGGCAGCAAAATGTACAATAAACGGCATTGATTCATCAGAGGATATGCTCGATATATGGAAAGACAAGATTGAAAAATTAAATCTTCAAGATCATGTTAATATTAAACTGGAAAATGCTGAAAAGATGGATTTTGAAGTTTCAAGTTTTGATATAATTGCTTCTACTGTCACACTGCACCATATAAAAGATAAACAACCAACCTTAAATAAAATATACAGCTTGCTAAAACCGGGGGGAAGATTTGTAATAGGAGATCTTGATGTTGACACATCTGGTGACTTGAATGATATCAAGAGGTTAAGGCACATACTGGACTATCTAAACGAAGAATTGTCATTAGCACTTCAAGATGGTGGCATTGATGCATTTATCAGAATGTATGACAATGGGAAAAAACACATCTTAAATGATGGCGAGTACTGTATAAATTTTAAAATGTGGTCCAACTTGTGTAGAAATGCAGGTTTTAAAAATATAACTATCACACCAGTAAAATCATTTGAATGGTTGAAGGTACTTTATGCTGAAAAATAAACAAAACAAAAGCAGGGGGGAACAATCCCTCGAAAACTACGAACTACGTCCTCTCAACCTTTAAAAATATTTGCAAGGTTGTTATCCTTTGTACTGGCTTTGTGTGACTTCTCTTATGCGTTCGGCTGTTTTCTTTCCAATGCCGCCGATCTCTGTGAGTTCGTCTTCGCTTGCTGACGTGATTGCGCGGATACTTTTGAAGTGTTGGAGCAGTTTTCTTGCAGCGACTGGTCCGATGTTTGAGATGGATGATATCACATATTCTTGTTGCTCTTTCAGTGTCTGGCTCGTTTTTTTCCCGTGCTGGTGGAGGCTTCGTTTTTTGTCTGTCTGTTCTCGCTTTGCTATCGTGTAGATGATGGCTGCGGTCTCTTCTGGGTCGGTGGTTTGGATGATTGGTACGTGGAAGTCGACTGTGATTGCGGCGAGGATGCCTCGGATGGCGTTGGGGTGTATGCGTCGTTGTGTGTACAGGTCTCTGCCCTCTATTATGAGGATGGGGCGCTCGTAGTTGCGTGCAATGTCGCTCAGTTGTGTGAAGAGATTACGGCCCTTGTCTGTGACAGTGGATAGTAGGTCGCTTGTTGTTTTTCGCTCGACGCAGACACGATCGCTCAGGGCGTAATCGCCGACTTCGAGTGTTTCGAGCTTGATTCGTGCTCCGAGTCTTTCAAGTTCTCTTGCAACGGTTGAACGGATCTCTCGGTGGTCGATGTAGATTTGGGTTTGGGTTTGGGTTTGGTCTTTTGATTCGGTGAATTCTAGGAGCTGGCGCTGGGGCGCTTTCTGTACCATCGTTTTATTGGGGTTGATTTCTCCAAGGCTGTTTCTTAGCTCTCCTATTCTCTTCTGCATCTGTTTTTCTTTGTTATCGGTGCTCCAGTAGTATGCTTCGTCTTTGCTTCCACGTGCCATCAGGACCACGATTCTGCCTTCGTGCTTTCGTCCTGTGCGTCCTTTTCTCTGGATGCTTCTGATCTCGGATGGCACGGGTTCGTAGAAGACGATCAGGTCTGTTGCTGGTATGTCAAGCCCTTCCTCTGCTACCGATGTTGCAACCAGTGTGTTGTACTCTCCTGCTTTGAAGGCTTCTATTATTTCTGCCTGCTGGCGCTGTGTGAGACCTGTGTCTTTGTACTTGCTTGCTTGTCCCACAAATCTGACAGCTCTCACACCCTCCACCTCTTTTAGGGCGTGGGTCACAAGTTCTGAGGTGTCTCGATAGTTTGTGAAGACGATCACGCGTGATTCCGGGTTTCTTAGCACTTCTTCTGCAACCAGTTCTTTGACTGCGTCTATCTTTGGATAAGTCACATCCATTTTTTTTAGAGCGTGGACGGATTTCAGGATGCGTACATCATCCATCAATCGTTTTGAGGCTTTGCTTCCGCCTTTAGAGCTTGCTTCGTGTTCTAATCGCTCAAAATATCGTATGAGTGCCTGTGGCCCCTGCGTCTCCCCGAGTTCGATTGCATGGGTGATCTTGAATAGCTCTGCAACGATCGATACTGCCTGATATGTCTGGTGCTGTGGAAATCGCTGCAGCTGTGCCTGCAATTGTTTTTGCACTCCGAGAAGCTCAGTTTTTGTGAGTTTCTTCTGTTTTGCCATGATAACGCCAAGTTCTGCAAGTTTTTGCATCTTATCTTTAAGAACGCTACCAAGCAGATCGTTCAACCCCTCCATTTCAAGTGGAATCTTAATGATTTTCCATTCTATTTTGCGGTGGAAGACGTGCGGTTGGATCTCAGTATCATACTCGCTTCGCACCTCGACGTGGGTGAGCCCGAGGTTGCTGCAGACCTCCTGTATCTTTTCACGGCTGCTCCCAGGACTTGCAGTGATTCCAAGCACGAGAGGGTTCACGCTTTCATCAAAGTAGCGTTTTGCAATGTAAACATAGGCATAGTTCCCAGTGCCTCGATGTGCCTCATCAAAGGTGATATGAGCCACATCACGAAGACCGATGCGCCCTGCAAGGAGATCGTTCTCGATCACCTGCGGCGTTGAAACAATCACTCTGGCATCCCTCCACAGTGCTTCACGAGTGTGGGGTGGCATACTGCCTGTGAACATCACAATCTCATCCTCTGAAACTCTCAGCACTTTTTTCAAGAAACTGGCGTGCTGCTCCACAAGTGGCTTTGTCGGTGAGAGCACGAGCACCTTGCCAGAATCGAGCCGCTGAGCCAGCACAAGCAACGCCACGATCGTTTTTCCAAGCCCTGTTGGGAGTACAACCAGGCTGGATTCGCGCAGGGCTGCTGCTGCAAGATTGAGCTGATAAACCCGTTTTTCCACTGTATCGGCCTTCACAAGAGGGTGCGTGATATACTCCATCTTAAACCAAGAACAAGAATCATAACAAAACTATATGAACTCATCGAGGCGCCTCTGTCCCCCATCCTCAAACTCAAAGATCGGTGTGAACTCACGCCACTCAAAACCCTTATCAGTGAGGAGTGTACGAACCATCCGCGGTACCCGCGGAGCGCAGAGAATGCCGCGCACCACAGCCCTCCGATTCTTCTCCCTAAAATCAAGGATGTACGCCTCAAGCTGCGAGACTGCCTGAGCCCCGGGCGGATTGCGCTTCACCTCAACGACGACAGGCACACCATCCCTATCAATCGCAAAGAGATCGATTGAACCAGAGATCGTCTGCTTCTCCCGCCGAACGATACGAAGCCCATCCTCCAGGACGTGTGGCTGCTCAACTATCTGATCCACCATATCAGACTCAAGCCCCACAAGAGACTGCTGACCAGAGTCGTTTAGAAGGAGAGATGCAAGAAGATTCACCTCCACGAACTCCATCACCATCTTCTCACGTGAAGACCTCTTCTCGCAATGAACCAAAAAAAGCTGATCGTCCACAGCATAATCAAGCCTCGTCCCAGGCGGCATCCAGTTAACAGGCTCCCTGCCACGACTCCGATGAACGATCACACAACCATCCTGTTTCACCATCACCAACCGCTCACCTAAAGGAAGAAAAGAGAAAGCCCTGCCGCGGTACTCAACGGTACACATGCCCGCCACAATTATCATGCGCTGGCGATGCTCTCTCGATACAAAGTCAAAAACCTCATCTGACGAAGGGGCGAGAAAAATTCGATCCATCAATACCTTAACCCACGTCTCGACTTTAAATGATAACCCGCCACAAGCCCAACCACCAGACCTGAAAGATGCGCCATATGAGCAACCGCATCACCGCTCCCCATCCACAAAAAATCAAGCAGAGCAAAGAGTATCAGGGCATGAGTGATCCGCATCGGGATAAAAAACGCATAAATCCTGATATGAGGAGCAATCACGGCAAGAGCTGCAAAGACCCCATAAAGTGCCCCGCTTGCACCAACGATACCCACATCCGATGTGAGCATGTGACCCACGGCTGCAAGCACACCAGAAATAAAGAATATCGAGAGAAACCTCGCGGTGCCGATACGCCGCTCAAGCTCAGGACCAAAAAAGAACATAAACATACCATTGAAGAAGAGATGTGCAAAACCACCATGCAAAAACATATACGTAACAAGCGTCCACGGACGTTCAATCACTGTCCCAGGAACAAGCACAAGAGTGTTAAAGACCCAGGGAATATACTCCAGCAAAAAAACAACACATATAATCAATAAAAGAAGAAACGCCGTGTTGTGAGAAGCAAAACGAAGCCAATCCATCGTACCACCAACGCCCCGCTCTATAGCCACATCAGCATACCCCTGCACATTATCAAGCAACCGCCCCTCCGAACGAAGCATGCGCCTGTACTCAGCAAGACCAGTGCAATCATGATTCTCTGGGAGACGATGTTCAGAACAGAAACGCCCGCCACAAAACTTGCACGTGAAAGGCATCAATTCGTACTTACCACACACGTGACAACGACCAGCAGCCAAGAAAATCAAATGCCATAATAACAAGAATAATACATAAAACAAACCCTCCACAAAGATCATCTAACGTAGGAGCATTCAGAAGAACTTGACGTAACCAAAATGCTTAAACCAAATGATTACAATAATTAATTAATATGGTAAAGGTTTTAATAATCTCGATGGCTTTGCTTATCATAGCCGCCCCAATGGCAACAGCCTTGACAGCGGAAGAGGCTGAACACTTCTTACAGGGTGTATATAACCCCAACGTTGATAACATCATCCCAGACCTTCCACTGGTGAAAAACGTGTTCGCAGGGCAAGTGATTCATATAATTATAACTAAACAAAATGGGAACATCGAATTTGACGCCACAACAGATCCAAATGGATACATAACCCACCTGGAAAGAGAAGCCCCAGAAGAGCCAACTTTGAGGCTGAAATCAGATGAAGAGACTATAGAAACAATCATAAATTCTGATAACCCTATTAAAGAAACACAAGAGGCGTTGCTAAACGGAAAAATAACCTACGAAGGCGTAACCATTGGTAACAAAATCCAAGTAGCAATCATCAATCTGGTACAGTGGGCCGCCCAGCTTTTCGGAGCTGTTTAAAGCGAGAATCCCAGCCATTTGAACGGATCGGAAATAAGTGGTGTCCTCGGTAGATATTTTTACCACTCTTTTTACGATATAACTACATCTTTTAATCTGTTTCTCAGCTTCCACCATTTTTCCATTTCTCTCTGCTCATGTGGTTTTGGTTGTGCTGTGTGGTTTTGGTTTGAGGAGTGTTGATAGGATGAGTACTGCTATTAGGACTAGTACGATGCTTGCTCCTGATGCGAGGTCAAAGAGGTAGGATAAGTAGAGTCCTGCTGTGGTTGTGGCGATTCCTGTGAGTGTTGAGAGTAGCATCAGTTTTTTTAGGCGATTGGTGTATTGGATGCTTATTGTTGTGGGGATTGTGAGGAGTGCGATGATCAGAATGATGCCTACGACTCGTATCAGTACGACTACGCTTAGGGCTATTAAGGCGAGCAGTAGGAGGTAGAGTCTTCTGGTTGGTACGCCGATTATCGTTGAGAACTCTTCATCGAACGAGATTGCTGAAAATTCTCTATGGAAGAGTGCGACTGTTGTGATGATCGCTGCATCGAGTGCCAGCATCAGTAGGAGGTCGGTTGTTGGGACTGTGAGGATTGAGCCGAAGAGGTAACTGAAGAGGTCGGGTGGGGTGTAACCTGTTTTGAGATCGATGAAGAGTATTCCGAGTGCCATTCCACCAGCCCATATTATTCCGATTGCTGAATCTTCGCCTGCTTTTGTTTTTTTGCTAATAATTCCGATTGCGAGTGCTGATAGGATGGTGAAGGGGATGGCGGTGAGGATTGGATTTATTGCAAGGAGATAGCCGAGTCCGACTCCGCCGAATGCAGCGTGTGATATTCCGCCGCTGATAAAGACGATTCTCTTTATGACCACATATGTTCCAACGATTCCGCAGGCGATGCTGACCAGTATCGCTGCCATGAGTGCATTTCTCATGAATTCGTATTGAAGCATCTCTATCATCAATAATGCTCCTTTAATAATGCTCCTTTAACACTCTGTGCGGAGTTCCGTGTGCTAATATTTCTATCGGGCACTTGTAGGCGTCTTCAAGTTTTCCCAGCCCGCCTTCGGTTGGTCCGTGGTAGAATAATCGGCGGTTGAGGCATGCGATCGTCTCCACGTAGGTTGAGACGGCTGCAATGTCATGGGTGACCAGAACTATTGCCATCTTCTCGTTTAGTTCCTGCAAGAGCTCATAGAATGATTTCTGTGCCTCAGGATCAATCCCTGACATTGGCTCATCCAATAGCAGAAGGTCGGGTTCTCGTACGATCGCCCTTGCCACAAAGACTCTCTGGAGTTGTCCGCCAGAGAGACTCCCTATCTGTCTACTTTTAAGCGAAAGCATCCCAACCGCTTCCAATGATTCGACGACAGCTTCTTCGTCCTCGCTTGAGTAATTCTTGAAGAGTCCACGGTATCGTCCCATGAGAACTACTTCAAATACGCTTATTGGAAAGTTCGGGTCAAAAGATCTGTGCTGTGGAAGATAACCGATCAAAAATCTCCCATCACAAGGTTTCTTCCCAAATACCTTTACCTCGCCACTATCAGGCTCAAGAAGCCCGAGGACAACCTTCAAGAGCGTCGTCTTCCCACCACCATTGGGGCCTATTACAGCGAGAAAATCACTCTGATTCACATCAAGATCTATTCCTTCAAGAACACGAATTCCGTCGAGATGCACCCATACGTCTCTTAGCCTGACAATCTCTCCACTCAACGCCCGACGCTCCTTTTAAAGGCTATAGCAACATTTCCCATGTTCTCCAGGTACTTCTCAGCGAGTGGATCCACCAGAACAACCTCGCCACCAATCTCCCGTGCTACCATCTCTGCACCCCGCGTGCTTGTATGTGGAGATGCAAAGATGACAGTTATGTTCCAAGCGAGAACCTCACTTATCAAGTCGGAAACACGCTTTGGACTTGCCTCTTTCCCCTCTTCTTCAATTGCTACCTGCTCCAGACCGTAGTCTCTTGCAAAATATGCCCATGCAGGATGATACACCAGAATCTTCTTGTGCTCAGCCCCTGAGAGATTTGCTCTGATCCAAGCGTCCATCTCCTCCAGTTTTTCCTGGTATTCTTCCTTGTTTCTCGCATAGTACTCCTGACTCTCGGGATCTATTTGAACCAATCCCTGATATATATTCTCAACCATCACCCGCGCATTTCCAAGTGAGAGCCAAACATGCGGATCCCCGCCCACAACCGCTATTCCATCCGAGCAGTTAACGACGAGCATCTCGCTGTTCACATCAACGATTCTACTCATCCACACAGTCTCAAACTCAATCCCTGAGCCAACCATCACATACATACCTGCTCTCCCCACCTCTCGCAACTGTGAAGCCTCTGGCTCGTAAGTGTGGGGAGTTGCACCAGGTGGAACCATAACCGAAACCCGCACGCGATCACCGCCCACCCGTTCCACAAACTCTGCCATAGGGGGTATGCTCACAACCACCCCTATCCGCTGATCACTCATATCATCTTCCCCGGGAAGATCTAGACAACCACAGGAAAAAGTTATGACAAGTACGCCGAGCAGTATTCTTCCATCCATAATACCCCACTTCTAAAACCTAAATATTAAAAGATGTCCATTGTTTCGAGCGTATCTGAAGTCCTGCGAAGGTGCAAAGCACCGAAGCCAGATATGCCCTGTTGTCCGACCCGTAAGGGCAAGGGTTGCGAAGCAGCCGCAGAGTCGTGGAGGAAGGTAACCTCCATTTGCTCAATCACTTGGTCTTCACCTCTATATGATTTTTGCACCTTGAATTTGAGCATCTTATTATTTTTAGATCACGATAATAGTCTATAAAATGCCCACAACTGGGGCATAAAAATACATTATGAAGGTTGCGTACAGACTTACAAAAGCTATTCACCTCTTCAATGGATACTTCCTCTGCCAGTATATTATTGTGCGAAAGAATATTACCCATGATTATTGTGCTTTCGAGATATTGAAAGGCTTTGGATATTTTTGCTTTGAATGCGTCTTCTTTTATTAGGCTGTCTAATCGTTTTTTGGCAGGTATTAATAATTTTCCCACCTCATATCGCCCAGAACTATTAAAAGGTACTGGTGCCTGCGTGGTTTCACAAATTCTCTCAAGTATCCATTCAAGGTATTGCCGCCCCTCATTTCCAGCCCCAGTTTTGTCACCGGAAGCAATCTTCTCTTGTATTCGCTCCCATCTAATTTTATATGGCATAATAGTTGGACCGTTTTCAACATGCCAGTTAGTTATAACCAAATTTTTAAAATTCCCTGCTATTCCATATGAACGTTGAGAGGCACGCAATTGCTCATACCACACCCCATCATGGGTAGTTATAATTAGCTGCTTATCTCTAAATTCTTCAAGCAATAATTTGCAAATATTTTCCCTGTGTTTAGCATCCACAGTAGAAACTACATCATCTAGCACAATTAGAGAACAACCTTCATTGAACTTCTTTACAAAACCAAGGAATATACATAAGCCCAATGAATCAAGATGCCCCTCACTTGTTAATGCCCTTGGATCCTCTCCTCCTCGACCAAATGATTCCATTTTTAGCTCAGTACTCGCTCTTCGACCAAGTGCGACCGTAAGTTCTATGTTTTTGTGTGGTTCGTTGGGATGGAGCATTGAGTAAAAATTTTGTATATTCCCTTGTATAGAGTTGTATATTTCCTGAATTTTTACTTTTTTCGTTTCTGAAAATTTAGAAAATATTTTCTCTGCAAGATCAAAACGATTTTGGTAGATTTTAAGTTCGGTCTGGGCTTTTGATAGCTCTGTAGTTTTACTTCTAGTTTGCTCAATCAGACGAACAACACCTAATACCTTTTTCTCATCTTCTGTAAGTTCGATGGCATCGAGCAGTTGACTACATTTTGTTGATATAGAACTCCATATATCATTAATTTCATTTTTTTGTTGGCTAAAATCTTGAACTGGTATTTCATTTTTAAGGTCTTTTGCAGAAGTAATATACTGTACAAATTCTTCCAGAAAAGTGATTTTTTCTATAATCTTGTTTTTATCCTCAGTCAGTTCAGGAAACGGTTCGATTTTTGAGATTGTGGTTTTAAATGCATCTACCATCCCCTTCAACTTATTTGTAACTGAAACAGACATAGTCCTAATTTCTGAGGCAGTTTCAGAAAGATCACGTAAAATTTTAAGACGATTATCAATTTTTGCCAGTATTTTTTCTCTATCAATTTCTTGCTCGCATAACGGGCAGATATCAATCCTCTCTTCGTATATAACTTTCCGACCGGACTTAAGTAAGTCGTCTACAGAGAGTTTTAATCTAACATCTTCTTGCAAAAGATGTTTTACTTTATTATTAAGATTATTAAGTTCGTCAATAGCCTCTTCAGATATGAGTTCAGTTTTTGTTGTTCCTGAGACCTCATTAAGCACTCTAAGTCTATTATCTCTACTTTCAGCATTCTTTACTGTTTTTAGCATTTCTTCAGCATGTTTATCAACCATTTCAAGAGATTCGATAAGCGGCAGATTAGCCTCTTGGAGCATTTTATTTAACGCTGGCAAAACGTCTTCAACTCTTGTAATGTCCTTTTCTATGATTGTAGAAAGATCATTAATTAGCTCACTAATCTTCTTTTCCTTAGAATCTATTTCGCCTTTCAAGTTGTCACGAACTCGCATCATTTTACGTTCGATATCATCTAATGGCTCGATGCCGATTATGCTTCCTATTGCTCTAAAACGATCTGCAGGTTTACTCATAATAAATTTAAGAATTTGCGACCTCCGCATGATGAATGTCCCAC
>Ga0180301_10002963_pt1 | contig 13290 bp, 13 predicted proteins | sample GuaBasSediGuay16_FD_121797 | JGI IMG/M metagenome (GOLD analysis project Ga0180301, IMG submission 121797) | Subseafloor sediment microbial communities from Guaymas Basin, Gulf of California, Mexico - Guay16, Core 4569-2, 12-15 cm | ecosystem: Environmental > Aquatic > Marine > Hydrothermal...
ACCTTTCGCTTAATTATTTTTTATCCTTTTTATGAAAACTTCTAGAAATAAAAATGTCTCTCTCTTATTTCTCCAATAGGCTCTTTCTTCTTAATTTTTTCTATTACATCTAAAGTTGAATTAACTACTAATTCTCTATGAGGATATCTTATTTGAAGACTTATCTCGGTATCCTTTGTAAATAGCATCATATTAAGCTCTGCGTATCCCTTTAATTCTCTGCGTGGATCAAGGGTATACGATATATTATAAGTATCCGAAAGTCGACTTTCAAGCTCCTTCTTTATCTCTGGGATTATTAGAGATATTAGATCAAAAGAGACTCTATGCATTACGAATGTCTCTCCTCCATAAAGATTTTTGAATGAGATGACCTGGTCAAATGGATCATTAGAGGGTTTTATGAAGTCTCCAAGAAGATATATTCCTTGTTTTTCAGCTTTTTTCCTCAATTTATCATGATTATATATTGGTATTGGAGTCACGTTAATAACATTAATTCCTGATTCTATCAAGATTTCTGCATATGTTATTGCAGATTTTTTAGCAAAAGAGTTTATTGATATTATTCCAACATCCGCATCAGAATCTCTGACTATCCTTTTAACGTCTTCTAGCCTCACAGATATCGGTTTTTTCCTCCATGTCTTAGGCAAATTATCTAGAAGAATTCCTGGTTTCACCTCAACATTATTAAAATCGAGCCCTACCTTATTAGGGTCAATATCAAATATGGCCTCAACTGTGATATTTGAACTTCTTAGGAGTTCTTTAGCAAAGTCTCCTAAACCAAAAATTAAAAGTTTCAATATACCACCAGATGAAAAATTATGGATGTGCAAATGCTATTACTATGAGTTCACCTTCATTCCTATCAATTCTACCGAAGCCTTTTCTTTCAAGTTGAACATACTCGCCAGCAGGGAGTTCTGAGGCTAGGTATTCAACATATCCTTTAATCTCTGTTCCATCAGGCATTAGTAGTTTTGCTGATATCGCCAATTCGCTTCCTGGAACCCAGTGAATTTTCTTAACTCCTGGAACTGTTTCCCAACTATGGAATTTCGCTTTAATGTATTTCTTCTCCTTATCAATGTCAATTATTGAAATATTTGCAAATTCCTTCAATCTAATAATTTCGTTTGCCCCAAATACCGCTTCTATTAATTTCATATCACTTTCGGAAACAAATACTTCTAGGAACTTTCGACCATTTTCTTCCTTCGGTATCAGCCTATAGTATCTATATCCAGCCTCTTCATTTCCAGGAATCCAAGGCATCTTTACTTCAATTGGACTAGTTATTCCTTCGATTTCCACACGGTATGGCTCATCTACGAAAGATATTCTCTTAGCAATGGGGGATAGCACTTGTCTATTAAAGGCATAGAGAGTCTCTAATGAAACTGTTATATCGCTTTTAGTAACTCCTACGTGAAGAGCCATCTTTGCAAAAGCTTTTGGATGAATTCCTCTCCTAAGTAATGCTCTTACCGTTGGTAATGATAAATCATCCCATCCTTGCAGTTTGCCTTTCCTTAGATTCTCCCTTATATGTCTCTTATGAATTTTAAGCTCGGGAAGCTTTATCATACCATATTGAATAAATATTGGTGGCTCCCATCCAAATGCTTTATAAATCTCTAATTGAATCTGCTCGTTAGTCTCATGCTCTTTTCCTCTGATTATATGTGTTATTCCGGATAGATGATCCTCTATCGCACACGCATAATTATAGAGAGGATATACTCGATATTTGTATCCAGTTCTTGGATGAGGAACGGATTCAATTATTCTCAAAAGAGGAGGGTCTCTTAAAGCTGGATTCTTGTGTGCCATATCCGTCTTCAATCTAACTACAGCTTCTCCCTCTCTAAACTCACCAGAAAGCATCTTCTCCCAATATTCTACTTTGTCATATTTATCTCTATGAGGACATGGCTTTTTCTCCTCTTTATACTTCTTAAATTCTTCAGGAGAACATGTACATACGTATGCTTTGCCCTCCTCAAATAGCTTCCTCGTAAGCTTATAATAAATTTTAAAATGGTCACTTTCGTAAACTACTTCATCCCAATTAATGCCTAGTGCTCTAAGGTCTTCCAAAATCCAATCATAATATACCTTTTTAATCCTCTTTGGATCCGTATCCTCTATTCTGACTATAAATTTGCCATTGTACATTCTAGCGTACATGTAACTAATGAATGCTGCTCTTAATACTTGCCCGATATGAAGTGCGCCAGAAGGAGCGGGTGCAAAACGAGTTACAACCTTTTTAACCTTATCTGCTCCAGGAAGTGGAGGAAGGCCTTCTCTGGTTTTTTTAGATTTCTCTTCTTTAATTTCTTTGAGGTCGATTCCATATTCCTTTTCTAGTAGAGATATCTGTTCATCGAGGGATAGTTTGTTGACCTCCTCAATTATTTTCCTAACTCTTTCCATCAACTCTGCTCTCTTCTCTTTATCTTTCAATATTTCCTTAACGCCACTAACCTCTACTATCAGTTTCTTGATTACTGCTTTTTCATCAGCTCTGCCATCATGAAGGGCAGCATTCAGCAAAGCATGCTTTCGTATTACATCATCAAGCTCCATATCAACATCTCCAGTAATCGTTCTAAATTATGAATTGGTAATAATTTCAGATAAAAAAGTAAGAAATAGATTTGTTATCAATTGTTATCAAAGCCAGAAACATTGAGATTATGAAACTAAATTGGAATTTTTCTTAAAAACGTTAAACAACAATTATGAAAGTTTAGAAAGCATGCTAAGAATCTCTCTATAAAGCTCTTTTCCTTCAGCTGTCTTTGGATACGTAACAGTTATAAAGCCTTCCGGAGGTTTCCGGAAATTCTTAGCGACTTCTTTTGGCCAATTATCTGGGTCAAAACCTTTCTGAGCGAGAAAAGCAAGCAGCCATCTCTGAGTTCCAAAGCCTGAGCAACCCGTCCAAATGATTTTATTTCTCTTATTATGCTTTATCTTAAATGAGCTGGTATACTTTGTTCCATGAATAGAGATGTTTCCTATTTCTAACCAGGAATCCTTATCATCCCTCGGACCTTTATAAGGCAACCATGCTTCAAAATCTATAGTTCCTGGCTGATTTATATCCAACTCTCCAACTTCCTTAATATCTCTCGCTTCACCAGCATGTTCTAAGTAGAAGGGAGTAACCCAAGCCCAGCGCCACTCTAAATCTAAAACTTTATCCATGAAATATTCATACCTATCTAACAATTGATTTCTGATTTCTACAACTTGATCTGGCTCTCCCATCCAAACTACTTCTATTCTATGGAATTCTACCAGTCTCTCAATTCCTCTGAGACCTCCAGACTCCCATCTAAAGCTGGGACCGGAATAATCAAACCATTTTACAGGAAGATTCTTTTCATCAATTATTTCACCACCAAAGAACCAGTAAAATGGCTCACATTGGGCGAAACATAAGAAATATGAAGGCGGTTTTACAAAATCTCTTAGTTTCTCTGGAGGAGCTTTATTCAATACCATGACTGTATCAATCCACTCCTCAAAGTCATCTAAATTATATGATATTGGCTGAGATGCAAAGAACATCTGATGAGGCGTTCCCTTTACATGTCCCGTTTTGAGACCGACTTCTAGCGGAACAAGTTTGGGAAATATTGCTTCAACAAATCCAAGGGGCTTCAAAACTTTTTCTATAAATAATCTTTGCAATTCCCTCAATAAGTGAGCTATAGGTGGTGTATATAGCCATTGCCCTGGAGCGAATCGCTTGATAAAACCAGCTTTTTCAAGAATTTCGTTTGGATCCTCTTTATATGTTATCTCCTTTCGATTACTCTGCTTTATTAAAACCCAGTGTTCAACTTTGCCTCCCCATTTAGCTCTTCTCTCTTTGTATTCTATAAGTTGGAGTAATCGATCAATAATTTGCTTCTGCATTAAGCTTTCATTAAGCTCTTGGAGTAAAATAATTGTTTTACCATCTTCAAAAATAACATCCTTAACAAAGGGAAGCTTTTTTGAAACGCGTATCTCTCTATCCAGCTCAATTTTAGCATCTTTCAAAATTATATCCTTAATTCCTATTCTGAATTTCTTTCCTAATAAGGGAGCAAGAAAGTTTTTAGCTCTAAGAGCCGCAACATGAACCCTTACTTTAGAGCCACTAATTATCTCAAAGACCAGTTTGTTATCTTCTATACTCCAATTTGCTATTTTTGCCGCTTCTTCTATCCTTTTAGCGCCTTTTGTAAGCACTTTTGAATTTATTTCCTCAATAATTTTTTCCAGCTCATCTAGGAACTCTTTGGGTGGTTGCTTTGTAAGAATATAAATAGCCTTACCGTAAAAATTAATCATCTAAACTCACCTCATTTTCTGAGTGATTAAAAATGACTAATAATTTAAAAAAGATAATACTAAATGATACTCCAAAGGAGGCACTTTTAGCTAAAATATTATCCGCTAAAGTAATAATTTTTCTCATCAATGCTGATACGCTTCGAAAACTCATTAGGGAAGGACATAAAATAAAAGATATTTATAAAAAAGCTTTAGAATCAGGAAAAAAAGTTGTATTGTTCGAGTCACCTTACAACATCCGGATTGACGTTGAAAAAGAAATTATTACATTTTTGAAAAACATAAATGAAGATGTAAAAGATGCGATAGTTATAATCTTCGAGAAAACAAACCACTAAAAAATCTCATTATCAAAAATTATTCTAAATCTAGCCTTCCTCTTCTTCTGGAATCTCCTGACCTATATCTAGATCAATTTGAACCTCTTCTTCTTTCTCTTTAACTCTCCGCTTAAATTCCTCAGAGCTCTCTAGAATCTTCATTATTTCTCTATAACGATTTCTCACAGTCACTTCAGTAACACCAGCTATCTCTGCAACTTTTTTCTGCGTCCTTTTTTCTCCACTTAATCTGGTAGCTATATATAAAGCAGCAGCAGCAATGCCTGCGGGATCTCTTCCTATTGAGACGCCTCTATCCTTTGCTATCTTTACTATCTGAATCGCCTTAGCTATTGTCTCTCCACTAAGCTTAAGTTCTTTACCAAAACTAAGAACAAATTTTTCAGCGTCAGGGACTGGAGCTGTTATCTTAAGCTCCTCCTTAATCATACGATATGCTTTTGATATATCCTTCTTTTTAACACCACTCACTTTTGCAATTTTATCAAGAGGTTTTGGAAGACCAACCTGTCTACTAGCAAGATATACTAATGCGGCAACAATAGCTTGTACACGTTCTCTTCTTATAGCTCTTTTACTCGATAGTCTCTTGAAGTATTCTAAGACTAAATCCTTAACCTGCTTTGGTAAGTGTAATTTACTCGCTATTTCATTCAATGTGTTTATAGCATAAATAGCATTTCTAGACTTAGCATCTTTCGCTATTGCTTTCATCCTATATTCTCCAGGAGCCCATATAGTTGGAGGCTGAATAGCGAGAAGGGAAGATGATGATACATATCTTCTTGTTTGAGCATCTTCTGGCTGAAATTCTCTTGTCTCAGGTCTTGTATCAATTAGAAGCGCGGGATCTTCTATTACGCTTCCACAATCTAAGCAAACATAAACTCCATCTATTAATTCCACGTTCTCAGAGCCACAGTAAGGACATACTATTTTCTTTCCTGGCTCTATGGTTTCCTCAAATTCTTCCTCGTAAGGGGCATATGTTCCAAATTCATCAAAGTCCATTTATATCGCCCAAATATATACATATAAACTCCAAACGATAGACTTTTAAAGCTGTAAAAATCATTATTTAAATCTTTCGGTCATTTTTCTGAAAGATTTAAGATTCTTCCTAGAGTTAAATTCATATTCAAAAAAGGCAAGGAGGTATATATCCAAGCTCATCTATTAGAGGATAATTCCTCATGAATTATGTTTTTGTGATCATATATGTTCCCTGCATTTACTATTGTAGATGGAATTCCAGCCCTAATAATAAGACCCGATAGTATAACTATCCTTAAAGATGAAGAGGCTCTTGAAAAGTTTAGGAGGTATTGGGATATCCTTAGAAATGAAGTTCCTGCAAAATATCTGATAGCTAAGCTAATATCTGTTGATTATGCTGAGGATGCTGATGAAAAAGAGCTTTGGAAAGTTCATGACGAGGCCATGAAAGAATTTTGGGAAGTCTTTTATGATTCTGATAAGAGCTTAATGGATAAGATTAAAGAGGGGAAATTTCCTGAGAAAAATCTGCTTAAACTGAAACGAGATTTAGCATGGGAGATTTTAAAAAGTTGTAGATTCTGCGAATGGAGATGTAATGTTAATAGACTCGAAGGAAAATTAGGGGTATGCAAGCTCGATAGAAGATCTTATATTTCATCAATTTTCGTCCATATGGGGGAAGAGGCAGAATTAGTTCCATCGCTAACGATTTTCTTTAGCCATTGCAACTTTAAATGTGTTTATTGTCAAAACTGGGACATTTCCCAGGTTCATGCTGGTGAAGAGATACCCCCTAAAAAAGTTGCTAAAATGATTGAAGAGGAACGGTCTTTATTAAGAATAAGAAACGTGAATTGGGTGGGTGGGGAACCTACGCCAAACCTTCATTATATCCTAGATGTCTTAGTATATCTTAAAGCAAATGTTCCACAGGTCTGGAATTCCAATTTTTACAATTCTGTAGAAGCAATAAAATTATTGTTAGGAATCATCGACTTATGGCTTCCTGACTTTAAATATGGTAATGATCGGTGCGCTTTAAGACTATCTAAGATTCCAAAATATTTCTCAACGATAACTAGAAACTTTAAGATGATAGATAAGGACTCTGAGGAGATCTTAATAAGACATCTCGTTTTACCTAATCACATAGAATGTTGTACCAAAGTCGTTTTAGAATGGATTGCAAATAACATTAAGAATGCGAGAGTTCGTGTAAATGTTATGGAACAATATAGACCAGAGTATCAAGCATATAAGTATCCAGACATATCAAGAAGGCTTAGAAGAGATGAATGGATTAAAGCTGTTAATTATGCTAGGTCTTTAGGACTCTCACTTACAGTTTAATAACGGGATACTCTTATGGAAAAATTTCAAGAAGGAGACCTAGTTGTCTTAATTCCAACATTCAAATCTAAAAAGAAAAGAAAATTTGTAATAAAATTAAAAAGAGGCTTAAAAACACATACACACTACGGCAGTTTCGACCATGATTATATATTAAATGTTTCTCCCGGAGATGTAGTAGAAACAAACACTGGCTTCAAATTTTATGCCCTAAAAGCCACATTAGTGGATGCGGTATTTCATTTCAGCGAGTTTAAATATGCTACTCAAATCATATACCCACGAGATTGGGGGCTAATTCTCTCATTTGCTGATATTAAAAATGGTTCAAAAGTCGTTGAAATAGGTACTGGATCTGGCGCATTTACAGCATTTCTTGTTTTTAGAGTCGGAGAGAAAGGTTTCGTTTACTCATATGAGAGGGATCCAGAGCGAGCTGAAACAGCTAGAAAAAACCTGGAAAAATTGTGCGTACCTAAAAGATATGTAATAAAAGTGAGAGATGTAGCTAAAGATGGTATCGATGAGAAAAATGTCGATGTTGTTTTCGCAGATATACCAGAACCCTGGACAATAATTTCTCATGCTTATAACGCACTTAAACCATCTGGTTTCTTTGTCGCTTACATCCCTACCTATAATCAAATTGAAAAGACTCTTCTAGAGCTTGAGAAATTCCCATTTATTGATATTAGAATTATAGAGGGCTTTGTTAGGGATATCCAGCCCAAACATTATGCTATAAGACCAGAATTAAAGGGATATTATTTCTCAGCATACATTTTATTTGCTAGAAAAGTATTGAGAAAAATCCAATAAAATTGTAAAACCGAAAATGAATTAAACAGCAAATTTTATGTATTTAGCTGGGGTATTTATAGCCTTAGCTCGTCATGTCTTTTTCCCAAATGTTAAATTTTACTCTTTAGTGGTGAAAATATGAGCAATAATAATGAAAACTCTAAGAGGAAAGTCGCACTTTTCATTAATTATGGAACAATAAAAACTATAGAATCTTTAAAGAAAGTTCTTGAAATAGCTAAGAGTTATGGAAAAATAATTGATGCTAAAATGTACTTCGACCAAAATGAGATGGAAGTAAATAAACCCCTAGCTATTGAAGCTTCTAAGATGGGTATTGAACCAATAGTAGCTATGCTAGCAAAAGATGTTAAAATGGCAATTGACTTCCTTGATTCAGCTTATAGAGACTCAATTGATGTCGTCATAATAGTACATCACCAAGAGAGTATGATTCCTGCTTTAAAGCATGCAAATTCATTAAAGAGAGTTATCCTTTTAGTTCCATTAAAACATTCCAAATTATTCGAAAATGTAGTAGATGAAATTATGGAAATTTAATAAAATAATGCAGTCTTTTCAGACTTAAATATACAGATGGGTGATAAAAATGTCCCAGCTTAGTTACGGAACATTTGAATCACTAGTTTTAGGGATAAAATTAAAGGATGCTGTGATTTTGGCGGGAACTAAAAGAGTTTCTTACGGATATTTAGTCATGTCACAAGCTGGAAAAACAGTATATCTGATTAATGGGCAGGGTGTTGCATTTGCCGGTCATATCGCGGATATACAGGATCTCGTAAGACAATTGAGAGTTGAAGTGGGTCTTCTAGAAACAATGTTAGGAAGAAAGGTTAACGCAACCGCATTAGCAAATCGTTTAGGAGTATTCCTTTATTCCTGGAAGATATTCCCTCATGCAGCTTTTGCGATTGTTGGAGGCTTCGATTATTATCCAAAACCTGTGCCAAAATTATATTCTCTTGATCCGGTTGGGTCTGTAATGGAAGAGGATTATACAGCAACTGGTTTTTCTGCTGATATTGCTATTGGTGTTTTAGAAGATGGTTATTCAAAGGATTTAAGCATTGAGGAGGGTCGAAATCTAGTTATTACAGCACTTAAATCTGTGAGTCAAAGAGACGCTTTAGCTGGAAAGATGATTGATTTAGCTATCATCAAGAAAGATAAAGCTACGATTGAAGTTGTTAAAATTTAAGATGACCAAAAAATTTTCTTAATATTTTACTGTCTAGCTTATTTCTAAAAAACTGGAATTATAATTATAATTGTGTAAGCTCGTACTTATACCATTATGTTTATTATCAGTGGTGTTAAAAATGGCTGAAAAAAGCGAGAAGAAAAAGCAATTACGAGTTAAATGCGTTGGTATAGATTTGGGTACATCAACAATAAAAATAAGCTATAAGAATCAAAAAATTAAGATTCCAAGTATAATTGGAGAGCCTAATCCAGGATTTAGAGGAATATCACCAGACCAATCATGGGAAAACAACCTAATAATTGAGTTAGAAAATGGTGAGGAATATTATATAGGAGAGCTAGCAAGACTCCAATCAGTAGTTAAAATTCCTCTTGCTAGAGAGGGAAGAGTGAAAAGTGTAGAAGACGCAAAAATCGCTATAGATGCTGCTTTAGGCGTAATAAGCGAGTCTAAGGAAGAATATTTTATCGTCGCCACAGGGGTTCCAGTAGCTACTGGAAGAGAAGACATGGAAAAATTGAGCAAGAGTATAATAGGTCAGAGAAAAATTAAGATTAAAAATGATGCTACAGGACAGGTTAAAGAGGTTAAAGCCAAAATACTTGCAGCACCTGTTCTGCCAGAACCGTACGGTTCTTGGTATTATGTGCTTAAAAAGGAGGGAGAAACGAAAGCTTTAGATTCTGTGATAATCGATATAGGTTTCGGTTCAACTGATTATTTGACGATTTATAAGGGGCAAATTTTACGTACTGCAAGCGGTTCTATTAGGGAGGCAGTAGATACTTTAGTAACTATGTTGGCTCAGTATATAACTGAAAAAACGGGTGCAATGCTCAAACCAGAATCTTTAATACCCGTACTAGAATCAGGAGAATATAAGCTTTCTGTAGCAGGTAAGACATTTGATATTACTCCTCAGGTCGAAGCGTTTTCGAGACATATCGCTAACGTTATTGTTGATGAGCTCTATCGTCTCCTAGAGAATATTCCTCCTGACGCTATTATCAAGTACTATATCTTAGTTGGAGGCGGTGTTTATATTTTCGGAGATAAGATAAAGGAGGCTCTAAAACAGAGGGGAATTATATCTGATGCAAAACAGTTAGTTATTCCAGAGGATCCTGTAATGTCAAATGCGATGGGATTTGAGCTCATAGCTAAATATTATGAAGAGAAGTTATTGAAAGGGAGGAAATAACCAAATGGCTGACGATAGTTCGAGATTAAAGCCACTCATACGGGGAGCATGGAAAAAGTTTTGGGAAGCTGTTAAAGATGCTGATGTTGTTTTAGAGGTATTAGACCCAAGGGATCCAGAAGCCTTTAGAATGAAAGAGGTCGAGAAAAAGCTAGAGGAAATGGGTAAGAAAATAATTCTAGTTATCAACAAAGCAGACCTTGTTCCTAAAGAGGTTCTAGAAGCTTGGAAGAAAACTCTTTCTAGGGAATATCCTACAATCTACATTAGTGCTAGACATAGATTGGGAACTGGAAAGCTCCGCAAGTTAATTTATAAGGTTGCTGGTAAAAAAGACGAGATTAGTATTGCTGTAGTTGGGTTTCCAAACGTTGGTAAATCAACAATTATAAATATTCTAAAAGGTTCACATAGTGCTCCTACTGGAGCTTTGCCGGGGGTAACAAAAGCTCTACAGAGAATAAGAAGAGGACGTCTTATAATTTTGGATACGCCAGGAGTATTTCCTATTGAAGATACATCATCCCTAGTTTATAAGGGTGCATTAAGAGTTGAAAATCTAGACGATCCTGTTTTTCATGCTATAGAGCTTATTGAAAAGCTTAAAGAAATCGATAAAGACGTTCTTAAAAGGACATATGGTTTTGATTATGAGGATCCAATGAAATTTTTAGAGGAGTTCGCCAAAAGAAGGGGAAAATTGATGAAAGGTGGGCAACCTAATATAAAAGAAGCCGCTAAAATTGTTCTAAGGGATTGGCAGAATGGCAAAATTGTCGTGTGGATTCTTCCAGATAAGTATAAAAGATGATGAGTTTGAAAACCTGGCTATTGGATTTTTTGAATTGCTCTGATATTTATACTAGATTCTCTGCATTTGATTGGATTACTAAAGAGCCGTACTCTGGATTTATCATCTGTGATGGAGTCAAATATATGATTAGGAGAGGGATTTTATCGGCAATTCCTAAAAAAATTTACAAAAGCTTAGCAAAAATAAAAGGCCTATATGAAACGTTACCAGAGACTCCTTGGTTAGCTAGTGAAAATGATTATGTAAAACATATGAGAGTTGCCCACTTCTCTCTCCTTAAGAAAGGGGTTAATTATCTAAGAGTTAAAGAAGGAAGCATATTATGTTTAGGTTGTGGCTGGGGGTGGGAAATATGGACTCTTTTGAGATTGTTAAAAAATCCTACTAACTTTAAATTCGTGGGTTTGGATATCGCTAGAAAACCCCTTAAAAGAGCTCGACGAATCGCCATTAGAAAGAAGCTTTATAATGTTGATTTCATAGTAGCTCCCGTTGAAAGCCTTCCTTTTAAGCCAAATTCTTTTGATATGGTAACCGCGATTTTTGGAGCATTAGATCACACAGAAAACTATATTAAAGCCATTAAAGAACTGTCAAGAGTTCTTAAACCGGGAGGCATAGGAGTAATAACTTTACTAAACAAGTTTTCTCTTGATTGGATTCTTCGCGTTATATTTAATCCAAAACTTTTCATTAAAACTATTAAAAAAGCTAAGGAGCCGCTCACTAGAATAACGATACCGATAAATAAAAAAACTTCGATCCGCATTCCAACTCACTATTATAATCCACTTGAGATTAGATTGCTTATCAAAAAGGCAGACCTTGAAGTACTTTATACTTTAGGCATATTTACCTTACTTCCAATGAACTTTAAGCTAAAGAAATTTAAGAGGAGACATAAAATGCTTTCAAGAATCGAGAGACTACTCTGGGAAAAACCATTAGTAAGAAGCCTAGGACGCTATATTGGTTTAGTAGTTAGAAAGAAATGGTAGGGCCGGGGGGATTCGAACCCCCGTCAGGGGCTCCAAAGGCCCCCATGCTTGGCCACTACACCACGGCCCTATGATACTTCGTGTTTTTTACAGGGTTTTCTATCAGAATTATTCTCTTTCAATTAGAAATGCTTTTAAAAATTATTCGTTCGCTAGGTCGTAGCAATGCTATTATCTCTATTTCTTTGCAAAAAGAAAAAATGTAGTTCATAATTCTTAAAGATTATTAGGTGATAACTGATGACGAGGGTGTTGATTGTCGGTGATTTTCACATTCCTTTTAGAGCGTCAAAAATGCCCAAACCATTATTGGAAATGCTTGAAGAGGAGAATTTTGATAAGGTACTTATAACAGGAGATCTTGTTCAGACATATGTTTTAAGACCATTTAAAAAGTTTGATATGGTCGTTGTTAGGGGAAATATGGACTTAGGAGATGCACGAAAATTCCCAGAAAAAGTTTTATTAACATTCCCAGATTTTGAACATAAGATTCTCTTATTCCATGGCACTGGAATTTATCCTCGAGGAGAACCAATGTTATTAAGAGCAAAAGCATTAAAGAATGGGGCTAAAGTAATTGTCACTGGTCATACTCATTATCCTGTAGTAAGGAAGGTAATAGACGTTCTCATAATAAACCCAGGAAGTGCAACGGGTGTTATGGGAGGAAGCGGAGGTTTAGGAATACCTACATGGGCAATAGCCGAGTTCCATAATAAAAAAGTTAAGGTAACTATTTATCGAACAAAAAATGACTCATATGATGTGTTTCAGGAAAATGAAATTGAGGTTTAAACGAGAGGATTGACAAGCATGTCGCTTTTCAAATTCAAAGAAGAGGCTTCTTATGATAAAGTGATACTACTCTTATCGGGAATATATGAAAAATACAAGAATAAGAAAAGAGATGAGGCAAGAGGGCTTGTAAAAAAATTATACAACTTGATCGTTAATCTTCCTCAAGAACAATTTATAACCTATTTTTTGATGTTGTTGGATATAATTAGACGCTTTAAAGATCAAGATGAAGAACTTAAATTAATTAATGATGCTATACAAAAAGCGCAAAAAAATAAGATGTCTGAAGAGCTCATTCTTAGACTTAAAGTGGAAAAAATAAAGAGTAAATTAAGTTACGGAGGAGTCGACCTAAAAGAGCTTGATGTTCTTTTTGATGAATTCCTCGATTTCGC
>Ga0180301_10002965_pt1 | contig 13285 bp, 8 predicted proteins | sample GuaBasSediGuay16_FD_121797 | JGI IMG/M metagenome (GOLD analysis project Ga0180301, IMG submission 121797) | Subseafloor sediment microbial communities from Guaymas Basin, Gulf of California, Mexico - Guay16, Core 4569-2, 12-15 cm | ecosystem: Environmental > Aquatic > Marine > Hydrothermal...
AATTATATTATATTTCGGTTACTTTTTAAATGATTCAACCAATGCCTCTTCGGTTACATTATAGATGATTTGATGCGACATCTTGACGAGACCGGCGAATTATGAGATAATTTTCTTAAAATCTTTCCGGCTTTATCTATGAAGGAGGGCGAGATGGAAAAAATTCACCTGGGCATTATCGGATGTGGAGGCATGGGGTTTCATCATGCCAGAAGCTTGAGCAAGATGAAAAATGTGGAAATCACAGGTGCCTCGGACGTGGATCCGGAAAAACTTAAGCGGTTTACTCAGCACTACAGCGTAAAGTATTCCTTTGTGGATTATGCTCAGCTTTTGGATATAAAAGAAATAGATGCGGTCCTCATATGTCTTCCCACGTTCTTGCATTACCCAGCTGTTATCTTAGCCGCCCGTAAGGGCAAGCACATCTTCTGCGAGAAGCCCATCGCTATGAAAATAGAGGATGCCGAGGAGATGATCAAAGTCTGCCGGGAAAATAATGTCAAGTTTATGATTGGCTTTGTGCGAAGATTTGATAATTTCTGGGGAAAGGCCAGGGAGGTGATAAGAGAAGGCACCTTGGGAAGACCCGTCGTCTGGCACGATATAAGATCTTCCACTGGTGCCTCTTCCAGCTGGTATTTTGATGAGGAAAAAGGTGGCGGTCCTTTAATCGATGGAGCAGTGCACAACTATGATTTTGGCCATTACACATTTGGCAAAGTAAAAAGGGTTTATGCAGCGACGATGACCTTCAAGAAAGGCATCTCTGCCATTGATACTGGTTCGGCAATCCTCGAGTATAGCTCCGGAGACCAGCACATCATCTCCTGGTCATGGGGTCTTCCTCAAGGAGCTTTAGGAGCGCAATTAATCGATATCATAGGCCCCAAAGGAGCTCTTATCTTTCCTGGATGTTTTGACGAAGCCAAGATTCCCCGATCAATTGATCAGACCCAATATGGCGTATTTCTTCTCAACTTGAAGGGAGAAGGAAAGGAGTGGATTAAGTGGAGGAAAAACGATATGTTTTTCGATGAACTCAAGCATTTCATCGATTGCATTGTAGATGATAAAGAGCCTTGCGTGAGCGGGGAGGATGGAAAGAGGGCATTAGAGATAGGTCTTGCTGTATTGAAATCCGGAAGAACCGGCCTCCCTATAGAGATAAACGTCTAAACTATCAGTCCAGCAAGAAGGAGAAAAAAATGAGCATCAAGGCAGGGGTGATTGGAGTAGGACTTTTAGGGGAAAGGCACTGTTATGAGCTGAAGAAAAACAAGATGGTTCAGCTAAGAGCTATAGCTGAGACCTCGAGGGAAAGACGGGAAAAGCTTGCAAAAAAGCTTAAGGTTAACTCTTATGAGAGCTATGAAGATATGCTCTCCAAAGAGGAACTTGACCTTCTCGTCGTGGCAACTCCCGACTTTTTGCACAAAGATCCTGTAATAAAGGCAGCTGAAGCTAATGTGCCCCACATTATCTGCCAGAAACCCCTATCCACCAAGCTCGATGATGCCCTCGAGATGGTAAGGACAGCTCGGGAAAAAGGCTCGGATTTATATGTCCTCTTCGAGAATAGATTCAACCCCATGGATATGACTTTAAAGCACTTTTTAAAATGCGGCCTTATCGGAAGAGTCCTGTATGGGGAGGCCCGCTTAGACGATAGCATCACCGTTCCTATGGGACTGTGGGGAAAGAGAAGCAGAGAATGGGCCTGTCATTCCTCCCCTGCCCATTTTCTTTTAAGCCACGTGGTAGATCTTCTCAATTGGTTCTTTGCTCCGGCAAAGGTGCAGGAGGTTTATGCCTTCTGTGGTAATGAAATCCTAAGCTATTCTGTGGATATATACGATGCCTTCCTTTTCTTCGATAGCGGTCTGAAGGTCAGGGTAAAATCCGAATGGGTCAAGCACATAGACGAGCTGGTGGAGTCCTATCTCTGCTTTACGGGGATGAGGGGTAATATCATCTACAACAAACGTCCCGGTTTCGGTGTCAGGGCGGGACTAAGGTTGAACGTGGACAAGGATGTAGGCCTTAAGGACCTGTTAGATGTACAGGAGGAGCTTTCTCAAAAGGGAATAAACATAAGGGTTTTCTCTCAGAAAAACGCGAGGATCCCTTTAGGCGCTGAGGTATTTTCTTTCAAAGATACCGTAGAAGAGAAGACACAGATGGACTATTTCATAGAGGCTATAGTTGAAGGGACCAAGGAGCCCTCGAGTTGGAAGGGCTTTGGCCCTCTTCCTTCGGGAGACGATGGACTGGAGGCAGTCAGGATAGTAAGCGCCATCGAAAGATCCGCCAGGGAAGGAAAGAAGGTCAGGATAGAGAGATAACCTGTTAAGAATTTGGTACTTCCAGGTTTAAATAAAAAGAGGAGAGCTATGAAAAACGTAAGAAGATATAACACCTCCTCAAGGGTGGAGGAAATAGCCTTAAAGAAATCGGGACGGAAGTTCATCTATCCTCCTCATGAGAAAATGAAATCCATTGTAGTGGACAACCTTCCCATGTTGGGAAAGCTGACCGCCCTCAGGTTCCTGGAATGGGTAAAGCTCAACCCAGGAGGAGTGATCTCCCTTCCCACGGGTAGGACCCCTGAGTATTTCATAAAATGGACGAATTATTATCTTGAAAACTGGAACAAAGAGGAGGTGCAAAAGGAGCTGGCAGAATGGGGAATTGAGCCATCTACAAGGCCGGAGATGAACTCCCTTTATTTTGTCCAGATAGACGAGTTTTACCCCATGAACCCCAGATACCAGAATAGCTTCTATTATTACATCCATCGCTTTTACATTAAGGGATTTGGTCTGGACAAAGGAAAGGCTCTTCTCATGGATACCTGGAAGCTGGGAGTTCCGAAGGGAAAGAACGCCGCAGATATCTTTCCCAATTGGAAAGTAGATCTTAGCTTGCGCATACGTCATCCCCTTTCTCACTTAGAAAAACTGCAGCAAAAGGCGATAAGGGCTGTGGATCAGTTTGCCATGGAATATGAAGAGAGGATAAGACAGTTAGGGGGAATTGGCTTTTTCTTAGGGGGAATAGGGCCCGATGGCCACATTGGATTTAACATAAGGGGCTCGGATCACAACTCCACCACCCGCCTCATCCCTATAAACTATGAGACAGCTGCAGCTGCAGCGACGGATTTAGGGGGAATGGAAATCTCCAGGGACAGGGTGGTTATCACCATCGGGCTGGGCACGATCACCTACAATCCCACCACCACTGCCATCATCATCGCCGCCGGCAACTCCAAGGCAAAGGTGGTGAGCGAGGCCATACAGAATGAACCTCATATTTTATACCCCGCTACTTCTTTAAAGAAGCTTTCGGCCGCACGATTCTTTCTCACTAAGGGAGCTGCTTCTCTACTTACCGAAAGATATTATGAGGATCTTTCCTCCTCGGAAAAGCTTGCCTTAGAGGAGGTGGAGAAAAATGTGATAAACCTGGCTATAAAATGTAAGAAGAAGCTATTGGACTTGACCGACAAGGACTTTCAAAAAGACAGGTTTGCCAGAGTAGTCTTAAAAAAATCGGGAAAATCCATAGAGGAACTTTGCCGGAAGACAGAAGATAGCATAAAGGAGAAGATAAACAGGGGAATAAGGATGATAGAGGGAAAGACGTTTCTTCACACTGCTCCCCACCCCGATGATATAATGCTGGGCTATCTTCCTTACATAATTCACCTTGTGCGCACTCCCAAAAATACGCACTACTTTGCCTATATGACCAGTGGATTCAACGCTGTGACAAACTCTTATGCCTTAGAGATGCTGGAGAAATTGGAAAAGTTCATCGACCTTTCCGACTTTCAAAATTTAGCCTCTGAGGACTATTTTGACCCTTCCAACGTGCAGGCTCGAAACAGGGATATCTATCAGTATCTGGATGGGGTTGCCTCAAACGATGAGGCCATGAAGCAGGAGGCAGAAGCTCGAAGGCTCTTGCGCAATATGGTGGAATTATACGAGGATGACAATCTGGAGAACCTAAAGTTTAGAATTTCTGAGCTTAAAAGTTATTTTAAAACCCAATATCCGGGCAAAAAGGACATCCCTATTGTGCAGAGGCTAAAGGGGATGATAAGGGAATGGGAGGTTGAGCTTCTGTGGGCTCACCTCGGGTTTAATTGCTCTAACGTCATTCATATGAGGCTCGGTTTCTACAAAGGAGATATCTTCACCGAGGAACCACAGATCAACCGAGATGTAAGACCCCTGGTGAATTTACTGAGAAAAGTTAATCCCGACATAGTAACCGTCGCCCTTGATCCTGAGGCAAGCGGCCCTGATACTCATTACAAGGTGCTTCAGGCCGTCTCCGAGGCTTTGAAGCTGTATCAGGAGGAGTCAAACAAGTCTAACATAAAGATATGGGGATACAGAAATGTATGGCATAGATTTCATCCGGCAGAGGCAAATATCTTCGTCCCCGTATCAATGAACTCCCTCTTCATACTTTCCAATGCATTTATGAGCTGCTTCGGTTCTCAAAGAAAAGCATCGTTCCCCAGCTATGAGTATGACGGCCCCTTCTCAAAGTTAGCTCAAAAGATAATGGTCAGCCAATATAGCATGATAAAGACATGCTTAGGTAGAGATTTCTTTTACTCCAATCCCATCCCCAGACTGCGAGCGACCAGAGGAATGGTCTATATAAGGGAATTTTCCCTCAGCGAATTCTACATCTGGGCAGCAGAGCTAAGAAAGCTCATCGAGGAAGCTTAAGAAAAGAAAATGGCATTCGTCCAGGCCATCCTTCCTGCCTCATCTATACACTGGACCCGAACATATTTTTCCTCGCCGCGTATCTTATACTCCGCATCCTCGATAAGCCTGCTCTTTACAGCTGAAAACCTCTCTCCTCGCCCATTGGGAGCGACGAAGGAGATGGATTTGACCGGGGAGGTAGAGACGTAAATCCTGTCACCTTCAATAGAAAGGTCCTTGATCTTCGGTCCCCAACTTGCATAAAAGAGCCCTTTGCGGATTGAGTCCATAATCTCTTCAGTGGATAAAGACTTTGCTTTGACCATAATCCAGGCCTGACAGGCATCTTTTGGCTGATGTTCCCTGTGGTGCCAGTGGGCATCATCTACGGCAAAGCCAAAGACATTCCTCCCTCGAATCAAGAGGTCGTCCCAATGGGTCATCGAGTATCCTTTATCTACCTCAAATAAACAGCCAGTGTTGAAGACCTCCACACCAATGTATCCTTCAATAGAGAGCATATCCATAGTGGACAACGCTGACCAGTAAGGATGAGCAAGAATCACCTGCCCCCCTTGAGATTTAATCCTTCTGATCAGCTCCTGGGGATCAAGCTCAGGGTCATCTTTTGTCGGATGAGGAATCTCCTCCTTTATGTCGAGAGCGATGAGGTGAAAGCTTACACCTTTTGCTGGGCAGTCCACCTCCTCTCCTCTTATCAACAATATATTGGAGGCGCCTTTCAGTTCGGTCAGCCTCCAGTGATCAGTAATGGCCAGAAAATGATATCCCTCTTTCTCGTACTCACACACCGCCTCTGAAGGCGACAAGGCACCATCCGAGTTGGTGGTATGCGTATGGAGATTCCCTTTGTACCAGTTCCCCTCCACCTTGAATGGATTGTTAAATTGGAACATTCTCACCTCTCCTTCTCGATTTTTCAAGAAAACGACACTTGAGGGGGGAATCTTTCCCCCCTCAACGCTTCGCTGCTCCCCCCTTTATTAAACAAATGTTTATACTTTCCTATGCTTCAAGAAAGTCAGTCAGCAAGCTTTCAACCTCTCAAGTGCTTTCCTCGAGTTAAGGATCTCTATTCCCTTAAATTTTTTAAGGTCCAAAAGGTGACGATCCCCTGAAACGATGAAATCTGCCTTGCCGGCAAGGGCACATTCAAGGAACTTGTCGTCTTCCGGATCATCTTTTACCACCCTTAGCTTTTCCTGTGGAAATACCCTTTTTGCTCTTTTTTCCAGAACGGACAGAAAGTCACCTACCTTGCGATTGGCCAAGCGGGCCAAGGGTCGGCGGGTAAGGATTTCCCTTAGCTCTAATAGGATGGGCCTTGTAACCAGGAGGGTAAATTTTCCTTCAAGAAAAAGCTCGATTAGGCAGTGGGAATAAGAATTTGAGTCCAACAACCCGGAGACAAATATGTTTGTATCCATCACCACCTTTTGCATTTGTTTCCTTTTATAAAATACAAAAAGGGAAATCTTTCTCAGGTAGAGTGAGATGTGATGAGGCCTTCAAATGTAAGTTTCGTAAAGCTCCCATCTTATCCTCTTTTCCCTGACCAGCTCCCTTATCCTTTTTTCCCGCTTGGACAGTTTATTTCCCCTGCTCTTCACCTCGAGGAGGACTATCTCCCGGGGATCATCCTGTGATAGCCCGGGAAAGACGATGAAGTCAATGGGACTTCCTATAAAACGCACCTCGGTTGGATCATAAGCGAAATCAGGTAGATAAGGAGCTAACTGTTCTCCGAACTTTCCTCCTAAGGTAGCTCTGCTCCTCTTGATAGCATCCAGTCTTATCTGCTTTTCTTTCTCCTGTATCCATCTGTCCAGTTTTGCCTGGTAAGTCCTTGCAGTCAGCTTCCCCCCTAAGTAGACTCCAACCGCTAAGGAGAGGAAAATGCATATCAGAAGAACTATTAAGAAGTAGTCCATTTTTGCCTCTACCTCAGTTTTCATTTAGCCACATTGATCTTTGCCCTAAAAGGTTTTCCACCTCGGAAATTAGCTCATCAGAAAAGTCCACCTTAAGCGTCTTTGACCTAATCGTCACTTTCCTTTCTTGCGGATCTGTCAGATGTAGATATACGTTGTGTTTTCCTCTGTGAGAGGAAAGGATTTCTTTGAGCTTTTCCAGAACCTCATCCTTTAATTTTTCCTTATCTATTCTTATATGCAGGTTATGAGATGTCTCTTTTAGTTTAGAAAAAGGGGTTATCTTCTCCGCGATGACCTTGGCTGGCTGGCTGGCTGTATCCAGCTTTCCCTTAACCAGCAAAACCTCATCCTTCTCTATGTAGGAGGAGCATTCCTCGTACAAGCTGGAAAAGACAATCACCTCTATTTCCGCCTCCAAGTCCTCCAAGGTAAAAAAGGCCATCCTCTTTCCGCTTCTATCCTTCTTTAAGCTAAAACTATTTACCACCCCTGCAATCCTTACCTCTTCGCTGTCCCTCATCTCCTTCAGGTCTCGAATGGAATTGGTGGTATAGTGAGAGATTGTCTTTATATATCGCTCTAAGGGATGGCCACTAACATAAATGCCCAACAGCTCCTTTTCCCAGGCCAGTTTTCTTTTCTTAGATGCCTCCTCTATCTCAGGAAATTTTTCTAAAGCTGAACCCTGTTCTTTTTTCTCCAATGTCTCCAAAAAGGAAAGCTGCCCCTTTTCTCTGTCCTTTTGAATCTGGGTGGCCTCCTCAACTGCCCTATCTATCACCGCCAGATTCTGGGAACGAGAGCCAGGCAGAGAATCAAAAGCTCCACATTTGATCAAGCTTTCCATCACCCTTTTGTTTACCGCTCTCAGATCAACCCTGCGACAAAAGTCAAAGATGGAGGTAAACCTACCTCCTTCCTCCCTCGCCTTAAGGATAGAGGAGATGGCTGACTCTCCCACGTTTTTTATAGCTCCAAGCCCGAAGCGTATCTTGCCCTCCACCACCGTAAAATGAGAGAAAGACTGGTTTATATCCGGAGGAAGAACCTCTATGCCCATCCTCCGACACTCGTTAATGTAAAGGACGAGCTTGTCCGTATTTTCTCTTTCTGAAGTAAGAAGAGCGGCCATAAATTCTAAGGGATAGTTAGCCTTAAGATAGGCTGTCTGATAACATATAAGAGCATATCCAGCCGAATGCGACTTGTTAAAGCCATATCCGGCAAAATGAGCCATCAGCTCAAAGACGCGCCTGGCCGTGGCCAGATCAACTCCTTGTCTTTTCGCTCCTTCGATGAACTTTTCCCTTTGCTCATCCATAAGTTTTGGATCTTTTTTACCCATAGCCCTTCTCAACACATCGGCCTCGCCCAGACTAAAGCCGGCCAGGACGTTGGCGATGCGCATCACCTGTTCCTGATAAAGGATGACCCCGTAGGTTTCCTTTAGAATTGGCTCAAGCTTCGGGTGCAGGTATTCAACCTTGCTCCTGCCCTGCTTTCTGTTGATGAAATCATCTACCATTCCACTTTGCAAAGGACCGGGTCTATACAAAGCTAAAAGAGCTATGATATCCTCAAACTTCTCCGGAGACAGCCTCTTGATTAAATCCTGCATTCCCTTGCTCTCCACCTGAAAGATCCCCACAGTCTCTCCTCGAGCAAGAAGTTGATAGGTCTTCTCATCGTTTAGGGGAATTTTATCTAGCTCAATCTGGATTCCTCTTCTTTCCTTGATTATCCTTAAGGTATCCTGGATCACGTTCAGTGTCTTAAGACCCAGAAAGTCCATCTTAAGAAGGCCGATGGACTCCAGAGAACGCATATCATATTGTGTGGTTATCTCGTCCTTGTTGGTTCGATAAAGAGGTGTAAAGCGGGTGAGCCTGTCGGGCGCGATGACTATCCCTGCGGCATGGGTTGAGGCATGGCGGGTTAACCCCTCAATCCTCTGAGCGATCTCAAAGAGCGTTCTCACCTTGCCATCCTTGTTTATAAGCTCTTTTAGCGAGCGGCTTTCCTGTATGGCTATCTTGAGCTTCGCATTAGGCGAGATGAGTTTGGCTATTCTGTCCACCTGACCATAAGGCATTCCCAATACCCTTCCCACATCCCGTACCACTGCTCTTGCGGCCATAGTTCCAAAGGTGATGATTTGAGCTACGTTGTCCTTTCCGTACCTTCTCTTCACATACTCGATTACCTCTGCCCTCCTGTTATCCTGAATGTCTATGTCTATATCGGGCATGGCCTTTCTTTCCGGATTTAAGAACCTCTCAAAGAGAAGACCATAGGCTAAGGGATCGATATTGGTGATTCCCAGAAGATAGGCGACGAGGCTTCCTGCTGCCGAGCCTCTACCAGGACCGATCATAATCCCCTTCTCTCTGGCATAATGGATGACATCCCAGATGATAAGAAAATATCCGGCATAGCCCATCTTGGAGATTATGCTCAACTCCTCCTCAAGCCTTTGCCTCACCTCCTCAGATTTTTCAGGGTAACGTCGGGAAAGTCCTTCCTCACAAAGTTTTCTCAAATAGCTATCTAAATCATAACCCTGGGGGGGGTTGTAGGTAGGAAGATAGACTCTGCCCAGCTCTAACTCCAAGTTGCACTTTTTGGCAATGAGCACGGTATTGGAAATCGCCTCTGGATGGTCAGAAAAAAGTCGCCTCATCTCCTCTGGAGAGCGAAAATAAAAGTTTGAGGAGGAGAACTTCAGACGATTGGAGTCCTCCAAGGTCTTTCCCGTCTGGATGCACAGGAGAGCATCGTGAGCCTTAGCATCCTCCTTGGAAAGGTAGTGAACGTCATTGGTGGCCACCAGAGGAATGGAGAGTTCTTCCGCAAGTTCTATTAAGGCCTGGTTGATCTCCTTTTGCCCTTCTATATCCTCGTCCTGTAGCTCCAGGTAAAAATCATCCCTGTACAGTTCTCGATAAAAGATAGCTGCCTTCCTCGCCTCCTCATACCTGCCCTGTTGAAGTAAAAATGGTATCTCCCCCTTCATACATCCGGAAAGGGCGATTAGTCCTTCTTTTTTCTGGGAAAGGATGTCCTTGTCCAGGCGCGGGTTGTAGTAAAATCCTTCGAGAAAACCTAAGCTTGTGAGCTCCATCAAGTTTTGATATCCCTTTTTGTTTTTGGCCAGAAGAATTAAATGATAAGAAGTCTCTTTTCCCTTAGTTTTCCCCCTTTTAAAACGGGACTTCGGGGCAACGTAAACCTCACAACCGATGATGGGTTTTATACCTCTCTTTCTGGCGGTCTGGTAGAAATCAATTGCTCCAAAGAGGTTTCCATGATCAGTCAAAGCTAAGGCAGGCATATCGAATTTATAAGCCTGATCGACCAGCTGCTGGACTGGACAGGCTCCGTCCAGGAGACTGTAGTCGCTGTGAGTATGAAGATGAACGAAATCAGCCACCTCTTCCTCCTTAAGGAAAATCTCATCATTCATCTATCTTATATTATGAGCTCTGCCTTGTCAAATTTGACAAAATGATAATTATCGATAAACTAAAATTAAATATTCCGGGAAGGTGAAAGATGAAAAGAGGACCGTTATTAGGAGCTGGATTTATCTTATTGAGCCTCCTTGCCTTTGTGGCCGAAGGGCAGGTAAGGGGAGCGCGAGAACAGTTTATCTTCGCTCAGGGACTCTTTAAGGAGGAAAAATTTGACCTGGCGGCGGAGCAATTTGCCAACTTTATCCAGTCCTTTCCTGAAGATGAAAACTGCGACAAAGCTCAATTTTTAATGGGGATGAGCTTCTGGCACGAGGGTGAATATGAAAAAGCTATCTCTTCTTTCAAGGCTCTTGTTCAAAATTATCCCACCAGCAACCTGGTCGACAACGCTCTTTACTGGACGGGAGAGTGCTACTACCAGCTGAAAGATTACAAGGAGGCTGTCTCTGCTTATCAGAGGGTGATCAGGAATTACCCCAAAAGTGAGATCCTCGACAGGTCCTATTATTCCCTTGGATATGCCCTTGTTCAGCTAAAGAAATACAAGGAGGCATTATGGAGCTTTGAACAGTTGAGGAAAAATTTCCCTCTATTTGAGGACATTGCGGGAGTCCAGTATAATATAGCCAGGATCTTTTACCTTGAGGGAAAATATGAGGAGGCGGTGGAGGAATATTCCACATTTATCTCGAGTTTCCCTGACTCCAAGTACTTATCCCAGGCTTATCTTGAACGAGGATTCTCCTACTTTCAGGAAAAGAAATTTGAGAAGGCCCAGCAAGACTTCGCCAGCGTCCATGCCTATTACTGGCAGGCAGAGGCCCTTTACAGGTTAGGCCAGTATAAGAAGGCAAGAGAGGCTTACGAGAAGGCGCTAAAAGATCCCCAGGAGAAAAGATGGGAGGAGGAGGCCCGATACGGCATTAGCTATACCTATTTTAAGGAAAAAAGATATGTGGAGGCAGCCAGCTCTTTTCGAGAGTTTATCAACTCCTATCCTAACTCTTCTCTTCTCGCCGAGGCCTGGACCCGCCTGGGGGACTGCTTTTATTTTCAAAAGGATTACCTTAAAGCAAGAGGGGCCTATCAGGTGGTAATAGACAAATTTCCTCAAAGTGAATTTTTCGATGATTCCCTTTATGGAGTTGCTTACTGCTATGTGGAAGAGAAAAAGTTTGAAGAAGCGGCGAGCTTTTATAAGAGGTTGATAGAAAACTTTCCTTCCTCAGAATATGCTCCAGATGCTACTTTCCAGTTAGGAGAGTGCTATTTTAACCTCTCCGAATATGAAAAAGCACTCAGCTTCTTCGATAAGGTTATAACTCAGTATCCTGACCATCCCTTAGCTTCCCGCTCTCAGTACGAGAAGGGATGGTGCTATATTCAGCAGGGAAAATACCAGGAGGCAATCGGGGAGTTTGAAAAAGTTCTTGAAGGATATCCCACCTCGGAATGGACGGACAATTCCCTGCTTCAAATAGGAAACTGTCTTTTCAACCAGAAGAAATTTGAGGAGGCGATCCAGACTTACTCGAAGCTCCAGAAGGAGTTTCCCTCTTCCGCCTTCGTGCCCACTTCCATCTATCAGATCGCCGCCTCTTACTTTAAACTGGCTAGATACGAGGAGGCAAGAAAGCATTATCAAAGATTCCTCGAACTTTATCCCAAAAGTCCCCTTGCGCCCAGTGCTCAATACGCCATAGGATGGACCTATTTTCACCAAGGTAGGTATGAGGAGGCGAGGAAGGCTTTTCAAAGGGTGATCAGTGATTATCCTCAAGAAAAAGAACTTAAGCCGGGTGCTTATCTTCTCGTGGGAAATTGTCTTTATAATCAAGAAAAATATGAGGAGGCCTTAGCCACCTTCAAGTCCTTATCTCAGAATTACCCCCAGAGCCGTATGGCCCCTGTTGCCTTATATAAGATGGCCGAGTGTTATCAAAAGCTGGGAAAGGATGATGAGTTCCTTTATACCCTCCGCACTGTGGTAAGGGAGTATCCCGACTTTGCTGAAGGAGATGTAGCGCAATTTAAGATCGCCAATTACTACCTGAAAAAGGGAGAATATCGTAAAGCTGTGATGGAATTCGGAAAACTGATCGACGATTTCCCAAAAAGCTCTTATCTTCCGCTGTCTTACTACTGGACAGGTTATTGTCTTTATAAGCTTGCCGACTTCTCAGAAGCCTCGTCCTTTTACTCTGAATTTGTCAGAAAATTTTCTCGACACCCCTTAAGGGGCGAGGTTTATTACCGATTAGGGGAGTGTCTTTTTGAGATGAAAAAATTCGAAGAGGCCGCCAGCTCCTACGATAAGGCCCTTAAGGAGGCGAAGGAAAAAGATATCCTGGAGCTTTCTCTTTACAGGCTCGCCCTGTGTCGGGAAAATTTAAAGGAATGGGAAAGCGCCACAGTTCTCTTCCAGAAATTCGTCAAGACGTATCCTCAAAGCGAGCTAATATGTGAGGCTTACCTGCACCTGGCCAACTCGCTCTTCAAGAGAGGAAAATTTTCCGAGGCTCGAAGATATTATACCCATGTGGTAAAGACCAGCGAGGATAACAGGCTTTCGGTGGAAGCTCAGTTTATGATAGGAGATTGTTGGTTTAACGAGAAAAATCCTAAAAATGCCCTGATCGAGTACTTAAGGGTCCCCATTCTTTACCCTCAATACAGAGACTGGGCGATTGAAGCTCGTTTTCGCGCAGGAACCTGTTACGAGGCATTGGGCAGAATAGATGAGGCAAAAAAGACTTATCAGAAGATCCTTGAAGAAAAGTCCCTTGAGGATAAGTGGAAAAATGAGGCAAGCAGGAGGCTGAAGAGGCTGGAGGGTGAATGAAGAGAAAACGATGAAGATGGTATTTTTGCTCGTATTTTTGACCTTCCTGGTCAGTTCCGTATGGGCGGAGGAAAAAAAGCTTCCCACCAAGCTTCCCACTATAGTGGTCAGAGGAGAGGACAGGTCGTATCTGGAGATAATAAGGACGAAAAGGCCTGCCCACATGACCTTGAAGGGGGAAAAGAAAGCCTTTCTGCCCTATCTTAAATCTCGTCTGATGGAAAGGGCCCCTCTTTTTCCCTCTTATCCATTCTTAGAGGAAGGACCTTTAAGAAAATTTGC
>Ga0180301_10002966_pt1 | contig 13284 bp, 10 predicted proteins | sample GuaBasSediGuay16_FD_121797 | JGI IMG/M metagenome (GOLD analysis project Ga0180301, IMG submission 121797) | Subseafloor sediment microbial communities from Guaymas Basin, Gulf of California, Mexico - Guay16, Core 4569-2, 12-15 cm | ecosystem: Environmental > Aquatic > Marine > Hydrothermal...
ATCTATTGTTCCATCCTCATTAAGCTTCAATATAGCTCCTGTATAATCAATTACTGTTCCAGATAAAGGACCTCCAGCACCACTTGTATGAAATCCCCTACCAACACCTATACCCACTCTAAAACGTCCTTTTTTATTCTTGGGATCACCTCTTTCTCTCCAACCAATAAGTTCTGCTCCTTTAAGCATAAGGTATGGAACTCCATCACTCCGTACAATTGATTTAACTGTTGGACCCTGTCCCCAGAATAAGTCTCCTTTCCCAACGTAATTCTTCAATCTAAATTTAACGGGATCTATTCCAAGTTCTTCAGCTAATTCATCGATCACTGTTTCAACAGCCCATGTAATCTGTGGATTACCGAAACCCCTCATAGCACCACTTGGTACCTTATTGGTATAAACGGCTAATCCTTGATACCGAATGTTTTTCCATTTATAAAGTGATACAAACCATCCCAAAGCAACACCAAGTAATGGATAAGGCTGTATTTGATGCGCACCTATATCCATAATATTCTCTAATTCGCCAGCTATTAATGTACCATCTTTCCTAGCTCCAGCTTTAATCCTCAAATACATTTCATAGCTACAATGTTCATACATATCTTCCTCTCGTGTTAAAGCAATCTTTACTGGACGACCCGTCTTTAAAGCTAAAGCTACTGCTACTAATACAACAGGGTTTGTTTGAATACTAGACCCAAAGCTCCCCCCAATAGGGATCTTAACAACATTAATCCTACTCATTGGTATACCATAAACTTGCGATATTAATATCCTAGTATTGTGAATTGATTGAGTAGTTGTCCATACAGTTAATCCTCCATTTGACTCAGGTTTTACAACAACTGCTTTAGGTTCAAGCTGTAAATGATACCTACGATTAGTCTTAAAACGTCGTTCAATAACTACATCTGCTTCTTCAAAAGCAGAATCAGGATCGCCTTCAATATATTCATATCTACAAGCTACGTTATTCTCTACATTAACCCACTTATTACCAAGCATGATCTTGTCATGAATTATTGGTGCCCCGTTCTCCATGGATTTAAATGGATCAAGTGTAAAAGGCAAAGGCATCCATTCAACTTTCAAAGATTCAATGGCCTTTTGTGCAAGATACTCTGACTCAGCCGCTACAGCAGCAATATACTCTCCTACAAATCTAGGATGGTCAGTTAGGATTTCCCAATCCTTATACGTTACATCTTCTGTACTAACAAGTCTTGGATTAAATTTAACTCTGGGTACATCCCATGGAGTAATTACGGCTATAGCGTACTTCATGGCATCTGTAATATTAATTCTTTTAATAACGGCATGGGGGAAGGGACTTTTCAAGATCCTACCTATAAGCATTCCCGGCAGATTAATATCGTTGGAGAACTTTGTTCTTCCAGTAGCCTTCGCTATTCCATCATGCCTAATAGTTCTCTTGCCTATGAATTTATATTTCAAGATATTTAGCACCCACTACTAGGAAAAAACTATACACGATTTTCTTAAAGAAGAGATCTAGTACAAAAATATTAGGGATAGAGATAATTTTTTCTATCCCATAAACTCTTTCATTAATTTGGTGGGAAATTATTGTCTAATCTTCTTGTTAAAGAGGGAAAACTAGTTTTTCCATGGGGAATTATTGAAGCTGACATATTGATAAGCAATGGCGTAATTTCGGCCATAGGTAAGGAGATTAGAGTCGACAATGCTGAAGTACTTAATGTAAAAGGCAAACTAGTCTTTCCAGGAGCGGTAGATGAGCATGTTCATATGAGGGAACCTGGTCTAGAATATAAGGATGATTTTAGCCGTGGAACATTAGATGCCTTAGTCGGCGGGGTCACGACAGTACTTGAAATGCCAAACACTATTCCACCGGTTGACACAGCAAGTAGATTAATCGAGAAGAGAAAATTATTGGAGAGTAAAGCCTACGTAGATTTCGGCCTATATGGTGTAGTACATGATGCTAATATTCATGAGTTCGAACCACTCGTCAATGCCGGTGCCATTGGTTTCAAGATCTTTATGGGGCCTACAACAGGCAATATTCCAGCACCATCAATACCTACGCTATATGAGGCTATGATTAAGGCTTCCAAAACAAATACACCATTGGCCTTTCATGCTGAGGATTGGAGTCTTGTAAAATACTTTACTGAGAAAATAAAGGCTCTCGGTAGAAAAGATCCTATTGCACATATGGAATCTAGACCCCCTATTTGCGAGGAAGTAGCCATTAGAAAACTGGCAACTCTAGCTAAATATACAGGTGCCCATATACACATAGTCCATGTAACTAGCTGTGAAGCTGTTGAAGCCATTAATGAGGCACAATCTAAAGGAATAAGAATTACTGCTGAAACTAATCCTCACTACCTTTTACTTGATAGTAGGGATTACAGTAGGTACGGCTCCTTGATCAAGGTTAATCCGCCCATTAGGGAACCCAGACATAAAGAATGCTTGTGGAAAGCATTAATAGAAAATATTATAACAGCTATAGGCTCTGATCATGCACCCCATAGTTTGGAGGAAAAGAATAGAGATATATGGAGTGCTCCAGGAGGATTTCCAGGCGTGGCAACTCTTTTACCATTAATGATCGACCAGGCTTTAAGAGAAAAAATAGATATTACGATGATACCTTCTCTTCTAGCGGAGAATCCTGCTAAAATATACAACATTTATCCCAAAAAGGGATGCATTCACATCGGTTGCGATGGAGATCTTGTAATAATTGATCCTAACGGAGAATATACTATTGATAAAGAAAAATTACATACCAGACATAAGATTACACCTTTCCATGGCTGGAGTCTTAGGGGTAGAATAGACTATGTTATTCTCAGAGGAAATATAGTTTATCGGGAAGGCAATATTATTGATAAGCCCCTTGGCGTTTTTATAAAACCTTTAAATAAGTAGCATTTCGATGCAACAATGCACTAGGTTTATTTACAGCATATACTCTCATCTATATTATTGTGGAAATATTTCTTGTGTGGTACCTATGTCTCATGAGGACCCCTATGAACTTATTAATAAATGGTTTAAAGCAAGAGAATTTATAGTTGTAGGCAAGGGAATAACGCGAAGCGATTCTCTGGAAAAAGCTCTTGGTAAAGCAAGATTTGTGGAAGACTATTTTGAAGAGGGTAAAATGCTCCTCGTCAAGCAAGTTCTAAGTAGTGAAGGACACGCCATCATAGAGGACATAAATTATGATGAAGCACTGAAGATATCCGGTATAGTAGGTATATATACATACATGGATATTCCCGGGGAGAATCAAGTAGGATACGCATTACCTGATCAACCTCTATTAGCTGAAGGCAAAGTTAGATACCATGGCGAGACAATCGCTCTTATAGCTGCATGGGATTATGATAAAGCCTTCAAAGCTGCAGAGTTAATAAAAATAAGATATAGATCATTGCCTTTATTACTTGATCCTCTCGAGGCCTTTAGGAGAAAGGACATACTTGTACATGATGAACTTGGTTCGAATATAGCTTTTAAGACTAAACTTCGCCGTGGAGATATTGAGAAGGGCTTCAGGGAATCGGATATAATAGTCGAGAATATCTATAGGACACATCATCAGGAGCATGCTTATCTAGAACCGGAAGCAGCATTAGCTATACCCGATATAGAAGGTAGGCTAACTATTATCTCATGTGCGCAATACCCTCATTTAGCTCAAAAAATAGTTGCTAGAGTACTCGGATTACCATCGTCGCGTGTGAGAATAGTATCTCCATATATCGGGGGCGGTTTCGGCGGAAAAGATGATGAAGGACCCTTGGTTGCTGCTAAGGCAGCCCTAGTTGCATATCTAACTGGAAAACCAGCTTTCCTAATGTATTCTAGGGAAGAAAGTATAAGGATTCATCCAAAGCGTGAAGCAACGGTGATCAAGTATAAGTCTGGAGCAACTGCTGATGGTAAATTAAGAGCTATTAAAGTAACCATAATCCATGACACTGGCGTGTATGCTAATCGAGGCCCATTTATACTGTGGAGAGCAACAGTACATGCTTCTGGACCGTACTACGTACCTAATGCATGGATTGATGGTTACTGCATATACACAAATAAGGTACCGCAAGGCTCATTCCGCGGATTTGGTAACCCATCAGTACAGTTCGCGGTTGAAGCCCAAATGGATGAATTAGCTCGTAAACTAGGCATCGACCCTATTGAATTTAGGCTAAAGAATCTCCTTAGACCAGGCATGGACACCATTACTGGACAATTATTGGAGGAATCTGTTGGAGTAGCTGACATGGTTGCTAAACTCTCTGAGTCCATGAATTGGAAGGAATTAAGAAAAGAAATTGATAAGTGGAATATTAAGAGCACTAGGTACAAGCGTGGCCTAGGAATAGGCGTTGCATGGCATGGTATAAGTACTAGTCGTGGCGTACCTGATTGGAGTAATGCATATATTAAAATCGATCAAGACGGTTCTGTAACTGTTTACACGGGTATAGTCGAGATAGGACAAGGATCACCTACAACAAGCCATAGGCAAATTGTAGCTGAGATTTTAGGCGTGCCATTAGAACTCGTTAACGTGGTATTCGGAACATCAGATGCACCTGATGGAGGAGCAACACATGCTTCAAGAGGTACTAGTATAGGAGCCATAGGTGTACTATTAGCCGCTGCGAAAATTAGAGAGCGGCTAGATAGACTTGCTGCAGACTTGCTTAAAGCTTCTCCCGAGAAAATCGTAATTAAAGAAGGTAAAGTATTTGTTCAAGGCGATGAAGAAAGATCCTTGTCATGGAAGGAATTAATTGAAAAAGCATATTCTCGCGGAGTAGACTTAAGTGCTACAGGCTATTTCTTTTTACCAAAAGGAAGCTTTGATAACGAACGTGGACAGGGATACGCGTATCCAGCATATAGTTTTGTAGCATTAGCGATAATGGTTGAAGTCGATACATGGACAGGCAAGGTTAAAGTTCTAAAGGCATGGCCTGGACTAGCTGCTGGAAGAATCATTAATCCGATACAGGTGGAAGGCCAGATTGAAGGAGCTATTGCTCAGGGTATTGGTTATGTATTAATGGAGGAAATAAGGTTTGGTAGTAAAGGAGAGATTCTTAATGCTAATTTAACAGATTATACCATACCAACTGCAATGGATGTTCCATTGGAGATCGCTAAACCCGTCTATGTAGAAGACGTTTTTAGATATGGACCCTTTGGTGCAAAAGGAGTTGGTGAAATGGCATTTATACCTTTGCCAGCAGCAATAGCTAATGCAGTATCACATGCACTTAATAAACGTATTACTGAACTACCCCTTACTCCGGAAAGACTTTATAAAATAATTAAGAGTACAAGGTGATTAACTATGTTCCATAGTCTGCCCCAGTTTAAATATTATAAGCCACAGACACTTGATGAAGCATTAAGGTTATTAAATGAACTTGATGATGCTAAAGTCATGGCTGGTGGAACAGATCTATTAATAGATATGAGAATAGGTAGACTAAGGCCCAAGAACATTATAGACATTAATGATCTTAACGAATTAAGGCATATAGTTGATGAAGGCAAGTATATACACATAGGTGCTTTAACTAGATTACAGGAATTAATTGATTCGGAAATTGTCAGGGAAAAACTGCCAATACTTTATGAAGCTATCTATCATATGGCTAGCTGGCAGATAAGAAACAGAGGTACTATTGGTGGTAACTTATGTAATGCTTCACCAGCAGCAGATACTGCGCCGCCACTAATGGTCCTTGAAGCTAAGCTTAGGGCTATTAGTATTAAAGGAGAGAGAACCATAGATATAAGAGATTTCTTCATAGGCCCCCGAAAGACCTTACTTAATAAAAATGAATTATTAAAGGAGATAATTGTACCTGTCTACAAAGGTTATGGATATTCATATATGAAGCTTGGCCGTAGAAACTCATTTACATTATCTATAGTATCTGTAGCCTCTTTAGTGAAAATAGAAGATAATGTATTTAGCGATGTACGTATCGCATTAAACTCTATAGCACCTACTCCAATACGTGCATTTAGTGTTGAAAAATACCTAGTAGGGAGAAAAGTAACAATAGATAATGTTAAGGCAGCATCAAAACTTGTTGTAAAAGACATATCTCCAATAACTGATATCCGGGCAACAGCTGAATATCGTAGAGACATGGCTATTATTTTAACTTTTGACGCTCTTGGGATTGCATTAAAGAGATTAGGCATAGATTTTGTAAAAAGGTGATTGTTCTTGGTTCTTGTAAAGTTTACTCTAAATGGACGTTATATAGAGGCCAATGTTGAACCTAATGAAATTCTCCTTAATACATTGAGGAACAAATTAGGTATAAAGAGTGTTAAAAGAGGATGCGAACGAGGAGAATGTGGAGCATGTACAATACTCCTTGACGGCAAACCAGTATATTCATGCATGTTATTAACTGTACAGGTTGATGGACACTCTATAAATACTGTTGATAGTCTTTGGAATAATGAGTTATTTAAAAAGCTAGTATACAACTTTACAATAAAAGGTGCTATTCAATGCGGATACTGTTCTCCCGGATTCCTGATAACAGCATATGCTCTGCTAAGGACTAGAAAGGCAATAAGTAGAGAAGGAATATTGAAAGCAATAGAAGGAAATCTATGCAGATGTACTGGCTATAAGAAAATCATCGAGGCAATAATGGAGACTTATAAATGCATACAAACCAAAAATAGTGGTTAATGACGCCATTGGCCATGAATATTTTTTAAAAGTATGATTTGTGATATTCATTCACATCTTTATTAAGAAAATTATTAGATAATTTTCTCATTATTTTGGTTCCGCAGAATTGTTAATAAACCACAGAAAACATAAAGTTAGACCGGGCTTTATGGATAATGGCAAGAGAGTGTATGTAATAGATAATCCATTAGCTAAGTATTTCTTAACCATTCTTAGGGATAAGAATACAATGCCACCAAAATTTAGGGAGATTATGAGGAAGCTAGGATTCATTCTTGCCTATGAAATTTCAAGAGAGCTTAAGTGGAAGGAAGTAACTGTTGAAACACCTTTGTCTAAGGCAAGAGGCCTAGAGCCTTATACGAATATATGGATTATTGCGATACTTGGTGCGGGTGTACCATTGGCTCTGGGAATGCACGAAGCCTTTCCATGGGCGGGATTAGGATTCATTGCTGCAAGGAGATTTGAGGAAGATAAAGATATTCGCGTAGAAGTATATTATGAAAGGATGCCAGAGAGTCTAAGGGGAACTATTGCCATCATAGCTGATCCCATGTTGGCAACCGGGAATACTATGGTTAAAGTGCTTGAAATAGTTAGAAGGAGAGAATGCGAGAAAGCAATAATAGCATCAGTTGTTGCTAGTAAGTACGGCATCAAAAAGTTATTGAATTCATTTAATGATGTAAATATATATGTTTTAGCTATTGATCCTGAGCTTAATGACAAAGCATTCATTGTACCGGGTTTAGGAGATGCAGGAGATAGAGCATTGAGTTCCATTTAATTATTTCTTCTTCATTAAAGCATAATAAAAACCTATAACTCCATGTCTATGAGGCCAAGACCTCATCGTACCGGGTAAGATCCTAGAACATGTGAAGGGTTTACTTAATTTAACAATTTCGAGATCGTCCCTATTCTTTAACAATTTCGAGATAATATATTCCCCTTCCCATGGAAGAACACTGCATACAGTATATAGTAAAAGTCCTCCGCGTCGTAGAATTTTCCAGCCAGTCTCAAGTATTTCGTATTGTGATTTAATTATTTTCTCGACATCTCTTTCATTATATCTCCATCTGACATCAGGGTTTCTGGCTAAAGCACCTGTAGTACTGCAAGGAGGATCAACTAATACTCTATCCATAGAATTTATTCCGAGTTTTTCAACGGCTTTTCTTGCATCCATGACATGTATTTGAACAGCTTTTTTGGTCCCTGTTCTCTCTAATAGGAGTCTTAATCTTTTAGCACGGTCTTTGTATAATTCAAATGAATATATCCGTGATCTTAAATTTGTTCTCTCGGCGATATATGTTGTTTTTCCTCCAGGAGCAGCACATAGATCTGCTATATCCATGTCCTCCCGGGGATCAAGTAATTCAACGGCTACCATGCTTGATTCGTCTTGTGGAACTAGAATCCCTGTCTCTATAAGTCTTAAGACCTCTTTACCCAAGTTACCATGTATTCTTATAGCTTGGTTACTGTATTTGCCCCTTTCCACACTATAACCAGAATCCCTAAGATATTTTATGATGGCATCTCTTGACGCCTTAAGTGAGTTAACTCTAAATATATGAGGCAATGGCTTCAAAGTTTCTATTAAAAATGTATCGAGATCTTCCTCCAATAACTTGAATGCTTTACTTAAGGCTTTATATAGTTCTGGTGATACCTTATATTTCAACATGATCTTTTCTTCATCCGCGATAGGCGTCCACTTGCTTGAACTCAATAATACTATATAATTCTTTATCTTAGTAGCTTTATCAAGTGGATACTTCTCAAACAGGTACTTAATACAATATTTTCTTATTGTTTTCTTAGTTTCGGAGCCGCTTAACTTATCTAACTGGTATATATACGCTATTATTCTCAAAATACCTCTTATGAATGGATCGTATTCTTTAATGTTGATCTTTGTCTTAGAATATATAATTTGATCAATTAATCCCAAATTCCTAAAAATATTATATACTATTCCGGAAACCTTTCTATCAAATTTTGAACTCGATAAATGATATTTATCAAGAGATCTCCTGATACTCTCTTGTATAGGCTTTATTTTTTCTCCCATTGAAACCGCATGTATTATTGCATAGACGTACTTCTTCCATAGACTTGCCATAATTTTACCATTATAGAGAAGAGGTTATAAGGCTATTAAAAAGTTAGGCCTGCCTCTCTAAGTCTATGGATTATTACTTTTCTCTCCTCTTCAGGCATTAAATTAATAGTTCTTATTAGTAACTTGTGATCGATATTTTTAAGATCTCTTATGTAACTAGCTAGCTTATCTATATCTACTCCTTGTTTGGCTTTAAGCACCAAGTATTCTTCAGGTTTAATGATTCTGATTTTTCTACCTTTTACATTTATTGATTTGGCGGAGCTAATGATTTCTTCTGGTATATATATGTCGAATATATTCTCGTATAGTTCAATGGGGATCTCTTTATTATCAACTCTGGCTATAAGCCTTGGTGTTCCTGCTTCTGTAGTTGTGTAAAGCCAGTTCTCCTTCTCAGATATATCGATGAAAACTTGTTCATCAACTATAACACTGGGTTTTATTACAAAAAGATCAATATCTCCTTCGAGCTCCTTCTTCTTCAAAGCTAATTGAACAACTGTATCCCCTATTACTACGAAATCAACGCCATAGTCAGCCAATTTACCAAGAACTATAGCTAACTCTTCAAGTGTGAAAGACATATTATGCACCATAAGCTAAATCTATTAGCTTTAAATACAGTAATAAACTAAGCTAAACCCTTAAATAATCTATCGTACTTTTTATCTTTCTGTACTATTGGGAAGCTATATATGGTTCTCAATGAGTTATTTATGACATAAAATATAATCTATAATAGGAGTTGTGTTAAAGTGGTACCATGTAATAATTTAGAACATTATTAGCTTATGTCAATAAATTAAGGGGGGAATATTATGGTTGTTAAAGTAATTGACACTACTATGAGAGATGCTCATCAATCATTATTAGCTACAAGATTTAGAACTAGAGATATGCTTCCAATAGCTGAGATCATTGATAAAGCGGGATTTTATAGCTTAGAAGTTTGGGGAGGAGCTACATTTGATGCTGCAATAAGGTTCCTTCGCGAAGATCCTTGGGAAAGACTGAGATTAATAAGAGAACGTGTCCGTAGAACTAAGCTCCAAATGTTATTACGCGGTCAAAACCTGGTTGGTTACTGGCATTATCCTGATGATGTTGTTGTTAAATTTGTTGAGCTTGCTTATAAAAATGGTATAGATATATTCAGGGTATTTGATGCATTAAATGACCCGCGTAATATGAGGGCTAGTATTAAGAAGGCTAAGGAGATCGGCGCTATTGTACAAGGCGCTATATGTTACACAGTGAGTCCAGTACATACAATTGACTATTATCTAAAATTTACTGAGGACATTCTTGCATTGGAAGTCGATATTATAACCATAAAGGATATGGCTGGAATACTTGATCCAATAACTGCTTACAAACTTGTAAAAACTATCAAAAAGGAGTTTAAGGTACCTGTTAATGTACATACGCATTCGACAGGAGGAATGGCTGTAGCAACTTATCTCATGGCTGTAGAGGCTGGGGCCGACTACATAGATACAGCTATAAGCCCATTAGCATTTGGTACAGCCCAGCCAGGTATACAATCTGTGTATCACGCTCTTCCACAGAATAAGAGACCACAGATCAATATGTCGGTTATTGAAGAGATTTCTAAGTATCTTAGAAAAACTATAGAACAAAATTATGCTCACCTACTGAACCCTAGAATATTGTTACCTAATCCCGATGTATTAATACACCAGATCCCGGGTGGAATGTTTTCTAATCTCATAGCTCAATTAAGAGAGCAGAATGCATTAGATAAATTAGATCAAGTTCTTGAAGAAGTACCTAGAGTACGAGAAGATCTTGGATGGCCGCCTCTAGTTACACCTTTATCTCAAATTGTTGGTACTCAAGCTGTGTTGAATGTATTGTTTGGTAAATATAAGGTAATTGCTAAGGAAGTTATAAATTATGTTAAAGGATTATATGGTAGGCCCCCTGCACCAATTAAAGATGAAATTAAAAAGATGATCTTAAAAGGTGAAGAAGAAATCACGGTTCGCCCAGCAGACCTACTTGAACCTAAGCTTGAGAAGTGCCGCGGGGATCTCGAATCCATGGGATATCTTATGAAGGAAGAAGATATTCTAACATATTGTCTTTTCCCTGAGGTTGCGAAGGAATTCTTTAGACTTAGAAAAGAAGGAAAGATTGAAGTTATAGAAAGGCCTCCTGTATATAGAAAAGTTGTTACTATCATCGTAAATGGCAGGGAATATAAGGTCGGAGTTGAAGGAGTGGATTTAAAGGCTATAGCGTTATCATCCTCTCCCTATATACCATCGCCACAAGTTATGCAATCCATTGGTACATCAGAAGTTTATGAGGCATCTAAAACTGTTAAAGAAAGTATTGAAGGAGAGATCATAAGAGCTCCTATGGCAGGAAAGATCCTAAAAATACATGTTGAACCTGATAAGTATGTGAAGAAGGGTGAGAAACTGGTTACTTTTGAATCAATGAAAATGGCTACTGATATACTAGCCCCTAGGGATGGTAAGATAATTAAAATACTTGTTAAAGAAGGAGAGCGTATTGAATCTGATCAGCCATTAATAGTTATAGCTTAGGCTAGGTGATTTTAATGGACGGATCAGAATTAGTGGAAATGTTGAGTAGTAATATTGGGGTATTTAATATCACACTTGGCAATATTGTAATGATTTGTATAGGATTATTACTTGTCTATCTAGCTATCAAAAAGAATTATGAGCCATTAATACTTTTACCAATTGGAGCTACAGCTATACTTGTAAACTTACCGCTACAAACACTAACTGAGCCTCCTCATGGACTATTATATCTTGTGAAAACATATCTTATCGATACTGAGGTAGTTCCTTTACTTATATTCCTTGGACTAGGAGCTATGACGGACTTTGGTCCAATGATAGCTAATCCTAAATCATTATTGCTTGGTGCTGCTGCCCAGATTGGTGTATTTATAGCATTAATAACAGCGATTACACTAGGTTTTAACCTTAAGGAAGCAGCTTCTATAGGAATCATAGGCGGGGCTGACGGGCCTACAACGATTTATTTAACAGTTAAACTAGCACCCCATTTATTAGCTGCAAATGCTGTTGCAGCATATTCCTATATGGCGTTGGTACCATTAATACAGCCCCCTGTTATTAAGGCGTTGACTAGTTGTGAGGAGAGAAGGATTAGGATGAAGCAACTCCGTCCAGTTAGTAAGACTGAGAAGATAATGTTTCCATTAGTTACGATGGTTGTTGTAGGCTTTCTTGTACCATCAGCTATACCATTAATAGGTATGATTATGATTGGTAATTTATTTAGAGAGTCCGGTGTTGTTGAGAGACTATCTAAGGCTGCTAGCGAGGAGCTTATGAACATTGTAACTATATTTCTTGGACTAGGTATTGGAAGTACTATGAGGGCCGAACTTTTCTTAAGGCCTGCTACACTAATGATCATAGGTCTTGGCGCATTAGCTTTTGCTTCGGCTACTGCTGCTGGTGTATTGTTTGCAAAAATCATGAATTTATTTGTGAAAGAAAAAGTTAATCCAATGATTGGAGCTGCGGGAGTTAGTGCCGTGCCTATGAGTGCTCGTACTGTACAGAAACTTGCTAGTGAAGAGGATCCAGGTAATTACTTGCTCGTGCATGCTATGGGGCCTAATGTAGCAGGTGTAATAGGTACTGCAATAGTCGCTGGCGTATTCCTATCATTATTAGGCTAGGAGGTGTATAGGTTTTGATCATATTATTTATACCTATATTCTATGATGCATTAATTGTATCAATTATTGGAGTACTTGTTGTATTTTCTATACTTGCGTTACTAGCTATAATACTTGGCTTGTTCCCAAGACTAATACAGAGTAAGGCGGAGATCGCTAAAGAAAAGCCTAAGCCAACTACTATTAGAGAGAAGATTGAGATAAAGATTAAAGAGGAGGGCCTTAAACCAGATGAAATAGCATTAATAACTACAGCTGTTACAGCATTTCTAGAATATAAGGCTAATACGTTAATGAAAAATCCATTATTAAAACAATTACCTATATTAGCAAAACTATTTCCCTTAGCTGGTGTTATATTTAAGGCAAAGTTAAAGTTGTCCCTAGGTGGAAGCGAGAGAGAAGTAGAAGTTAGAGAGGAATCTCCTGGTACCTATATAGTAAAAGCAGGTGCAAAAACATATACGGCAACGATAAAGCCTCCAGAAGAAAAGATAGAAATAGATCTGACAAAACAATAAATATTTACCCCAAACAAGACAAAGACAAATAGTAGAAGCCGGGGTGGCCGAGCGGTCAAAGGCGGCGGGCTGCAGTGGGTCAATAATAAGCCGCCCATCCACAGAAACCCGCTTAACCGCGGGTTCGAATCCCGCCCCCGGCTCCATACCCCACGTTCGG
>Ga0180301_10002967_pt1 | contig 13281 bp, 11 predicted proteins | sample GuaBasSediGuay16_FD_121797 | JGI IMG/M metagenome (GOLD analysis project Ga0180301, IMG submission 121797) | Subseafloor sediment microbial communities from Guaymas Basin, Gulf of California, Mexico - Guay16, Core 4569-2, 12-15 cm | ecosystem: Environmental > Aquatic > Marine > Hydrothermal...
AAGCGGATCCCGCATATAAGGATGTTGATCGGGTTGCAGCGGTCAGCGACGCAGTTGGCATTGCGAAGCGGGTTGCCAGGCTGGTTCCACTCTCAGTCATAAAAGGCTAGTTTCTTTTTTCTTTGCTTCGGAGTATGGCGTATGAAGAACCCTCTCGACTTTCTTTGTGATTTTTGGGCCTAATCCGTGGATTTCCCTTGCCCATCTGCTAACGTTAACTAAGACGTTGAATGGGGTCTCGAATTTCTCAAGGAGACTTATAGCTTTCTCTCTTCCGATGTTGGGGAGACTGGCTAAGAAGAATATCTGCGTGTCAGCTAGGGTCTCAGTCTTCTTAACTGGATGAACCGCGGGAGTTCTCTTTTCAACGATCTGTTCCTGCCTAGCTGAAGTGTAGAGGAAATCGATTGTTTCCTTGTAGCTCGTCGTGTGAATCATGTTTATTCCCTGCTTAGCTAAGGCGAACATCGCCCCCCAGACTGAGGACGGATTCACCCTGCTGAACTTGTAGATTATTGGGAAGTATCCCTCAATAAGGATGAAGGGTTTAGGGTAGGCTTCTTTAAGGAGAAATAGCTGATCGAAGAGGAATCTGCGGGTGAGGGTGTAAACGAAATCTCTCACGGTTTTTCTTTCGAAGGCGCATTCATCTGAGATTATGTAGTCCCCCTTCTCGAGGTATTGGATCCTTACGATGGCGCCTTTCTCTCTTAGCCCCTTGACTATCTTCGGCGCGCTGCTTGCCTCTCTACTATCAACGATGATAGTAGGCTGATCCGCGTCTTTGTCTCGTTTTAAATATGGAATCAGACTTTCCGATCCTGATGTCATGTCCTATCTCTATCCATGGAGCTGAGCCAATAGTCTCAAGAGGGTGGTGATCCCCTCTTGACATCTTAGTATCCTCACTCAGATTTAATCTTTAATACTTCCCAAACTTTCAGAGAGAATCTTTAGCACATTTATGGGTGTGATTCGATTTTTTCTCTGCAGATGCCTATTTTTCTTTGACGAGATCGAGATGGAGGGTGAAAATCATCGGGGATCTTCTTAAGCATTCAACGAGAAAGCCTTATTGCAGCATAGCCTGTAAATATTTTTTAACGGCTTTAAGTTAGGATTACTAAATAATATTGAGGTGGCTCATGTGATTCGGATTTTAGGCGTCGTTGGAAGTCCAAGAGTCGGAGGGAATACTGAACTCTTCGTTGCTGAGGCGTTAAAAGCCGCGGAGGAAGAAGGAGCCGAGACGGAGTTGCTGAGGTTAGCTGATAAAGAATTAAGCCCATGCGACGCGTGTCTCTCCTGTAGGAAGACTAGGGAATGCCGAATAAAGGATGATTTCCAGATGATTTTTCAAAAGATGGTTGATGCCGATGGGATAATTCTAGCCTCGCCTGTTTATTTCAGCTCTGCAACTCCGAAGATTAAGGCGCTCATCGACAGAGCTGGATATTTATCGATTGCTAGAGGAAGAGTCTTCGAGAATAAGGTTGGAGGGGCAATGGCTGTGGCTAGGAGAGCTGGACAGAACTTCACATTCGCTGAGCTGTTGTTCTTTTTCCTGCATCAAGGAATGATCGTTCCAGGATCAACATACTGGAACGTAGCTTTTGGAAGAGGAAAAGGCGAAGTGACAAAAGACAAGGAAGGCATGGAAACAGCGAGAAACTTCGCGAAGAAGATGGTTTGGCTGATAAAGAAGATAAAGAGCTAAGGAAAACCTCTTTTTTGTCTCTTTTGCGTTCCTTTTTTATGGAAATAGTGAAATGCTTGAATCGCTTTCGTCGTTCTCTTCATTTTTATGGTTGTTTAGATCTCATTTATCGATAGTGATGCGCAGCTTCCGTGTTCCATGGTTGCGCCAGTAACTCATCAACTAAAGCCTCAGCCTTCTCGTATGATTCAGTTCGAGGATCATCCATGAGCATCAGAACCAGGCTTTTTCTGTCCCCCTCTGTGAATGCTTGGAGGATACGTTCCATTCTAAGCATACGGGGAATCATGACGTACATCATGAGACGTTTAGGCAGCGCGCCGACTTGTATCCCGCGAATACCTCTTCCGCTTACAACAGTTGGGATTTCCACGACTACATCGTCCGGTATTCCTGATATGGCGCCTCTGTTCGGGATATTCAATTGAAGAATTCTCTCCTTATCGTTTGCGATGGAATCAATTAGCGGTATATGCTGTTCTCCGCTCATCACCGGGGGAAACTCCTTCGTCAACGAGGCTGATGAATCCTCGTATAGGCGCTGCATCCTCTTCAGTTTCTTTTCTCGGCGCTTAAGGTAAATCGACCATCCGATCTCGGAATCAAATCCACCTGTAGGGCCGAACCATTTTTTCTTTGTCGCCAAGTTCACATGGTACCACCAAGGAGAGACGCTTCTAATGGTGTCTCCGATGGGGAATAGGCCGAACTGGCGATACATGTCCACGGCTGCGGGAGACATCTGTTCAGTCTCCCAAGGCAACCCTTCTAGGAACTCCTTGCTTTCCCAGTACTTTTTAGATTTCTTCTCGATCCATTCATCTAAAAGCGGATAAGCATCTCCACCCCTATAAAGGAAATGAGTCATCCAGACGCAGTGATTGAAGCCAGCTATCTCCACGCCGACTTCCTCAAGCCTCAGCCCTAAAGTTTTAGCTATCTTTTTATAGCCGAAATGGCCGTGGCAAACCCCGATTACCTTGATTTTCGTCTCTCTAGAGATCAGAGTTGTGCCTTCGAAGACGGGATTCGCGGTCTCAATCAGCCACGCATCTGGGCAAGCATCCTCCATGTCTCTTGCAAGATCAAGAAAGAACCTCAGCTGATGATAAGCTCCGAACCCGCCGTAATAGTCGCAGACCCTATCGCCTATGCCCCTGTAATAGCCGTAACGCTCGGCGATTTTACGTTCCATCTCCATTGGTTGGTAGCCGCCTACCTTCACTGTGCAAAGAACGAACTCCGCGTCTTCTAGTGCTTCTTTCCGGTTCATGGTGGTCCTTATCTTCAGATCGGCTTTCGTCTCCCTCATGTACCTCACAGCGAGGTTATGAACCATGTTCAATCGTTCTTTTGATATGTCCATGAGTGTGATCTTGCTTCCCCAAAGGCTTTTAGTCACGCAGAGGTCACGTATGAAACTGGTTGAGAATACAACGCTTCCGGCACCTATGATTGAAATATTAACCATCCAATCATTCCCTCCGAAACGTTCAGTAACACTTCCTTTCTTTCCCTATAAAACAAAAGCCTTTGTAACATTTTCGCCTGTCAAAATCAAAAACAATAAATTGTGAAGTTTATTTCTTGTCAACTGAATAGAAGGAGTTGAGGGAGACGCGGGATCCAGAGGGCTCTTCAACCGCTGAGAAAAAGTATTTTAGGGCTCTTTATCCAGGGCGCTTCCAGCCTTTCCATTCAGGGCATCTTGAAGCCGTTAAGCACATATTAAACAGCGCATCTGAAATCATAGTGATGATCGGCAGCGCTCTTCAAAGCCACACATTGAAGAATCCATTCACATCAGGCGAAAGAATAACCATGGTTAGACTCGCGTTAACCGAGGCAGGCATAGACCCGGCCAAGTACTATATCGTACCAGTTCCCGACTTGGAGATACATGGCATATGGGTCTCACATGTCTGCTCTTTAGTGCCGAAGTTCGACGCGGTCTACTCTAATGAGCCGTTGACGCGGAGACTCTTCATAGAGGCGGGATTCACGGTGGAAAACATCCCATTTTACAGACGCAGCCAATGCTCAGCAACCGAGATCAGAAATAAAATGCTCAGGGGCATAAGCTGGGAGGCTCTTCTGCCGAGAAGCGTCGCTGAATACATAAAAGAGATTAAGGGAGTTGAAAGATTGAGGGACCTCGCGAAAACCGATAAGATTCAAGATGATGATCAAGCGGAGAGGTCACGGCTGATCCGTTAATCGATTTATCTCCTCAGAGATCCTCTTAGACTTCATTATCCCCGCGATTAGAGCTGATTTTACGCTCTCCGCCACATTTGTCCTCTTCATTTCCTTTATCTCTTCCTCAGTTATTCCCCCCGGAGTCGCAACTCTCCTTATTATCTCAGAGGGTGATAATCCTCCTAAAATCAGCCTTCCAGTTCCTATCATAGATTGAGCAGAGGCAACCAGCGCTATGTCTTCAGGTAATCCTTCTCTTACGCAGGCTTCAACAATAGCTTTAATCATGAAAGAGAAGTATCCAGGGGCGCATCCACTCACCGCAGTCACCGCGTCCATCATTTCTTCGTCAATCTCGATGACCCTTCCGAGAATCTTCAAGATCTTTTCCGCCTCGCTTTTTTCTCTATCTGAGATATCGCTATCCGCAGAGTAGGCTGAGAATGAGTCTCGGACGAGTATCGCCAAGTTGGGCATGGCCCTCACAAACTTTGCTTCGGAAGCGATCTTCTTTAAGAAGCCTAGGCTCACAGCAGCCGCCATTGAGATCACTAGTTTCCCCTTTATTTCATCTCGTATCTCTCTGAGAACCTTTTCGACGTCTTTCGGCTTCACGCATATAATGACGACATCAGCCTCTTCAGCTGCCTTTCTGTTGTCTCTTGTCACTTCCACACCTATCTTCTTGAGGTCTTGAATCTTTTCAATATGTCTTCTCGAAGCGATTACACGGTCAAAAATGCGGCTTTCAATTAGGCCTCTTGCAACCGCGCTTCCAATCGCCCCCGCACCTATGATGGAAACTATCATTTTCTAAACCTCTTTTATGAGTATTCAGATGTTGAATAAAAAAATTGAGAGGTGCTCCCAAGCATTCAGATACTATAAAGACTTATCTTAATCGTGATTAAAGAATAAAGTGTTTAGACTGCTGCCTTCCCGGGGAGATGTGCTGAGTGAAGAAGTGCAAGTTTTGGCTGCTTGATGTTAACTATGAAGTTAGAGATCACAAGCCTGAAGTTTGGATGTGGGGGATAGATGAGAAGGAAAGACGAGTATTAATTATCGATTCCTCTTTCACACCGTATTTCTACGCCGTTCTCGAGGGGAATGAAGACCCCGAAAAGGTACGAGAGAGAATAATAAGCGAAAAAACACGTCTCCCGTACATGATTGATGTTGAAATGACGAAAAAGAGATTTTTCGGAGAGCCAGTGAACGTAGCGAAAATTCGCTGTCAAGACCCAGAGGTTATTCCACAGTATGCGAAGGTTATCAGAAGCATCAAAGGCGTGGAGGAATGCTTAGAAACTGATATTCGCTGCTCGATGCGTTATCTGATAGACCACGACTTGACGCCATGCGCGTGGCACGAAGTGAATGTTAAGGAGGATGAAACCCGCGGAATCCAAGTTGATAGGCTTTACTATGCGCTGTCTCCTCCGAAAAGAGTCTTGAAAGATGAGATTCCCCGATTGAGAGTCTTGAGCTTCTTCCCAATCTGCTATGCATCTAAGGGATCGCCGAAGCCGGAGAGAGACCCGATCATAATCATATCTATAGTCACAAATACAGGTGAGAAGAGGAGATTCGTCGCCAAGGACAGCAAGGATCGAGGTCTAATTCGATCTTTCATCGAATACGTCAAATCCTTCGACCCCGATATCATAGTAGGCTACCAGACGAATCAGCAGCATTGGCAGTATCTGATTGACCGCGCCATGCATCTTGGGCTGAATCTTCTCGTTGACAGAGCTGGCACATGGCCTCATAGAAGCGTGTATGGGCACATCTCCATTACTGGACGAGTGTCAATGGATATGTTTGACTTTGCTGATGAGCTCCCAGAGCTCAAGGTGAAATCTCTGGAGAACATGGCGGATATCCTCGGAGTTAAAGGCATAAATGAACAAAGGATCATCGACGAGATTGAATATTCAGAATACTGGGACGACGAGAAGAAACGCGGAGAACTCATAGAACATGCAATGGAGAAGGCGGAATGCATACTTGGAATCTTCGAAAAAATGTTTATTTACGCCTCTGAACTGTCGAAGCTTGTAGGGTTACCCTTAGATCATATAGGCAAAGCAGCGGTTGGATTCAGAATAGAATGGTATCTAATCCGGGAAGCCTACAAGATAGGCGAGCTTATACCGGAAAGAACTGAGCAGAGGTACATCCCCTACGCTGGAGGCATGGTTCTTAAACCTAAACCGGGCATACATGAGAATATATCCGTGCTCGATTTTAAATCGATGTACCCAAACATAATGATTGAGAAGAACATCTCCCCGGACACCTATGTTCCACCCTCCAAGCCTGAGCCAGACTCAGGCGTGAATGTAGCGCCGGAAGTCGGGCATAAGTTCCGAAAAGAACCCCCAGGATTCTACAAGAGAGTTCTCACAGGGTTAATCTCAGCGAGAGATGAGATACGACGGGCTATGAGAAAAACCGATTCAAATAGCTTAGATTATCAGCTTCTAGATGCACGCCAAAAAGCTGTCAAAGTCATCACAAACGCTGCTTATGGCTACGCGGGATGGATAGGCGCCCGATGGTTCAGAAAGCCGGTTGCGGAGGCTACAGCAGCGTGGGGGAGAAGCATGATCATGAGAAGCATAGAGATCGCAAAAGAGCTCGGACTTGAAATCGTGTACGGCGACACAGACAGCCTCTTCATAAAGCATGATCCCAAAAAGATCGAGATGCTTGTTCAGAGAATCAGAGAGAATCTCGGATTAGAGATAAGGCCTGAGAAGACCTATAAGCGAATCTTGTTCACAGAGGCCAAGAAGCGGTACTGCGGTCTTCTCCCCGATGGGACTCTGGATAATGTCGGCTTGGAGGTTGTCCGCGGAGACTGGGCAAACGTGGCGAAGACAACGCAGGAACGCGTCTTAGAATTAATTCTGAAAGAAAACTCTGTTGAGAGAGCTGTTGAGTTTGTGAGGTCTCTCATCGAGGATCTGAGGGAACATAAAGTGCCATATAGAGACTTGATAATATGGAAGACTCTCAGCAGACCTGTGGAGAAATATAAAGTAAACGCGCCTCATATAGAAGCAGCGAGAATTCTAAAGAAGTTGGGTTGGGGCTTAACAGTCGGCGATCAGATAGGCTATGTTATAACGCGTGGTTCAGGTCGTCTCTACGAGAGGGCGAAACCCTACGTTTTGGCTTCTCCTCAAGATGTAGATGTTGAGTATTACATCAAAAAGCAGGTTTTGCCGGCGGCTCTGAGGATTCTATCGATGTTCGATGTGAAAGAAAAAGACATTTTATCTGTTCAGAAACCTAAGATACCGAGGACTCTGACTGATTTCTTCGGAGGTTCATAAGGGTTACTTTGATACATCATTGAATGTTAACAATTTAATGTTCAGCGGCTGTTTTATGACGTCAGAGATTCTTGCGGCGATTAAATATTTAATCTTTTTCTCGCTTGCGATGTCCACTAGTCTCTGAGTGATCACTCCGTCGAAGACAACAGTATCGATTCCTTCAATCTCCTTTAGTTTTTCAGCTAATTCACTGACTGGCATGCGGGCTATCTCATTCATCTTTTCATCGAAGAGAATCGCTTCAAGAGTGCCTTTCAGCTTCTCAACCGCGCCTTCAATCTCTTTGGGAACAAGAATCTTCTTTCTCTTCCTCTTCTTCTTAAGGATCTCCTCGACGGGAACCCTATTCTTCAGCGCAGCCTCAATTTCCTTAGCATTTAGATCTTCAACCTCCTTGCCTTTAGGCGCTCTAGCGACATATTTGATTCTAGCAACTTGGAGGAGCTCCTTCAATATTAGGTCTCCTCCACGATCTCCATCCAGAAATGCCGTTGCCTCTTTCTCCTTAGTCAATTTTATTATTGTCTCTGGAATTTTGACCCCTTCAAGCGCAATGACGTTTTGAATTCCAACTTTCAGCAGATTGATAACGTCGGCTCTTCCTTCTACGATTATTATCTCCTTCGCAGAGTCTATATCCGGACCTGCTGTGAGATTCTCAGGACCATACTTCTGAACACGAGCAGCCCTTAAAATCTCCGAGACTTCTCTGAAGATCTCTTCCGTCTCCGGTTGTTTCTCAAGGTTCCAATCGTGAAGTATCTCCTTAGCTCTCTCGATTATTGCCTTCCGCTTTGCTTCCCGTATGTCCTCTATCTTCTCCAGGTGGACACGCGCCTGGCAGGGACCTATCCGCTCTATGCTTTCTATACTTGCCGCTATGATGGCGGTTGAGACTCTATCCAAGCTCGTGGGGATTATTATCTTCCCTTTGGTTTTGTCCTTCTCGGATTTCAGCTCTATCTCTATTCTGCCTATTCTACCTGTCTTCTGGAGTTCTCTTAGGTCAAGCTCTGATCCGAACAGTCCTTCGGTCTGTCCAAAAACGGCGCCTATGACATCTGGTTTTTCTACGACTCCCTCGACTTCAAAATTCGCACTAATGACATATTTAACCGTAAAAGGCTGAAAAGACAATACATTATCACCTCATCAATCACCAATTTACCATTCCTATATTTTTAAGATCATTAATCTTCCATATTTTTCATAATGCTCATTATTTACTCTTAAACCTTCAATATATTCTTACCTGTTTTTTCGCTGAGAGTCTCGATGTAACTTGGTAGGCTTTCAATATCTTTCACATCTCTTCCTATGAGAGAAAGCAACCGTCTCCAAAAAGTAAGGTTAGGCTTGATCTTCATCGCCTCTAGCTGCCTTACTAAGCGCGCCGTTAATTCTCGCCCTCGCCTATCAAAATCCATCAGAAGTATTGCTTCTCTAACTCTTTGTTTCTCTATCTCTCTTAAAGCGTCTAAAAGACTCTTGCCTGAAGATTTTACCGGGAGAATCTTCCCGCCAGCTCCTATCTGCCTCAGAGACTCGATGTCTTTCCGCCCTTCAACAATTACAAGCGTCCCGTCATCTAACCTCGCCTTTAAAGTTTCAAGCACCCTCTGTATTTCTTTTAGTCTTCTTTCAAGTTTATTCATGACTTTTCACTTGGTTCTAGATTTTTAACTATGGATCTGGCTAGGAGACGTGCCACCCTAAGCGGCTCAGGAATCGACCCATGAGACGTGAACTTGTTCAGTATCCCCTTAGCTTCTTCAACTTTTAAGCCTATAAATCGGATATATACTGTATGGCCTGTGGAAAGATTGATGGCTGTTCTACTTTTGTTCCTTCTGTAAGTCTCGACTCGTCTTTCCCAGTCTTGGGGGAATAATTCCTTAAAGTATTTTTCCAGCCCCTTAGACTTGTTGTATGTGACACAGATCAGTGGCAGATTCGTCTCTTCTGCAACTTTATGAAGATCGATCACGTTATACCAGCTGATAACACATCCATTTAGTAGAAGAACGCATATGTCGTCTCTTCTAAGATTTTTATACATCTCGAGGATCTTTTCAGTTGCATCCATCCCTCCGACTGTTGCTTTGGCGAATGTGAAGCCGTCAATAGCTCCATCAGCCCTCATCACAACGCCTGCGAGGATTGATTCATCGCTTATTCCTTTAATGAAGCTCTCGGAAATGCCGAGAGCTCTAAAACCTTTCTTATGAACATGAAGACGCAAATTTATTCCCTTCTATATCTATATATAAAGCTAGGCTCACCTAAATCTTCATCGAAGACACGGCGAAATCGAGACTCCGAGAAGTAGGTCGCATCCTAAGTATATTTATTCTCTTCCTCCTTAAAAAGAAGATCTTGACTCTTCAACATCTTATTTCGGACATTTTTATATTTGAATAGACCGCTCATTTCATATTAGACATGTATTTTTCTAAATATCATAATGCATACTCGAACGTTTTGATAAAGCTTGTTAAAGATCAAATGAGATCAAGATGGAGAGTTCTAACATGTTTAAGGAGAACCCTTAAATCCGGATTTAAAGCCAGAAAAACCTCTCTTCCAAGAACCTCAGAAAGATCTGTAACATTAATATCTTCTGTATCTTTATTTTACTATGTTTTCTGAGGTGGTTGAGGCTTAAATCTTGCTGCAAGAAGGTGCCGTATTAGCCATAAGAGATGCAGATTACCTATTCGAGAATAAGCCTACAAGAGTAGTTGCGATGAGAAACTCTTCTAGGATAGATCTAGCCGGATTCTCAGTTGGGCCGTTTGAAGAGGGAAACGAATATGAATTAAAGTATTGGGTAGCTAAGGAACTTGAAAAAGCTGGGATTGTACGTCTAAGAGAAGAGACGTTATCAGCATCGAGATTGTACCCGATTCTTCATAGAGAACGCATTCAGCCAGTAAGCAGCCTATCTTCTCTTCCCGAAGATTTTTATCCTAGGCTGAGACGTGTATTGGAGAATCTCAGAAGGGCTTCCAGGTCAAGCCCCGATAAAATGAGAGAATATGAATATGTTGAGCATATCTCAAAAGATATCGTTAGCTGCAGACTTAAGAAGATTATTTCTCTTGCTTCCACTCCAGGCCAGAAGAGCCAGATTACGAGAAACTTGACGGCTGAGGAGCTTGCCCTCTATGAAGAGCTCAGCCGAATAATAGGTGAGTGGAGAAGAGAGATCCTTTAGGAGAGATAAGAGATGACTGAAGTTGTTATAGATAAACCTCGGGAAAGATTTCAAATAATCTTCAAGTCAGATAAGTATCGAGAAAGAATATCCCATATGGCTTTAAACGGCTCAACCTCACTTACCGTAGACTTCGAGGATATTCTGATTGCGGATAGTAAGCTCGCAGAGGGACTGCTTGAGAATCCAGATGAATACTTAGAGCATGGAAACTATGCGGCCTTTGATCAGCTTCAAATACAAGACCCAGAATACGCTGAAAGAGTTAGGGAGCAAGGGATAACAGTTAGGATAAGAGGCATCCCATACGTTACCCCTCTCCGCGTTCTCAGCTCCAAACACATAGGCAAATTGGTTATGATTGAAGGCATAGTTATCCGCGCAACGAATGTTAGACCGCTCGTCACAAAAGCCGTTTTTAGATGCAAGAGATGCGATGAACGGATAGAACTTCCTCAGACTGGAACATACTTGACTTTTCCGCTTCGATGCACGAATCCCGATTGCAGAACGACGAGAAGCTTCGAGTTCATCCAAGAAGAGTCAGAGTTCGTAGATTCACAAGAGATCAGAATCCAAGAATATCCAGAAGAATTGCCTCCCGGGCAGACTCCTCGTTCGCTGAATATTCAGCTCGTGGGAAGAGACATAGTAGACGTAGCTCAGCCGGGTGACCGCGTCTATGTTGTAGGCATCGTTAGAGCTGAAGCAAAATCCTATCCTAGAGCTGGAAAACTGAGAGCCTTCGGCCTTTATTTAGATGCAAATTTCATTGATACAACTGGAAAGGAGCCGGAATCCATAGAGATCACCCCTGAAGAGGAGCAGAGAATACTTGAACTCGCTAAGGATCCAGATATCCATCAGAAGATCATCCGCTCCATCGCACCTTCAATTTACGGCTATGAGCATATAAAAGAGGCCATAATGTATCTGCTCTTCGGAGGTGTTCCAAAGCATCTGCCGGATATACGCATCAGAGGAGAACTCAACATTCTGCTTGTCGGAGATCCTGGAACAGCAAAGTCCCAAATGCTTAGATACGTGCCTAGAATCGCCCCTAGAGGCCTCTACACGAGTGGAAGGGGAACCACAGCTGCAGGTTTGACGGCCGCGGTTTTGCCTAGCTCAGCAGGCGGGATGACACTTGAGGCTGGAGCTCTTGTCCTCGCTGATCGAGGAATCGCGTGCATAGATGAGATTGATAAAATGCGTCCAGAGGATAGGGTTGCCATCCACGAAGCAATGGAGCAGCATACGATCTCAATCGCAAAGGGAGGAATTGTTGCCACATTAAACGCTAGGGCGGCTATCCTAGCCGCTGCGAATCCAGCGTTGGGGAGATACGATGCGTATAGGACAGTTGCGGAGAATATCTCTCTGCCAGTTACGATACTCTCAAGGTTCGATTTGATCTTTGTCTTGAGAGATGTCCCCGAAAGGGAGCGAGACTCCCAGATGAGCGAGCATATTCTAGAGCTGCATATGAGACATGCATCTCCAGTTGAGCCGCCCATATCTCCAGATCTTCTAAGGAAGTACGTTGCCTATGCAAGGGGCATAGATCCCGTTTTAACCCCCGAGGCGATGGAGAGACTTAAAGAGTTTTATATGGAGATGCGTTCAGCGAGCGAGTCTGAGGGTTCACCGATCGCTATAACCGCGCGTCAGTTAGAGTCTTTGGTGAGGATCGCTGAGGCTAGGGCTCGGGCTGCTCTTCGAGACCGTGTTTTGGTTGAGGACGCTGAGCATGCGATTGCGATTATGAAGAAGTCGCTTGAGGAGGCGGGCATCGATGTTTCCTCTCATAAGATCGATATCGATATAATAATGACTGGGAAGCCTAAGAGCCTTCAGGATAAGCTCCGTTTGGTCCTTAATGTTCTGGTTGAGATGGAGAGGGACGCCGGAGTGGTTAAGAGAACAGATCTGATCGAAAGGCTGACGACGGAGTACGAGCTTACCAGAGCGGAGACCGAAAGATTAATAGGCCAGCTAATCAGAGAAGGCACGATTTATGAGCCTAGAAATGGATATCTAAAGAAGACTTGAAAAAGGGCTAAGACTTGCTTTGTGAAGAACTAAGGATACCTGATCAGGCAAAGAAGGTGCTGGTAAACTCAGGGATATCTGAGCTTTTTCCACCCCAGGTGGAGGCCGTCAGAGCTGGGGCTCTTGATGGCAAAAACCTTCTCCTCGCAAGTCCAACGGCTTCGGGGAAGACCCTTGTAGCTGAACTCTGCGCCCTTAAGCATATACTTGAACATGAGGGGAAGGTTCTTTATCTTTCTCCTCTTAGGGCTCTTGCTAGCGAGAAGTATTCAGAATTCAAGAAGTATGAGGTTTTGAGGAAGCCTAATGGTAGACATGTCATGGTCGGAATAAGCACAGGCGACTTTGACAGCAGCGATCCTTGGCTTGGAAGATTTGATGTTATAATCGCTACAAATGAGAAATGCGATTCCCTTCTTCGTCACAGAGCCCCATGGATAGATGATCTTTCCCTTGTAGTAGCTGATGAAATTCATCTATTGAATGATGTGGATAGGGGGCCGACGCTTGAGGTTGTATTGGCGCGTCTACGCCAAGTAAACCCTGATGTACAGCTACTTGCCTTAAGCGCGACGGTGAGCAACGCGGAGGATATCGCGGAGTGGCTTAATGCTGTTCCTGTTACCACAGAGTGGAGACCCGTGAAACTTAGAGAGGGAGTCTTAATGGACACTGAAATCCAATTTAAGGACAGCGGATCAACAAGGATCAAGAAGAAGACAGGCAACCCTGTGATAAATCTGGCTTTG
>Ga0180301_10002969_pt1 | contig 13278 bp, 9 predicted proteins | sample GuaBasSediGuay16_FD_121797 | JGI IMG/M metagenome (GOLD analysis project Ga0180301, IMG submission 121797) | Subseafloor sediment microbial communities from Guaymas Basin, Gulf of California, Mexico - Guay16, Core 4569-2, 12-15 cm | ecosystem: Environmental > Aquatic > Marine > Hydrothermal...
CCCCTCGCTTCGATTCACCGGGATTCGATATCCCGGTCGGGTATGTCCTTCTTCTAACGTCCTTTAAAGACCGGCTTTCTCTTTTCGACGAAGGCCACGAATCCTTCTTTTCGATCCTCGGAGCAGGTGAGCATGGCTGCGATGTGGGCCTCGTAGTCGAGGGCTGAGCTTAAATCCAGTTGCGTGCCTATGTTGATGGCCCGCTTCAAATACTTGATGGACAGGGGAGGTTTTGCAGCGAGCTTTTGGGCGAGGGCCTTGGTTTCGTCCATAAGGTTTTCCACCGGAACGACTCTGTTGACCAACCCGATGCGGAAGGCCTCTTGCGCATCGATGAAATCGCCGGTGTAAAGAAGTTCCTTTGCCCTGGTGACACCGATAAGGCGGGGAAGCCTCTGGGTGCCGCCGGCCGCCGGAATAACCCCAATGTTCACTTCCGGAAGCCCGAAGCGTGCTGTTTCCGAAGCGATACGCAGATCGCAGACCATGGCCAGCTCGCAGCCGCCTCCCACCGCCACACCGCTGATGGCGGCAATCACCGGTTTTTCGAAGTTTTCTATCTTGGTGTAGAATGCGTGGCTTTTTAGCTGGTTGAAATAGGCTTGGGGCTGCGTCGTTTCCATGGTGGAGCGTTCCTTGATGTCCGCCCCTGCACTGAAAGCCTTCTTCCCCCCGGTCAAGATAACGACCTTGATGTCCTCGTCCCTTTCGATTTCATCGAAGATTGCCCCCAGCTCATCTTTGAGTCGAAAGCTCAAAGCATTGAGTCGATTCGGGCGATTCAAGGTGACTGCGGCAATCTCTCCCTCCTTTTCAAACAGAATGGTTTCGTATTTCATGCTGGCCCCCTCTGATGATCATGCCTGATTCCCGATCAACGACATTTATGTAAGCACCGTCCTTACCTTAAATGAAGCGGATCCTGCCTTTTCACTTCCACCGGTATCAGCGATTGTCCTTTTGACACCTGTCTGAGATACCGCTTCATCTGGAATTTCATCAGGTTTAGCGCCGGTTCTTCACCCACTGCCTTTCATTCCCACTCTTACACTCCGTTTTTGTCGTTCGGGTCATTCAGCGTGAATGTCCCGCCACTGAAGTTCCGTTGCCCCCGAAGGAGGAGGCGTCATGATCCACAGGTGTACACAGCGTTTCTTGCCTATAACGCGCCAGGAATGAGGCTGTGTTGCAAGAAAATGAAGACTGTCGCGGGGCTTGAGGACATATGCCTTCCCTGAAACCGTGTACTCTATAGATCCTTCAATTTGATAAATGAGTTCTTCTCCATGATGAGAGTGCGTGCCCCGGCTGCTGTGTTCTCCGGGCATGAAACGCATGACGGCCGCATATATTTTCCCGTCACAAAGCCTTATTGCCACCGGTTCAATTTCAATGGTCCTCTTGGAATTTGAAATCCTCTTCCTCTCTTCGCTCTGGTAGAATTCGGCGCCTTCGACAAACTCGAAATGATTGAATTCTTGTTCCTCTCCGACGAAATAACCGACTGTTTTTCCGAAGACACTCGCGATCTTCATCAGAACGGTGATAGTCGGCGTCATCTCCCCTCGCTCGATTTTGTGAATGGCCGTGCTGGAAACTCCCGTCCTCCCCGCCAACTGCTGAAGCGAAAACTTTTGCTGGGTGCGTAACAACTTTATTTTATTTCCGATATTGTTTACGCTCTGTTCAATAAGGAGTTCTTTTATGAGGTCCACTAGTATCTTATCCTTCGACGATTGTTGTAATATCGTAAACTATAGTTGATTTTTTTGTCAAGTATGATAAATAAAAATTTTGACCTCGTAGCACTTTTTCCATAAGAAAACCCAGACGAGGGAGTCTGAAACAGTTCGCATGCAAGTCCTTGGTTTTTCTTCCAAAGAGAGGTGAGCAATGGAACTTGATACGGGATCCTTGAAAGCGATGTTTGACCCGGACAGTATTGCCGTAATTGGTGCGACCCAGGATTTTACACGCATCGGTGGCCGTCCCATCGACTACTTGTTGCGGGCCGGATATAAGGGAAAGGTTTATCCCGTGAACCCGAAATACGATGAGATTGCTGGCCTGCGGTGCTACCATGCAATTGAGGACATCCCGGGAAGGATTGACCTGGCCATCTTGGCCGTGCCGAGGAAATTCGTTGTGGCGGCTGTGAGGGATTGTGTACAGTCGGGTGTCCGCTCCATGACTATTTTCAGCTCCGGGTTCGCCGAAGTGGGGGGCGAAGGGGCGAAGCTGGAGGGAGAAATTGTCCGGCTCGCGAAAGAAAACAAGGTCAGGGTGCTGGGTCCGAACTGTCTCGGTATGTTCAATGTGGTCAAAGGCGCCTATGCCACCTTTTCCGTCGGAATCCAGACCGGACGACCCGAACTGGGCCGCATCGGCTTTGTGACGCAGAGTGGAGCGGTCGGCTCCCATGTCTTCAGCCTTGCCCGTGAGAGACAAATCGGGCTCAGTTACTGGATGGCAACGGGCAACGAGAGCGACGTGGACGTGGCCGATTGTATTGCCTATTTGGCTGTCGATCCCGACACGGATGTCATCGCCGCCTACATGGAGGGCTCTAAAAACGGAGAAAAGCTCATCGAGGCCCTGCGTATGGCCAGGCATCATGGAAAGCCGGTGGTGGTCCTGAAGGTCGGCCGCTCGGAAGCGGGAAAACGGGCCGCCCTTTCGCATACGGCTTCCATGGCCGGATCGGATGCCGTCTATGCCGCCATCTTTGATCAGGAAGGCGCTTATCGTGCAGAGACCATCGAGGAATTCCTGGACATCGCCTACGGCTGTTCGGAGTTCCCCATACCGAGAGGAGATCGCATCGCAGTTTTCACTGTCTCCGGCGGTGTGGGGATCCTGATGGCGGACCAGCTTTCCGATCACGGACTCTGTCTCCCGGAAACCCCTAAGCGTGTACAAGAGACCCTACTAAAGATCCTTCCTTACGCCTCCGTGGAAAACCCCATTGACACCACGGCCCAGCTGGTCAATCAGCAGAACCTTCTCCGGGATTTCATCGATACGACTTTGGAATCCGATATCTATGACCTCGTCATGATTTTCCTGGCCCACGGCGGCCTGTCCGAGGCCGTCACCGAGAAACAGTTGGGTCAGCTGGAAGCGCTTCGCCGGAAATACCCGCACATCCCGTGCGTTATGGTGACACTCGTGACCCCGAAGACGAAAAGGTTGTTCTCAGAGGCGGGCTATCCCGTGATCGAAGATCCCAGTCGCGCCGTGAAGGTTGTGGCGGCCCTCTATTACTTCAAGGACCGGTTGGGCATTGTAGATCGGCCTTCGAAGGATTGGAGCCCGAAGCCGTTTGATTGGGGGGAATTACCCTTCGATACTCTGACAGAGCATGAAAGCGGGCACATCCTGCAAACATATGGGATTCCGATCCCGGAATCGATCATCGCCTTGACCAAAGAACAGGCTCGCATTGCAGCGGAAGGAATCGGCTACCCTGTAGTACTCAAAGGAATTTCCAGGAAGGTCGTTCACAGGACGGAGGCCGGGCTGGTCCATCTGAGACTGGAGGGGGAAAGGCAGGTGGAGGCAGCTTTTGAGGCCATTGAACGAACGGGGAAACGGGGCGATGATGAACCCTTCCTCGGTGTATTGGTTCAAGAGATGTTGCCTCCAGGTGCTGTGGAGATGATCGTGGGGGCGAGATTCGACCCTGTTTTCGGCCCCATGATTCTTGTCGGGGCCGGAGGTATCTACGCCGAGATTCTCAGGGATAGGGCCATGCGGAGGGCCCCGGTTACCCTGGACGTTGCACGGGAAATGGTAAAAGGGTTGCGCTGTTTCGAACTCCTGAGAGGGGCTCGTGGGAAACCGCTGGCGGATGTAGATGCACTCTGTGACATCATTGTGGCTCTCGGCCATCTAGTCTGGGACCACCGTAGCCACATCCTTGAGGTGGATTTAAACCCTGTTTTGGTTTATCCGAAAGGAAAAGGGGCCAACGCCGTGGATGCCCTGATCCGGCTGAAGACCGAGTCACGGTCATGAGCGCGGAAACGTGATCGGAGAAGATGAAGGACCGTTTTTGCGGGGGTGCCGGAGCATCGGAGTGTAGGGCGTTCTTACTCCATTTCTCCCTGACTTCAGTTATCGCATGTTCCGGAGGTTTTTCATCGGACCACACTCTGGATTGCCGAGATTGCCGCTGCCACATGGCGGCCCTCAACCGGAAATCACCGAAAATGAGAGGCAACCTTTCTTCCGTACCTGTACATTGCCGCTAGGGCCTGGATCGCCCTTACCGATGATTCAAATATCGGCATATCCTGCGATTCGAGGATGTCCACCAGTCGCTGCTCCTCGATATCCATCGCAGAACGCCACAGGGCAAATGGTTTGCCCGCCTTTTTCATGTCCAACAGCGACCGGATGTATTTGTCTTCAAGGGACTGCAGGATCTCATCCGAGATATTCGGTAGGGTGGCCGCGAACCCGGTCGGGTTCAGCGGCATTTGCATGATCGCACAGTGGATATTCTTTTCCGTAAGCAAGGCCCGAAGGTTTTCGAGAAAATCACCCATGTCGGAAAAGTGAAATTGCATGCTGACGCCGGCATCAAAGGGGTTGAGCGGGATCTTCCAAGGGGGCAGAATGGGCTTTATCTTTTCACGCGTCTCCTTGCCGATGGGGGCCAGCCTCATCCCGTACATTTCGCAGGCGTCCGTGGCCATCACGCCTTCACCGCCTGACAGCGCTATTATGCCCATGCCGTTTCCCCGGGGCAGGGGAAGCATGGAGAATGCCTTGGCCAGGTCAAAGAATTCCTCCATGTTTTCCGCGCGAACGGCTGCCGTCTGTTTGATCATGTGGTCAAAAATGAGGTCGTTTTCGCGGGCAATGGATCCGGTGTGGGACGCTGCGGCCCTTGATCCGGCCGGTGTCCGGCCGGACTTCAGGATAATGGTGGGTTTTTGGAGTGACACATCCCGGAGAAGTTCGAAAAATCGTCGACCATCCCCCTGAAGGCTTTCCACATGCATGGCGATGACTTTCGTGGAGGGGTCCTGCGAGAAATAGGCCAGGGCGTCCACTTCGTTGATGTCCATCTTGTTTCCCATGTCCAGTACCTTGTTGACACCCAGACGTGAAAAGATCCAGTTCACTTTGGGTTCATAGAACCCCGATTGGAAGGCAAGGGACAGGCCGCCGGTTTTCAATCGGTTGACGGGGTTGAAGCTGATTACGAAGTTTATGGCCGTGTTGATGGGCGTCAGCGTATTGGGGCCCAGGGCCCGAATGCCCTTTTCCTTGACAAACGAGGCAATCTCCTCGTGGCGTTTCTTCCCCGTTTCACCCCCCTCAGAAAATCCGCCGGCCACAATGACCAATTGCTTTACCCCGATTGCATGACACGCCTTGACGATGTCCATGGTCTTGGAGGCGGGAACCGCGCTGACCACGAGGTCGATTTTCCCGGGGATGTCTTCAAGCCGTGCGAATGCCTTGACTCCGAAGATTTCCTTCTCCTTGGGATTCACCGGATAGATATGCCCCTGATAGTTCAGGGCGATCAGGTTCTGCATCAGCCTGAAATTCACTTTGAAGGGATTGCTGGTGGCACCGACCACCGCGACCGAACGGGGGGTGAAAAAGCCGTGTAAAAAGTGTTTATTCTCTTTTCTCTTCATATGTTCCCTTCCGTGTGATTCCTCGGACGATTTTCTGCAAAGTCAATCATCTTTTCATATTTCCGCTACGATTCTGATATCGGCGGACTTCAGCATACACACTCACAGCCCTTTCGACCGTCTGGAAAAAAGGAATGCCGGACCGGCAAAAGGTTTCGGAAAGTCCCTTGTCAAACCCCGGAACGTCCACAATCATGAAAGGTTTCTTGTGCTTTTCGTGAGTTTTGATGATGGCGTGTGCGAACGCTTCATTCAACTCGGCTGTCATCCCCCTGCCGATAACGACAAGCGCATCCACGCTCGGGTCCTCAGCAAGTATCTTTGCGGAAAAATCGTAGACGTCTATTTGTATGGAGGGCGTTAATCCTACATCTACGGGGTTGCGCAAGCTGGTCCCGGTTGCAGGAATAACTTTCGACAGCTCGGATCGGGTTTTCTCAGATATTTCCGCCAACTCTAAACCGGCCCTGCCGCAAGCCTCAGCAGCGGCAACCGCAAGACCGCCGGGCCCGGACAGAATTGCAATACGGTTTCCCAGATTTGAAGGAAGCAGTGCAAAACCCATCAGGGTATCGAGCAGTACATCCAAACCGACAACAGAGACCGCCCCACCTTGCCGAACTACGGCATTCCATATGGTGGGAGAACCGGACAAGGCCCCCGTATGAGAGGCGGCCGCCTTGCCTCCTTCCGGCGTTATCCCCAACTTCCAAAGGACAACCGGTTTCTTCTTGGAAGCGTTTTTGAGGGCATTGAGAAAAGCTGGTCCGTTTTTGATATTCTCCAAATAGGCTCCAATAACTCCCGTCGCTTCATCACTTCCCAGATAATTCAGCAGATCCACGCTGCTCAAGTCGCATTCGTTCCCGAGGCTTACGACCTTGCTGAAACGAATCCCTTTTTGCGGTCCAATCAGTGCAAGGATGTTCGCCAGGGAGCCGCTATGAGAAATGAGTCCCACGTTTCCTGACTCTCTGGACAGGCCGGGAAAGAAGGATACCCCCGTTTTGGGAGCATAGATGCCCATGCAGTTGGGACCGAAAAGCCTCATTCCAGAAGACCGTGCAACTTGCACGAGTTTGTTCTCCAAGGTTTTTCCTTCTTGCGTCCCGGTCTCCTTATATCCCGCGGTAAACAGGACCGCGCCTTTGACACCCTTGGCCGCGCAGTCTCGGACAACGGGAAGGGCGCTGTGATGCGGAACCAAAATGATGGCCAGGTCTACCGGACCGGGTACTGCGGATACGCTTCGATAGGTCCTTAAACCGTCAATTTCATGTGCCTTGGGATGAACGGGGTAGATGGGGCCTCGGAAACCTAGGTCTTGAAAAGCCGTGAGGAAGAGTTTCCCGATTTTCATTCCACGGGGAAGCCCGACAATTGCTACTGACCTGGGGGCAAAAATGTTATCGAGTTGCCTAACCAGTCTTTGATTATATTCCATTTCTCCTCACTCGGTTATTAACCGGAAATCGGCTAGTTTCCATCCATAAATGGCTTTTGCCCGTAATTTAAGCGTCAATCGAAGGCATTCCTTGTGTCCCGCCTTTATCGGGATACGCCTCCGCGTAATCCCTTGATTTCTTCGCACGCTTCGCTCGGCTCAGTCCCCACCCTTCGGGGAGGATCCCCGGTTTGTCCTCGCTTTGCTCGGACTCCCCACCCTTCGGGCGGGTCCCCGGTTTGTCCTCGCCTAGCGCTTCGGACTTCCCATCCTGCGGATGGGTCCCCCGTTTCCTTGATCTTGCGCAATCCCGCTCCGGCGGGCTCATTTCTGAAACAGGGAACCCTCTGCGGTGCATTGGGGCCTGGCGTCTCTAGAAAGCCAAGAACTGGATATCCGATAGAGCCCGGAATTTGTTCGTGGATGGGGGCGAGCTAAGCCGGTTTCAAGACAAAGAGCGCGTCTGCGGCCACAGGTTTGCCGCCTGAAAGGATCAATGGATTGATGTCAATCTCATCTACTTCCTCATTTTCCAGACCGATACGGCCCAAGCTGATCAATATTTCGGCGAGTGCGTCAAGATCGGCCGCCTCCATTCCTCTTATATTCGATAGGATCTTGTGGGCCTTTATTTCCTTCATCATTTCAAGGGCGTTCTCTTTTTCAATGGGCGCGACACGGAATGAAACGTCTTTCAGGATTTCCGCGAATATGCCGCCAAGACCGAACATAACACATGGGCCGAATTGAGCATCTCGGGTCAGTCCCGCCATCAGTTCTCGGCTTCCTTTTACCATCTCTTGTACAAGCACGGACTTATCGTCATCGTCCAGATTTGTCATGATGGTGTTGAAAGCTTCCTTCGCCTCCAGCTCATTTCTGATATCGATTTTGATCAGGCCCTTCTCTGTCTTATGTGCGGTATGTTGAGTACAACCCTTCAAAACAATGGGGTATCCGATTTCTTTTACTGCCGTGGCAAGTTCATCAAGATTATTTACCAGTGTCTCACGTGTGACAGGAATTCCATGGGCCTCCAAGACTCGCTTAGATTCATACTCGGAAAGCATGGTCCTTCCTTTTGCTGCCGCTTGCTCTATGATGTTCATCTGACTCTCCCCTCATGCACATTGCTCACATGGCTTTTGTCTTCAATAAAAAATGGCTGTATCTCCATAGTGCAGCCATGGCCCTTGCCGCGTTTTCAGGGCTGGAATACAAAACAGTTTCTCTTCCATTAATCGACACGGCCTTTGTATGACTGCTGACACCGCTTACCATGATAACCGGTTTTTGATAGGCATCCATAAGGTCTAATGCAAGTTCAATATCACTAGCTCCGCCCCTTTCTTCTCTGAGATCAATGTCCCCCAATCGGTTCATGCTTTTGAGCTTGTCCGCTAGATATTTCGTTCGGTCTCCATATTCCATACCCAGGGCGATGATGCCGTCCACATCGTTGATTTTAATCAATTCCTCCAGGCAGTTCGGGAAGGCTTCCGGGTTTAACGTTGCCGCAAAGTCAATGGGGTTGCCGTGACTCCAGTATGACGGAAGAACCTGATTTAATCGGGATATTATTCTTTCGGATAGAGAGACGAGCCTCAGGCCGCTCTTGCGGCAGGCATCTGCGCAAACAACCCCCCATCCACCCCCGCGGGTCATAATGACGATTCGGTTTCCCCTGGGAAGCGGGAAATGAAGGAAAGCCGTGGTAAAATCCAGCATTGCATCGGTAGACTCCGCTTCAATAACGCCCGACTGCCTGAAGGCGGCGGTGTATACCGAATAGCTCCCCGCCAGGGCCCCCGAATGAGACTTGGCCGCTCGACCTCCGTCTTCCGTTTTGCCGCCCTTGAAGACGATCACAGGCTTTTTCCCGGAGGCCGTGCCGGCCGCCTGTAAGAACCCGATTCCATCGTCCAACCCTTCAATATAGGCAATGATCACCTTCGACTCAGGGTCTTCGGCAAAGTATTCGAGGAAATCCTCGCAACGCAAATCAAGTTCATTACCGCTCGAAACAAACTTGCAGAATCCGACCCCTCTCTCCCGCCCCCAAGACAGCATCTGGACACCAAGATTCCCGCTCTGGGAGACATAAGAAGCTCCTCCGATTTTGGGCTGCAAAGGCGGCATCAAAGCGTGCAAATTGCATTTCGAGCTATATACACCCATGGTGTTAGGCCCGATTAGGCGCATGTTTTCCCTGCGGGCACAGCGGCCAAGCTCGTTCTCCAAGGCTTCACCCCGGCTCCCCGTCTCCGAAAAGCCGGAGCTTATGATGATCAGAGAGCGAAGCCCGATACCTGCGCACTCCTTGAGAATGTCGCATACTTTGATCGCTGGAACGGTAACGATGCCGAGATCCGCGTCCGGCGGAATTTTTTTGATTGAGGGATAAACCCTGATCCCCAATATTTCGCCGCCATTTGGATTTACAGGGTATAAAGGGCCCTCAAAGCCGCCCACGATAAGGTTTGCCAGAATTCGAAAACCCCATTTATTTGGATTGGCGGACGCACCGATGAGCGCGATTCCTTTGGGATCAAAAAGTGGAACCATTTCTGGTTTTGCGTTGGAAGATGCGGTCATGAAAGGCTCCTACATAATCAGCATCCTAACATGGACTCGTTTCCCTGCCATGATCTTGATCTATTTCTAAAATCAATCCAGCCTCTTTATATTGGCATGACCAACCGGTATTATTTATCAGTTGAAATACCCCTTTGCTTCCGATTCATCTGTTTTTCGGCCGCTGGACGACTTCGCCATCCAGACATTAAGGCCGAAAAATATTGAAGCCATCGACGAATTTGACTTTCCCCCGTTTGCCCACAAACTCCTCAGACATGATAGCCTGAAAAACGGACCGGTCTTCCGGCAGCTTTGCCAGACACCGGCTTCCATCCTCAAATTTGCCGAAAATGACCCCTCCGACTGCTTCACCGTCGCGGTCATGAAAAAGTGTAAACGTCTCCACCGTTGCGGGCCCTTCGCCTTCCTCGCGGATGTGGGGGCTTTCAGGAGCGACCAATCGATCTTGGTTGCTATCTGGGGACGATGAAACCCATTTTTCCTGCCTCGAAACGCCGGAATAAATGCCCACCGAGTGCTTGCTGATAAACCAGCTCAGCGCCTGGACCAACCCGATCTTCTCAGGCTCCCGCCTGAGCAAGTCCGCCATGTTGCAGATTGCGTGCAGCGAATAGTTGTTCCCCGGCCCCCCGAAATAAGGCATGCCTCCTGTGATCGTCAGAGGCCTGGGGTCGTCTTTTGGGATTCCCAGCATCCTTGCGGTGATACGGGGGGCGCAGGGAAAGCAACTGTAGAAGTCAAGAAAATCGATCTGGTCTATGTCTACCTTCGCCTGCGCCATGGCCGTCTGGGCCGCGATTTTCACGGACGGGGATGCATGAAGGTCACGCCTCATGGAGACATGCCAGGTGTCGGAAGCATCAGCGCCGCCGATGGGATAAATCCTTTTCTCCGGTGGAATGCCAAGCTCGTCTGCAACGGCTTCGTCCGCCAAGAACAGGGCCGCCGCTTGATCCACGTCCATGATGGAGCACATAAATTTCGTATATGGAAAGGAAATCATGCGATTTCCGGGCCCGGGATTCATGATTTCTTCTTTGGTTTTGAAATTCTTGAACCATGCGTTCGGATTCTCTGAAGCGATCGCAGAAAGCTTCGAGCAAAATTCTCCCAGTTCATTCCGGTTCGCTTCAATGGACAGCCCTTCAGAGTAGCGAAACGAATTTTCGAATAAAGGGTAGATCTGCACGGGAAGGAGCAATCCGTATTTCGCCTCGAGAGCGGTCAGCGGGTCGCGAAGGTCTCCTACCATCCAGGGCATTTTTGCGGGGAAGGTTCGGTTCCAGCCCTTGGAACCTTGATCCTTCGCCTTGAGCTTAAGGGAGTAAAAGGCCTCTCCGCCGCAGATCAAGGCGAGTCGCGCCTGTCCGGAGGAGATTCGGTCGGCCGTTCGGTTTACGAACCACTGAGGCGCGCATGCCCCGACCCATGTGTATTCCTGGATTTTGGGTGATGCCTGGATCCTCCGGGTCAATTCCCCGGGTAAGCCATCCGGGGGATAAGACAAGATATTGACCAGACACAAGGTGTCGATTTTCCGGGCTAGACCGGCCAGGCCCGCATCCTGTTCCGCCTCTCCGATAGCCTTCCGGATCATTTCCAGAGGGTCCATGGCCTCGCCGGGTCTTGAAGGTCTGTGTACGTACTGGCCAACTCCAATGATGACAGGCACGGATGGGGGTGATCCTAGTCTCATCGCTGCTCCATTTTGAAAGAAAGGCGATTATTTGCCTCAAAAGCTTTGTAAAATCAAAAAGTTAAAGCATGTAAATCATTCAACCTTCAGTTGACTATTGACTATGGTTTGAACCTATAATACCCGACCGACAAAGTCAATATCCAAAGCTTGTCATGGGACACGACCCGCAGGGGTGGTCAGACAATGAATGATCTTGGAGAGGGAAAGAAGGGGTAGATCACTGAAAAGGGCATGGTGCCGAGCCCTGGGAGCGAGGCATTGTGGCAGTAGAGGCCATTTTTTCTTGACATATTTGTAATGACGTTATAATGTTTCAGGCACTGAGTAGCTTCTTTAAAAGGTGAAAACCTTTGTTACTTAAGCATGTTAAGTCGAAAATCGAGGTTTCATACCCTTGAAGCTGAGAAAAAAACCCATCCCACTTTACTGCCAGCTCGAACGGGTCCTCAGAAAACGGATCATGTCCGGAACTTTTGCCTTCGATCGTTCCTTTCCCACGGAAAAAGAACTCTGTGAAGAATTCGGCGTCAGCCGCACCACGGTACGTCAGGCCCTGATGATCCTTGAGAGCAACAACTTCATACGCCGGGAGCAGGGCAGGGGCACCTTCGTCAATCGACAGGAAAACGGCCCATTACGTTATCAACTCTATGGGACGTTGGAGGATCTCCTTCTGCTGGGGGCCTGTACAACTCTCGTGTTGAAAGAGAAAACGTTGATCGAACCTACGGCTGATATGGTCCGGGACATGAGGCTGGAACCTGACGAAAGGCTGTGGCTTTTCGAGGGACTGCGTTTTTACGAAGGACACAAGGCGTTTTTTCAGGCCTATGTCCCTGAGGACATGGGCTGGAGCATCGAAATCGAGGAACTGGAAAGCCCGTATTTCATCCAGAGGGTGGAGAGGGCAGCGTTGGATTCCGCCGTTCGAGCCCATCAGATAACCTCTGCGGCATTAGCCGACGAGAGACTGTCCGGATTGCTGGGGGTTGCTAGAGGGCATCCACTGTTGGTGGTTAAGCGGACCTATTTTACAAAGACCGAAAGGGCCTTGGAAATGGCGATCACCCATTTCCCGGGTGACACATACCAAAGCACGGCCGAACTGGTCAGGACCAAATCCTGAGCGTAGGCGCATGCGACGTTTTCGGGGGGAACCATGACCGAGCAAGAGGACAAGATCAAGGCGGAGAAAAAGGCGTGGGAAGAGGGGGCACTGAAAAAGGCGATGGAGCGGTTTTCGTTTCTCCAGGAGCCGCCCGCTCGGTACTACACGCCGCTCGATCGAAGCGACTTCGATTTTTTGGAGAAAGTCGGCTTCCCGGGCCAGTATCCCTTCACGGCCGGGACCTACCCCTTCGATCCTATGGCTGGGTTGTCCCGACTGGCGGCCAAGGCTCCCCAGAGTTCGGGCCTGACCCGGGCGGCCATGTATTCGGGCTACGGCACGCCTGAAGACACCCGGGACTACTACCGACAGAACATCGAGCGCGGGGTCAGGCAGGGCCCCAACCTGGCCATGGACCTGCCCACTCAGTGCGGTTACGATTCGGACAACGAACTTATAGAGGGGGAAGTCGGGAAGGTTGGTGTGGCCATCGACACGCTGCGCGATCTGGAAGTGATTTACGAACCCTACCAGGGCGATCTTAACCTGGATAATATCGCTTCCAACTTCACGGTCAACGCCTCGGCCATCTACCTGATCGCCATGTACGTTGCCTTGGCCGAAAAGCGCGGCATACCCATCGATCGACTTAGGGCCACGCCCCAGAACGACATCCTCAAGGAGTACATCGCCCGGGGAACGTACATTTTCCCTCCTGGCCCGGCCATGCGGCTTTTTCGTGACACCCTGGTCTTCATCACCCGGCACATGC
>Ga0180301_10002970_pt1 | contig 13277 bp, 6 predicted proteins | sample GuaBasSediGuay16_FD_121797 | JGI IMG/M metagenome (GOLD analysis project Ga0180301, IMG submission 121797) | Subseafloor sediment microbial communities from Guaymas Basin, Gulf of California, Mexico - Guay16, Core 4569-2, 12-15 cm | ecosystem: Environmental > Aquatic > Marine > Hydrothermal...
ATAATATGCGATTAATTTTACTGATAATATTGAGTATAGGATTATCATTGTATGCGAATGACTGGGAATTTTCTTGGGTCGGCGAGCCCGGCTATCGTTGGGATGGAGTAGAACCAGACTATTTCGAACACAATGAGATTTTTACATTTAAAGTGCGAGTGGAAAGCGACATCGAGCCATTGTATGTTCATCTGAATGTGGATGCAAATGCGGATGGCTTTTTCGCTCGAAATGAACAGATACCGATGGAACTGGCACGGAAAGATAGCGCTGGGTATATATATCAGAAGAAAATGAAATTGGATGAACCGAAAGGGAATCGTCCATTAGCTTATTATTTCTCCGCCCAGGTGGGATTTAATATGCGAACTTCATCTCTTCATTTGGGTCCATTCTGGGAAAAAAATGTCTCTTTTGTTTTGGTCGGTGATTCTCTATGGGAAAGCGATGGTCCAATTTACCCGCTGGAAGTTCTTACCAATCCATCGGATAATAAATTCTTACTAATAAATACGGGAGATACTCCATTGACATTCGGACTAACTATAAGCGAACAATCAAAAACCCTGTGGAAACCTATTTCAGATTATGATAAAATAGCTGGAGAAAACAAATATATTTTATCGGCGATGTTCCTTAAACACAATCAGGATAAGCCCGATGAAAATAACTTTAATACAGACAATTGGGAAGATGTTCTGTCCTATCAACCGAAATTCGCCTGTGGTGAGCAATTAGGCTATAGAAACTATTCCGCTGGAGAACATCTTGCACCCGGAGATACTGCGGTATTATGGTTGAATTTTGTCGCTCCTGCGAGTTCATCTGGCGAAGTTGCCGACCAAATTCAAAGCATTATCATTAAAGTGTTTGCTATCGGTGAGTAATAAACATAAGAGGAGTAAGAAATGGCAGAAGGTGGAAAAATATCAGTAAGAGAACTATTAGAAGAAATGGTAAAACGCGGTGCATCGGACTTACATATAACAGTGGGTTCACCGCCGGTAATCAGGATAGATGGAAAATTACAACGATTGCCTTACGACCCCATTTCTCCGGATGCTGCGAAACGAATGGCATATTCGATTATGACCGAGCGGCAAAAACAACGATTCGAGGAAGAATGGGAAGTGGATTTATCGTTCGGTCTGGAGGGAGTAGCTCGTTTTCGTGTGAATATTTTCCTTCAGCGAGGGAATGTAGCTATCGCTATTCGAGTTATTCCGATGCGAATTAGTTCTTTCGAGGAATTGATGTTACCGCCGGTGCTATCCACATTCGCAGAGTATCCCAATGGTTTGGTGCTGGTAACCGGTCCTACTGGTTCGGGAAAATCCACTTCTCTCGCTGCCATAATCGACAAAATCAATCGTGAAAGATATGAGCATATTCTTACTGTGGAGGACCCAATCGAGTTTGTCCACGAGCATAAGAATTGCATAATAAACCAACGCGAGGTAGGTGCTGATACTATGAGTTTTGCTCGAGCACTAAAATACGCACTCCGTGAGGACCCCGATGTAGTGCTTATCGGCGAGATGCGAGACCTGGACACTGTGGAATCTGCTCTTATCATCGCAGAGACCGGGCACCTGGCATTCGCCACATTGCATACTAATTCTTGTGCCGAGACAATCAACCGAATTATCGATATTTTCCCCACTGCGCAACAGCAACAGGTTAGAGTTCAATTATCATTTGTGCTTCGAGCAGTAGTTACTCAAGCATTGATGCCGAAAATCGGTGGTGGTCGAGTGCCCGCTTGCGAGGTTATGATAGTCACTCCAGCTATCCGCGCTCAAATCCGTGAGGATAAAATTCATCAAATTTATTCTGCTATTCAGGCTGGTGGAAAATATGGTATGCAGACAATGAATCAGTCATTATCGGACTTGTATTTGAAACGATTGATTACTATCGAGGAGGCGATGAATCGTTCACCCGATCCGCAGGAGCTGAACGATATAATAGCCCGCAAGCGTTCTGGCGCGGTGACCAGCGGTAGTGCGAGAACTTCCAAAATTGGCTCGCGAAAATAAGGGATAAGGGGGTGATAATCGATGCCCATATTTGAATATTCAGGAAGAACAGCCAGTGGACAGTCCGTTTCTGGTGCACTGGAAGCGAAAAGTAAACAAGAACTTATTTCGCTTCTGCGAAAACAGCGAGTAATAGTCACCAAAGTAAAGAAAAAGCCGAAGCAGATGGATATTGTAATCGGCTCTGGCGTGAAATCTGTGGAGATTTCTCGATTTACTCGACAATTCGCTGTGATGATAGAGGCGGGACTTCCATTGGTGCAATGTCTGGACATTCTGGCTACTCAAACTCCAAATAAAATATTTGGAAAAAAATTAGCTGATATTCGCGATTCCGTTTCCAGTGGAAGCACTTTGGCTAATGCTATGGCAAAACATAAGAAAATATTCGATGATTTATATGTAAATATGGTGGAAGCTGGCGAGGTCGGTGGTGCATTGGAAACCATTCTGAAAAGACTGGCAGATTACCGTGAAAAATCCGATACCATCCGCAGAAAAGTGAAAGGCGCTCTAACATACCCGGCAATTGTCTCCGGTATGTTAGTGTTGATTGCCTGGGTTATGCTTACTTTTATCGTCCCTATATTTGCTGGTATGTTCGAATCACTGGGAGCAGAACTTCCTAAACCTACTCAGATAGTTATCAATATATCCAACTGGTTAAAGAGTAATATGATTCTTCTTATCGCTATAATGATTTCTATTTTTGTGGCGTATAAATTACTAATGAAAAATCAAAAGACTCGCTTTTATTTAGATTTGGTAAAATTGCGAATGCCAGTATTCGGTCCGTTAGTTCGGAAAACTGCGGTAGCGAGGTTCTCACGAACTCTTTCCACCCTTCAACAAAGCGGTGTGAATATTATCGATGCATTGAACATTACTTCCAAAACCGCTGGCAATTCTGTATTGGAGAAAGCAATTAAAGATGCTATTATATCCATCTCCCAAGGCGAAACAATTACCGCACCACTGGAGGAAAGTAAAGTATTTCCACCTATGGTAATACAGATGATAAATGTGGGAGAAAAGACTGGAAATATGGATGAAATGCTTGCACGAGTGGCAGATTTTTATGATGAGGAAGTCGATGCTGCCGTGGAGGCTTTAACTTCACTTATCGAGCCGATAATGACTGTAGTAATGGGTATAGTGGTTGGTGGACTCCTCATCGCTATGTATTTACCTATGTTTGATATTATTGGTAAAATTAAAGGATAATCACACCGTCTATAAAAATTATCAATATGGCTGATGAACAAAATAATGACAATATCCAGTGGCGGATAGAACTCCAAAAGAAACTAAAATGGTTGCTCCTATCTCGATTGGTTATCCTAATTTTGCTATTTGCCGCAATCACTATCTTTTTAGCTCAATACCAATTCCTGTTCAAACTGTTTGTGGTGTATGGATTCATCACGCTCGGTTATCTTTCGGCTTTATATTTCTGGCGAATCGCCAGAAAGGAATTCAGTTTCGCATTCTTGTATGGAATAGAATTATTTTTCGAAATCCTGATGGAGACTGCTATAATCCATTTCACTGGTGGTGAAGCCAGTCCATTTACTTTCCTGTATATGCTGACTATTTTATCCAGTGCATTTTTCTATGACCTTCCCGGAACGGTGCTCACTGCTACCGGTGCTGCATTGGCTTATTCGGCACTAACTTATCTGAGATTCAACGAAATAACGGAGCCAGTGTTCATCGCAGGTTCCAGTATAGCTCACCGAAGTTCTGATATGACATTCGCTATTGCATATATTCAGGTTTGTTTCCTGTATATCGTGGCTTTTCTCAGTGGGTATCTATCACGAAAAATCCGTGCACATCTTGGAGAACTGGAGGAGACAAAACAGCGATTGGAGCGAGCATACTGGAACACCGACCAGATAATCCAACATATGCGAAATGGTCTGGTCACAGTGGATGAATACGGAACGATATTGTATTTCAATCCTTCTGCCAGCAGGATACTACAATTACCCGAGGAAATTGTTATGGGAAAAAGGTTTGAAAATATCTTTCCTGATAGGTTGAACTCGTTTACCGATTGTCTCAAACAGGCGCTGAAATCTCCCACCGTTCAGCGAACGGAAATAGAAATCACCAACAGATACGGACAAAATATACCACTCGCTCTGGCAATAAATACATTGCGCATCAATCAGGAAATACACGGTGCGATTGCATTATTCGAAGATATAACCGAGGAGAAGAAACGAGACGAATTGCTTCAACAAATGGAAAAACTCGCCGCAATCGGAGAATTGTCTGCCAGGTTGGCTCACGAACTGCGAAATCCATTGGCTACTATCCGCGGCGGTGTAGAAATGCTGACTAAACAAAACCAGGATGAAAAGAATTCTGTTTCGAGACTTATACTAAAAGAAAGCGATAGATTGACCGATATCCTGGAAAGTTTTTTGATATTCGCTCGCCTGAAAGAATTGCCACCAGAATATTTCCGCACCGAGAATATCAATATTTGTTCTCTTGTAAATGAAATCGTGGAGGAATTTAGAACTGCATACGATACTCTAAATATAAATTTTATTATCGAGTTACCGCCACAACTTGTGATAATAGGTAAAAAAGACCAATTAAAGCAGGTATTTCAAAACTTGTTCAAAAATTCTATGGAGTCGATTGGTGATAATCCCGGAGAAATAAGAATATCCACCGCTGGAACCAGAACCAGTCTTTTCACAAAGGAAGAATTGGTTGGAATTTCCGTAGTTGACAATGGTAAAGGAATACCCAAAGAAAATGTGCAAAAGATATTCGAGCCATTTTTCACCGACAAGCCAAAGGGCACCGGACTCGGTTTATCTATCGTTCAGGGAATTGTAAATCAACACGGTGGATATATCGAAGTAAACAGAGATATCGATAATGGGGCAGAATTCATTATATATCTTCCCAAAAGTGATTCCAATCGACCAAATACTGACTTAACTCGACCAGAATAAACTCATCCATATATAAGATATTTTTCCCGAAGTGAGCAAAATTCATCTGATGGACTATCGAAGGCATCCAGTAATTCTACGAGTGGGATATGGTCTGATATCATTTCTCGCCAGCAAGACGAACCACATAATATATCGAATGGTAATTTTTCGTTTTCATATTCATAAGGCGGAGGAATAAATTTAAATTCACCTGGATATAAATCGAAACAAGTTTTTACCACCGCGATACCAGTCCGCACCGGATTAAATATTTCTTTATCGGTGATATGCAATTGGATACCGCCACAAAGTGTTCCCTTGTATTTATTGAATGTTGGAGAAAAATAAATTGGGCGGAAATGCACTCCAGTCAATTGCAATGTAGAGAGAGATTCACATAAATTGTATGGCTGAATAAACGGTGCGCCAAAAATCTCGAACGGTCTAGTGGTCCCTCTGCCCTCGGAAATATTGGTTCCCTCCAGTAAACACATCCCAGGATATACTGTGGCAGTGTCCAATGTCGGCATATTAGGCGAAGGCTGCACCCAAAACAATCCTGTCTCATCGAACCACATATCACGACTCCAGTTTTTCATACGCACTATTTCCAAGTCTGCTCCCACTCCAAATTCCTCGTTTACATAATAAAGTATTTCTCCTATGGTCATCCCGTGTCGAATGGGAAGTGGATATAATCCCACAAAGGAGAGATAATCATCCTCCTGAAGTGTTCCCTGGACAATTTTCCCGCCGATTGGATTGGGACGATCCAGAACTATTACTTTCGTTCCGGTCTTGGCTGCGATTTCCATAACCATTACCGCAGCCCACACGAATGTGTAATAGCTCGCTCCCACATCCTGAAGTTCTATCAGAACTACATCTATGTTTTTTAGATACTCCTGGTTGGGATACAATGAATCGAAAGTCTCACCATATAGAGAAATTACTTGAATACCGTATCGAGGATGTCTCGATGAATCCACACCAATTTGGTCTTGCGCTGAACCATAAAATCCGTGTTCGGGAGCAAATATCGAATCGGGGATATTGCCAGAATCTACCAATATATCTAATATATGAGTAAGATTGGAATCCACAGATGCAGGATGGCATAGCAAGGCAAATTTCTTTCCCCATACCTGTTGAAAGCCACTCTCGCAAAATATGTCCAATCCTGTCTTTACTGGCATAATTATATCCCGTTTCAGTTTCAATATAATCAGAAATTATGGATACGGAATTAAAATCCATAAAAAACCCCCGCTCTCATTATATGGAACGGGGGAATTAGGAATGGGAGAAAATGAGTTTCCCACAACACTAACAGATTTTTTACTTACGGTATTCGAATAGTAGCCTTAAGTCCGACATCGATTTCGACCAATCCATAGTAATCTGAAGAACTGGGTGCAACCAATTGGAAGAACAGGTATAAGTTTTGTGAAGATGTCAATCTTCCGCCATATGGACCGAATTCGGGCGTTGGGTCCTCCGAGGCATCGGTTGCCTTAACAAATGTTGCATATTTCAGATAATCCTGAATTGGACTATAGTATCCCGGTGCAGATAATGAATTCTCAAATCTGGCTCTGAGCGAGACTACATTTGCATCACCGCCACTGGTAGTGAATGCCCAGGAGACATCAGCACCGAGTGTGTCTATGCAAGCGAGCACCGCTAACCACAATTGAGCATCCACTGTGCCGCAATTTATAACCGTGATAGCATCATCCGCACTCATACTATAAGTAGCAGTGGGTTCTATAATCGTATCGGAAGTGGGGACCCAGACCACAGAGTCCGGAAGTATCCCATCCTGCCATAATTCGATACAAATCATATATTCTATTCCCTCATACCAGGCGATAAATGTATCCGGTGCATCGACAGCAAATGATGAATGAAGTGAATCTGTCTCGCCATCGCTCCAGCGATAGAAAGTGTATAAAGAATCGCCTACAGTATCTTTTTCAGAGACTGCGAATGAGATAACTGTTCCACCATCGACCCAGAAATAGTATTCACCTACTCCACAAACAATAGTGTCTGGTGGATATATACAACCGTGCGTTTGCAATGCGCCCGATGCACTATCTCGTTTCTCGATTACTATCAGATACTGAGCATCATACATCGCAATAAATGTGTCCGGTGCGGTAATATTAACTGTCCTGCTGGTATCGGTGATTGCGTCGTCCCACTGGTTGAAATAATACATCTCTCCATCGGTGCTATCTGGAGTGGAAATAGCGATATCGTGGTCGGAGCCATCCTCCCACCAGAATTCCTGATATACCGATGCGCCACCACTATATGGAGTTCCATCCACATAAAGTTCTCCATAAGTATTCTCTGGCGGGTCTTTTTCTACCACCACTAAATGTTCCAATACATATTCTGCCACAAATTCTGCATCGGCAGAAATTATCTCATCTCTATTGGTATCGGTAACAGCATCCGACCATTGGATGAACCTATATCTGGACAATCCAGAAATATCGGGATTGGATACCGCTATACTCACCGATGACGAAGTTTCTACATACAGGGTTTCGGCGGAGATTCCCCATCGCCATTCACCATCGATTCCAATACCGCCCCAGATATCTGTATCGGGTGTCTTCCGAACTATCAACCGAGATACATTTGCCTCGTCATCCCAAAGCCATTCTACACCAGATGGCTGATCGATTACGAAGCAGAAATCGGTGAATGACGCACTATCCAGCGCACCCCATCCAGCATATCCGATACATCTCCAGGTGCCATCGATAGGATCTACCTCGCCACATACAGAATCTCCATCATTATACCAGTGAGTTCCTACAGGGGGGTCAGGTGAACCGTGTTCACTAATAACTCGGAAGGGCCACCTGATAGTATCGCCCCATTGCCAGACAATCCAGGAATCCTCGGTGATATCGAAATCGGTGAAATTGGTGTCGCCAGTTGCGGGAACACTACCATCGCCGACCCAGCCGTTGTTATATACCCACTCTGAACCAGTCCATACAGATTCTTGCACCTCGGCGTGAACGGAATCGCCATAAGCATAACTGATGATTCCGACCGGCGGGTCGGGGTCACCATATTCAGACCACACAGTCAAATAAACTACAGTGACTGTATCGTCCATCCAATACCAATGGACTTCGGATGGTTCGAGTATGGTAAATGTGAAGTTTGTGCTGGTATCTGTAGTTGCGGAACCAGACCCGATATGTCCGCCACATTGCATACCATCGGCGGGCGATGTGACCGAACAATTTACATCGCTGGCAGCATCATACCAGTTCAATCCAAATGGAGTTGGAGTGTCATATCCATCGGGATTGGATGGCGTAACTCCCTCGTTGGTAACCAATAATGGGAATCTCAACACGCCATCCCATACCCATACTAGTTGCGAATATTCATTAAGAGTAAATGATACATCATAAGGAGTAGGATCAACGCCTGAAGTATCAGTGGGGACAGAACCAGAACCCCAATAACCGGTGCAAGTATGTCCATCCCATGGCGATGTAACCGATGCGGTCAAATCGGTGGCAATAGGATAACAACTGGTTCCCATCGGTGGAACTGGAGAATCATATTCCGACCACACATCCAGACAAACGATAGTAGTATCCTCATCGAACCATCGCCAGTGAATCCAGGTGGGTTCATCCAAATAGAATGAAACAGTGGTAGCATCATCTGCAAATGGGATAGAGCCACTTGCCCAATATCCTACACATTGCATACCATCGGCAGGCGATGTAACGGAAGCATTTATCAATGTATCCACAGGATACCAATGTGTTCCTACTGTGGGGGCTGGGGCATCATAACCATCCACGGGGTCGAAACCCATACCATCGTTCTCTACTATAAGCGGGATTCTGCAATCGCTATCCCAGCACCATACAATCCATGAATTTTCATCTATTACGAACCCGAAAGAATTACCCACGCCAGAAGCGGGGACAGAGCCTCCGCCGAGCCATCCGGTGCAATAGTGAGTATCGGTTCCTACCACTACCATATTTTCCACTCGAGCCAAAACTGATGTTCCCGGGATATATACGGTGGTGGTATCTGCTGGCATTGGGTGTCCATAAGGCGAAAAAACAACCAATGTGCATAACGAGGATAGGTCATCGGTGGTATCCCATTCCCAGGTAATAGTGGATGGTTGGTCGATAATGAACCAGAAATAATCTCCCGAACCAATAGATGGAGCAGCACCTGTTCCGCTGAAACCTGAGCAAACAGCCCATAATCCACCGCCGATGTCTATAATCGGGTCGGTAATATAACCCTCCACAGAATCTCCTGCCGGATACCAATTATGACCATCAGGAACGGGGGTATCGTGAACCGATACAACATCCAGACTGTAGAAAATATCATAAACAGCCGTGTCTGTAATATTATCGGTCATAGTTAAATCTAAGAAAGTATCGGTGACTCCACTAACTGCCCATTGGTCGAAAATTGCTATTATAGTATCGCCAAAATTAACCGAATCAGCTACATCGATATGGACACCGACTCCGGCAGAATAAGTTCCAATGTATGGTGCAGGTTCTGCTGCGCCATCTACCCACAGCGAGCAAAGTTCATCGGTGGTGTGCAATTCGAGAGTATAAGCAGTAGTATTCACATATACCGAATCAATATCCACAATAACAATAGTGGTATCCCAGGTAGGGACATTGGTAGCCAGGTCGTGTCCACGGACACGGAAATAATACCAGTGCGCATCTGCCATTCCATATAGGGTTTCGAAAGTATCCGATGTTCCCATATCCAAATCGGTCCATACATCTGGGGCATCGTCATCTCTGCGATATTGGACATCATATACCCATATTCCCCATCCGGGACCTTCCTCGGAAGTGGTATCCTGTCCAGTCCATTGGACTATCACAGAATCCACAGTAATGGTATCGGTGGCAATAATTGTTCCCAGTAATTGAGTGAAAGGTGGTCTCCAGTCCAGGTCGATTTTTCTAAAACCGGGATGAACGAGATATGTCGCTCCACTAATCCAGTTAGTATCGCCGATAGCGGTGCCCTGTCCGATTGCGCAGGACATCCGGTAACTTGTTGACCAGATAGTGTCGCCCTCGCTACCGCCGGCATCGATTGTGGACCATTCCAGTTGATACGACTGGCAAAAACTCACCGACACTAGCATTATACCAGTGCAAAGGAGGGCAAATAATACCTTCCTAATACAGAACCAATTCTGCTTTCCCATAGATAACCCCCTTGTTATAAGGATACCCTTTGTCAAGAGCATCCCCCTATTTTAATTTATAAACTCTACTTATAATAATCAAGTTTTTTCTTTATTTTTTTATTAAATTACTTTTCCCATTTAATTTCTTTTCGTCCAAATACTTATGTTCACTGTTTGATACAGAAATAGTTTTCGGTTGATTTTTTTGATTTATATTCACTTTTCTCAATGAATTTGGTCTAATTTTATTACTTTGTTTACTAACTAAATCGAATCGTCTATTTTCAAAACCCTTTCTTTTTGCTACTACTCTCCAATCGAAAGTAGCATCAGATTTTCCCTCGGCGAGTTCGATTACTTCGAAACCATCCTGATGTTTTACTACAGCGACACCATTGCATTCTGGGTCGGTAAGTTGAATAAATACTTTCATCGGATAGTCTTTGTTTATGGTAACAATTCCCAGAAAATCTTTATGGAGTTGGATATATGCTTTTCCATTTTCCAATTGTCCTGACCCGAAATCCTCGAACCATATTTCAGGCGATTCCTGGCAATATACAGCGTGCCAACCGTCTTTGTCTTGAATTGCCGCTGATTTCGGACCGCTGCAAAATATGTCGCCGTTTATATATACATCGCCAACAAAATATCCCGCCCAATCACTTATAACATCTTCGCATTGTCCGTATATTCCCACATCGGTGCCGGATGCGTAGTTTGCGGCATATCCGACAATGCCTATATTCGCTGCCGCTGTGCTGTTGCCCTCACCTTGAACGCCGATATTGGCGATTCCAACAACTCCATATCCTCCGGTCGCATCATCGCTGGTGCCATAGACGCCATAAGATTGTGTGGTGGTATCGCCCCAGCCGAATACTCCAACATTATCGCTATATCCGACTACACCTGCGCCATTGGTAATTCCACCAGGAAGGACTAAATCGTTATCTGCGCCGTGGACACCGATACCATCTGTTGCCTCACTTCTACCCAGCACACCGAAACTTCCACCGGTAGTATCGCCGAATCCAAATACTCCGACCTCACGGCTGTTTCCGATAACTCCGGCACCACGAGAAAGGATATTAGTAACATCGAGATTGTTTCCTACACCGATTACAGCGATTCCAGAATCGGCATAATTCATTCCATAAAGTGGGACACCCAATGCGATTATAGAATCGGATACATCTTTTTCTGTCCCTGTGGAACAGGTAGCGAATACTGAATAATTATATCCGCTGGTGGTATTGGACAGGCTTTGTGCTCGAAGTGCGATACCGTTCTCATCGTTGGTTTGAGCAAAACATCCCCATGAATAATCAGTAGTATCACCTGCAAAGAACCCACCGATATTTGGAGATAGCCCGGTGACAGCTGTTGCCGTATACCAGCTACCTGAATAACCTGCAATTTCACCGAACACAGCGCCATCATTTCCACCACCGGAACCATAAACACCCCATCCGATGCTATCTCCGGGAGAGATACCCCATACACCGGTTCCATATTTGCTGGTAGCGAAACCATATACACCTGTTCCGTTGGTATCTGCGGAAGAGATGAAATAACCACCAAAACCATCGGTTTCGCCTGAAGAACCATACACAGCGGTATCAGCTACTGCGTATAATCCTCGGTTGCCGCCCTGAGCATAGACAGCTTCATTGGCATCTGTTCCCAAAGCGTAAACACCAGCAGTTCCGCCGGATGTAGCCTCACCATAAATACCGATATCACCGACACCATAGGCACCTCGAAGCACTCCTCGAACTTCCACTCCATATCCGGTGGAACTATTGAAATATCCGCCGGTGCTATTTCCGCCATTATAATAAAAACCATAGCTTTCGCCATCATCATAAACTCTTGCGTTCGTGTTATTATTCGCTTGAATATATGAACCCGCATCGGTCCATTGTCCTCGAGAAGCTTGAATGGAATCCTGGACAGCTGTGGTAAGTTCAGCCCATTCTACTGCGCCGTTTGCCAAGTCGATAACACCGCTGGAATTAACTGTAGCATCGCCGGAGAACCAGCTATTATCCACCGACACCGTTCCTGTTCCAGTGATAGGATTCGGGGAGCAAAAAATTCCATTACCTTGAGAGATACTGATAGAAGTTCCTCCTGAGCCGGTATCATCTTCGGCTGGCGCCCAGGTGGAACCATTCCATTTTAGAACTTCTCCGCTGGATGGTGCAGTAGAGGATACATCAGACAAATCTGCGATTACATTATCGGATAGGTTATCCGCTTCATTATCGATAGTAATATCCCAGTTAGTTCCGGCTTCGGTTATGCGAAGAATATCCTCGCCAGCGGTTTCATAAGATGCTGCGGTGATTAGCTCGTTATTGGGGTCGGGGTCGGCATCATTTACATCGTCGGTGCCATCGGCGAAACCAGCTGGGACATTTCGAATGCTATCCCATTGAGCGATGAAAGTATCTTGGACAGCACCGCCACCGATAGCGGAATCTGCGATAGCAGCACGGTAAGAATATCCTACCGATGTCATCTGAATTCTCGGAGACATAACTTCACCTTCCACTACCAATTCCAGCCAGTATTGTGTATCGAATGGTAAGTTTATGGGATTAGTAGTTCCCACGACTATATATAGTAGCCCTATTCTCACCAATACGCCCGAGTGTGTTTCAGACCACAATTCCGTTCCGCCGGTGGCGTCATCGAAAATTCTGAATGTAATGTCGTATGTTCCATCCAGCGCCACACCGGATGTATCGGTCACTTTCCCTTGATAATTCATCACCAGCGGAATACTGAACAATAACGAAAACCACAGTAATGAAATAGTGCTTATTTTAGTCATCCTAAACATAATCATCCCTCCATATTTTGAATTTTACTATAACAATAAAAATAAGAATATCGCTTATTATGTCTAACTTTTTTCTAACTATCTATCATTCATTCCTGTGAATTTACATTATTATTTTCATAATTAGCGGGGTCGGCTTCTGGGTGACGCTGATAAATTTTTGCTTTAGTTGGTTTCCCATCACCACGGAT
>Ga0180301_10002971_pt1 | contig 13276 bp, 18 predicted proteins | sample GuaBasSediGuay16_FD_121797 | JGI IMG/M metagenome (GOLD analysis project Ga0180301, IMG submission 121797) | Subseafloor sediment microbial communities from Guaymas Basin, Gulf of California, Mexico - Guay16, Core 4569-2, 12-15 cm | ecosystem: Environmental > Aquatic > Marine > Hydrothermal...
CTTGCAGGAACGGAGTGTTATCGAATATTTGCGCAACATATGTCATTGTCATTTGAACGGTCTTCCCGCTCCATCATTAATAAAAGCAACAGCCGATTTAGCCAAATCTGCCTGAACGCTTACGTACATTTTTCCCTCGGCGTTGCCGACAATACACATTTCCGGGTCGCTCAACAAGTGCCCGCTACTTCGGCGGCGCAAAATTTCGAGTTGTAACGATACGGGCCTATCGCCGATAGCACGCAGCGATGGAATACCGAACGAACTTGAACCAAAGTAGACTATTCTCATGGCACCAACTTCAACAAAACCTCAGACTCAACATTCCCGAAAGCACTCTATTTGTCTTTTTCGTATCGCTCTCTCAGTTCCCGCAACTGCCTGCGGGCTGCAATCAACTGAACCTGTCCCATACGGTCCTTGATGAGCGTCCCCTCGAGGTGGTCGTATTCATGCTGAAAAGCCCGAACTTGCAGACCATTTGCCTTTTCGGTGAACCGCTTTCCCTCAAGGTCGGTCGCGGTGATAACGCATTTCCTGTATCGCTTGATCTTGGCAAAAACGCCTGGAACCGACAGGCAACCCTCTTCATTGGCTTCCTGGATGCCGGAGACTTCGAGTTCGGGATTGATGTACACTTTGGCGCTTTCCCTCGTCCCATCCACGGAAACCACAAAGATGCGCAAACCGATACCAATCTGCGGAGCCGCAAGACCGATACCGTTATGCTCGATCATGACGTCAATCATCCGGTCGACCAGCCGACGGATATCATCGGTAACCTCATCAACCGGCACAGCAACCTCATCAAGCACTGACGAAGGAAAATGAGTTATCTGACATTTTCCTATGAGTTAATCCTTTCTTGATATTGGTATAGTTCTTTGCCATAAGATTAGTACTTGCCTTGCAGCCATATTCAAGGCCTGATGTTTACCAGCAGCGCATCGAAAAGACTTTGAAGCAAGAGCAGGAAAACCAGCGCCTGCGTCTGATTAAAACTAAGCTACCGAGCAGTAGAGCGTAAAGGCTACCGTTTGCGTCCTGCTTTACTACTGCTCTTTCTCTTCGGTTTTCTCAGTACAGGGATGCTCCTTGACACCACCGTGGCACTCTTCTACTTGCTCAGGCGTGCATTCACCTGGTGTCGTTTTGAGGTTCTCCGGCTTTTGGCATTTACAATCGTTTTTAGCATCGCACATAATAAACTCCTTAAAAACCTATTGCCCTTAGTTATTTCACCACAAACTCGTAAAACATAATCTATTTTTCGTCTCACCATCAAGCTGCCCAAGCCGAGAAGTAAGAGCGTTGTAAAACGTCTGCTTTTTCACTTCGCTCGGATACCAGGTGTCAAAGCCCAAAGTGCAAAGTGATACCAAGAAACAAAAAAACTGATTTTCTTATGTAATACATACCAAACCGCACGTTTGCACGAATCTTGTTCAGATGTTGGCATTTTGTTATCTGCTATAAATCAGTTTTAGTGCCAACAGAACATATAAACCATTGTCCGGATGGCCCTTTATTCAATTCATTTGAATTTCACACGCGTACCTGCAAGACATTTAAAACAGCGGCTTGGAAATGCTTTGCGAAACCTTTTAACAGCATCTTTGCCGGTACAATGAGCCATCCCTATTCTCTGCACATCGAATTGCCCAAGTGCTCCAATGGTTTGCTCTATTCGTTCCGAAGAAGCATTGATGAGATGCATTCCGCCCATTACGGTAGAAATATGGTTCTCTCTGCTTAATTTTGCAACATAATCCAATGTGTTAATTACTCCGGCATGTGCGCATCCAAGAAGGACTACCGTCCCCTTTGGCATATTGAGAACAAGAGCCTGGTCATCAGGCAGTAAATCCGGCTCGTGGCAGTTTTTGTCAACGAAGAAAGCTCCACCATCATCTTCAAAGTCGGAATTCCGTGGTATCCGGCCGGTGACGAAAAGGCCGGGGAACACTTGTGTTGGTTTCCTGGTCCAGACGACTTTCCCATTCTCAGCCAAAGCGCCAATAAGGTTCTTTGTCGAATCTGACATGCCAATTTTTCGCACTTGCCCATTCTTCTGAGAGAACTTTGGCTCTAAAGCTGCAGGATGGAGATAGATAGTGGCATTAGATGCAATGTTGAGTACGGCTTCAAGGCCTCCTGCGTGGTCATTATGGCCATGACTCAAGACAATTGCATCTGTCTGCTTCAGGTTTATGCCGAGGAGTTTGGCGTTTTTCAATACAGCATCGTTTGGACCCGCGTCAAAGAGAACTCTCCTATTTCCGCATTCGACCCAGATTGACAAGCCATGCTCCGACCTGAAGTTGCCGTATGCAATATCGTCTACCAAAATTGTAACCGTGGCCGTTTCTGACGAAACAGAACTGTTGGTGACATAGCTCATGATTGCCTGGTGAAGTGCAGATGCAGACAGATTGGAACAGTGATACTTGCTGGCTGGCAAACCTCCCAGGGCTTCGGCAACGTGATCGTCTGTCAACTCCCATGCATGGTCAATGTGCTTTCCAATTGCAAGTTCAGTCATCATACTGCAAGCGGCTATTGCAGCCGGGCACCCAAACACTTTATATTTGACATCAGCCAAATATTCATTGGCAACTTTTATCCAGACTTTAATCATATCGCCGCATTCTTCTGAACCTATAGTGGCAACACCGTCGGCATCGGAAATCTCGCCCACGTTACGTGGATTGCTAAAGTGCTCAATCACTTTTTCCGTATAATCATATTCCATTAAAATCTTTTCATTGCTTGTCAACCTTTGTTATTTCATCAGACGGAGCCATACTGTTAAGAAAAGCTCCTACGACTGCCTTAATGGATCCATACAGGAAACCAACCTGAACATCGATATGGTTTTTGGTGAATACATTTTTTGCCTCCTGAGACATCCCTCCGGCAACAATCAGGTCTACGTTATTTTCTCGCAGCCAAATTGATAGTGTTCTTAGGTCAAAGGACAAAGGTGTCATGTATTCGGCATCGAAGATCGCCTTTGAGTCTGTTCCCACATCAACAATTAAAAACTGATCGCAATTGCTAAAGTCAAGGCTAAACTCACCGTTGCTTGCCGGAATTGCTATTCTCATTTCTTATCCGCCTGCAAACCTCTTTTCCCAAGTTACTTACATTGAAGGACAAACACTGCTCAGGTTTCAGCCAATAATACGTCAGTGATCACAGACATTTTCACCGGCGACAAGTGTTCCGTTAAGATATGCTTCAACGATTTCTTCAGGAGACTCACTTGGAGCACCTACCAACACACTTACGCCGCTCTGTTCGAACAATTGCTGGGCGCGCTGCCCCATTCCGCCTGCGATAACCAGGTTGACCTGAATCCCTGACAGCCATTTGGGCAAAACTCCCGGTTCATGGACCGGCGGGTCCAACAGTTCTTTGTTGCGGATACTCTTGCTGTCACTGTCAACATCTACTACGGCGAACTGCCGGCAGTGACCGAAATGCTGCGATAATCTTCCTTCTGTTAGTGGAATTGCGATTCTCATTTTGTTTTGCTCCTTTTCGATATTTCCATTATTTTTGTTAGATTGCAGTAATGGTTCAAACGCACTGCTAAGCGCCTGGGCTGTTAGACTTTGGCTACTGTAATAGATAAATGGTTTGCCCAAGTCGGCAGCAGGAACCATATTGGGATCTATAGGAATGCTACCTAAGAATGGCACGTTGAAATCTTTGGCCATCTGTCGGCCGCCATCACCTTCAAATATATCTGTTCGTTGATTGCAGTGTGGGCACACAAACCCATGCATGTTTTCAATAATACCCAAGATCGGCAAATTCAATTGATTACAGAATGTCATGCACTTTCTTACATCGGTTATCGCAAGCTGTTGCGGTGTGGTGACGACAACTGCTCCATCAGCTTGGCCCAATAGCTGGACAATTGACAGTGGCTCATCGCCGGTGCCCGGTGGGCAGTCAACAATAAGATAATCCAAATCGCCCCATGATACTTCTGAGACAAATTGCTTTATGATATTGTGCTTCATGGGACCGCGACAGATCAAAGCAGAATCCTCATTTTGTATTAGAAAGCCCACACTCATCACTTTGAGCCTGTCACCAAAAAGAATAGGTTCGATTATGTCTCGTCCGCCTTTAGGTTTGCTGTCCTCGAGGTTCAGCAGTTTGGGAACACTTGGCCCATGAATATCAACATCCAACAGCCCAACCTCTTTACCTTGCATAGAGAGCCATACCGCCAGGTTAACCGCTATGCTGCTTTTGCCAACACCACCTTTGCCGGAGAGCACCAGTATGTGGTGCTTGATATGCCTTATGTTTTGCCTGATCTGTTCCTGCTCAGCCTGCATTTGTATCCGCTGTTCTTCGTTAATAGGCATATGTAACATTCCTCCACAGGGCTTTTAAATCATCCGATACGGCACCGCCGGTGTACTCAACTACCGAGCATTTCATGATCTGCGCCTTAGTGAAAGCGTCGTCATAGCGTATCTTTCCAACCACTTTCATACTTCTTTTGCGGGCGTCCGTTTCGATCTGCTGTGCCACGTCAGGATTCAAATCATGCTTGTTGATGGCAATAAGAGTGGGGATGTTGAAACCAGCCGCCAAGTCTACGATTCGGTCCAAATCGTGCTTGCCTGAAAGTGTGGGTTCTGTGACTATCAGCACCAAATCCGCCCCGGTAATCGAAGCAATCACCGGACAGCCTATTCCCGGCGAGCCGTCGACAATTATCAGGTCATTATTCCGATCTGCTGCGATTTCTTTCGCTTTCTTGCGAATAAGACTGACCAGTTTGCCGCTGTTTTCCGCTGCGATTCCAAGCCTGGCATGGACCATGGCGCCGAATCGCGTATCCGAGACAAACCACCGGCCGTTAACGACATCATTGAATTCTATCGCGTTATTCGGGCAGAAATGGGCGCAGACACCACAGCCTTCACATGCGATAGGGTCGACAGTATATGTCTTATCAATCACATCGTTGGCGGGGCCGGCAAAGAGGATGGCGTCAAAATTGCAGACATCCTGGCATTTACCGCATCCGATACATTTTCCAGAGACTATAGAAGCCTGTTTCCCACCGGAAAAATCCGAACTGTGCCGTACCTTAGGCTCCAGAACCAGATGAAGATCCGCAGCATCCACGTCACAGTCCGCCATCACGGCAGTCTTGGCTAATGCGGCAAACGAGGCGACAATGCTCGTCTTGCCTGTGCCGCCCTTGCCGCTGATAACTACTATTTCTTTCACAACTTATCCTCATTCATTGGTGTTAATCTACATTTTGGCAGACGCATCCTGTGCAGCCAATACGACAGGGTAAGCTGTGGGAGAACTTGTTAAACAGGGATGTGTAGCCAGTTGCAGGGTCTCCAGTTCAACAAGAGACATTCTCTTTTGAATAGCAATACCAATGAGGTTTATTATCTCTCCACACGATATCCCGCCGGCTACCTGCCCTCCCAATATGATGCCGCATTTTTTTGAAAAGATCAGCTTAAGCTTAACCTTGCTTGCGCCTGGTAAGGTGGCCGGATGTTTATCCACACCCTCTACGCTGCCTGTGATAATTTCAAAGCCTTCTTTTCTGGCATTATTTTCCGTAAGGCCGGCCGAACCCAATACCTTGCCATCGATATAGGTTGAATAAATGGCAATTGTCCCCTTGTTTTCCCGTACCACTTTTAGTTGATAAAGATTTGCCCCGGCGATTCTGGCCTCAGCGGTGGCTGTCGATGCCAGCATCACAGGAACTTCCTTATGGGTATAGAAGTCTCTTTTTGCTGCACAATCACCAACGGCAAAAATATCATCATCAGCAGTACGCATGTATTCATCTACCAATATCCCCCTGCCTGCACCTAAAACCAACCCTGCCTCTGAAGCCAATTTGGTATTGGGAATTCCGCCGACCCCAATTATGAACTCGTCTACAGCTATCCCCGTACCATCTGAAAGCTTGATTCCCTCGACCTTTCCCTCACCTGTAATTGTCTCTACTTTGGTGTCAGTTAAGACTGTAACACCTTTTGATTCCAATGCGTCTTGAGCAATTCTTGAGAATTCAGTATCAAAGGAACTGGGAAGCAAAGTTGGCAGCATTTCGACCAACCAGACTTTTGATCCGTCTATTCCGGAGATTTCATCTGCAAGTTCCACACCTATGAAACCGCCACCCAATACCATAATGTTTTTTGCTTTCCTAACACCTGCAATGAGTTTATTAAGGTAAACCATATCTTTGTGTATAGGCCAAACGCCTTCTTTATTGATACCGTCTATTGGCGGGATAATCGGGACCGAACCGGTCGCAAGGATCAATTTGTCATAACCAAATACTTGACCGTTTCTGGTGGCGACCGTTTTCTTGCCTCGGTCAATCGCTATCGCCTCATCCACTACTACATCGACATTGTTTTTGTCCAGTGCGGCGTTGCCTAATTTGTTTTCGCCGGGATCTTTGAGACTCGCAAACATATAAGGAATCCCGCAGGGGATTACTCCCTTCTCGACACTTTTCATCACGGTAATTTTCTTAGTTGGATAATACTTGCGCGCTGTTACAGCACTGATTATCCCTGCAGGTCCTGCACCTATAACTAAGATATCTACTTTTTGCTCCATGATACAATTCTCCATTAAAATGTAATAACCTTATTGGCATCTTTTATCCATTCAGCCAGTTCGGCCATTTTGGCCTTTTGAGCACCTTCAAAGTAAGGCTGGCCCGTTCCGCCTTTGCCGCTTAGAGTAATTAGTTTTTTCATTATCACTGTATCCTTTGTGCTAAGCTATATTTTTGACCTTTGCATTATAAAAAGTTGCCGTTAGGTTAGATTAATTTTCTTTTTTTGACTCCTTCATAGTGGCTCGATCTGTTCTTTTTTAACCATTCCAGAAGGGAAGCCCTAAGTTCTTCTGTTTTTCCAGCATAGCGATGTCTATCCGGATTCTTTCCTATAAGGTTTTTCATCTCATGAGGATCAGTATTGAGATCATATAAAGCATTGATAACTTCTGAATCCACTGAATAAGGAATCATCATCTCGATCATTGAAACATACCCATCTACAGTGGTATTGCGTTTTATCCTACGAGGAAAACGCATCAACAAGGGTATGTGAGCCGACTCTTCGTAAAACACATTCTTTTCGCGCATGCCATGAGAACCAAGCATTTCACCGTGATCACTTACATAGATAACCAGGGTGTTATCCCTTAGCCCACATCTGTCCAATGTAGATAACATCTCGCCCATCCAGTCATCAATTTCCTTAACAAGACCGTAATAATTCGATATCATGTACTTGATCTTTTCTTTGTCCCGGTATTCCAGTAGACGTTTTCTGCCATTGGTTGCTTCATAAGGGCTGTTTGACATGTCATCATCAATACTAACAGGAGGAGTCATATCTTTTGCCGGATACATACTATGATAAGGTTCAACAGGCAACATTGGAGAGTGTGGAAAATGGAACGAACAGGTAATGCTAAATGGCTTGTCTTTCAGCCGTTCAATAGCTGCGATGGTTTGTTTTGCCTGGTATGCAGTTAAGGTGTTTTCCGGACCAATTAGTAATTCGCCATGCTGATCAGACTGGGTAACCCTTATACTTAATGCTTTCAACTCATCAGGAGTCTTCCCATGGTGTCTATCTATGGAGTTGGTTCTGTACGGTCTTTCCGACATATTATCATAGAACTCTCCAGGTTTAAGCGGCCTTATCGGCTCTTTATCCCTGATAGAATCAAGCCACACAAACTTTTGACCGCCATGATCAAAAACTGAATTTCCGTTCTTGGATGCCTGTACAGGATTTTTATAAATGTCTGTATGAGAAGACAGACTATGCCATTTACCGTAATATTCACAATGATAACCTTCATCAGTTAATATCTCATCAAATGTCGGCATGGCCATCAATCCTTTTTCTTTTGGATAGTACGCCAGGCCATTTGTTCTCATATGGGTGTTTTCTACGGTATGACCTGTAAGGACAGATGATCGTGCAGGACAGCAGACAGCACAGGGGCTGTAAGCATTCTTAAAGTAAGCGCCTTGTTTCGCTAACCGGTCAAGGTTGAGTGTTTCAAGGACGGTATTGCCGGCGATACTTAACGCATCCGATCGCTGCTGATCGGTCATGATAAACAGCAGATTAGGTTTTTCTCTATTACTTCCAAAACTCTGCTTACCTTCCGAGCATCCGGGCAAACTCGTAACCGCTATAGACATCGCTGTCGTTTTTAAAAAATCTCTTCTGTTTTGTAAATTATTTTTCATCGGCATCCCTTTCGGGTTTTACATTTGTTTTTGCCGGGCCAATTACTGTTTCTGCACCTTCATACTCGTCTCATTTGGCGAGACTTTGCGTTTCCCAAATATTCGTACAGTTCATAGAACCGCACTCTGTATTCGTGCAATACATCTACGATCATTTGGCCGGTTGAATACGCTTCAGCAATGCGTCTGTCATCCGGCAGTTTCAAAGCGATCTCGATATTCTCGGTTCTGCAATACTTCTCAACTTCATCATTTCCAATTCCATGTCGGTTAATTGCTACGGCAAAGGGCAGTTTCATTTCTTGAACCAGGTCAACAGCCAGCTTTAAATCATTCAATCCAAACGGCGTAGGCTCGGTTACGAGCAACACAAAATCAGCACCCTTGACAGCCTCAACTACCGGACAGGATGTCCCTGGCGGAACATCAATTATCGCCAAAGAATCCTGCTGGATAGACTGTTTTACTCTTCTGATCAGTGATACTGTTCGCACATAACCTATGCGCAATCTGCCGTGTACAAAATCGATGCTGCCGGCTTTGCCCGATTCAATTTCTCCGATTATTAGCGGTCTCGCTTTAATTGCATCGGCCGGGCAGACACGTAAACAACCGCCACAGGAATGGCAGAGTTGTTCGAAGGTTAGTACATTATTGTCCTTCAGATGCACAATAGCACTATATTGGCAGATTTCGCCACATTTGCCGCACCCGGTACACTTACTCAAATCGACTTGTGGCACATCAACCGTTACGGCCTGCATTTGTTCTATATCCGGCTTCAGAAAAATATGGCCGTTAGGTTCTTCAACATCGCAATCAAGATACTGAACCTTGTGGCCCAAACTTGCGATTGTACAAGCAAGATTAGTCGCGATTGTTGTCTTGCCCGTGCCGCCTTTACCGCTTGCGATTGCAATCTGCATTTTAAGTGTTACTCCTGAGTATTCTTGGTTCTGTAAGATCCGCCGGAGCCTCTACACCCTCCCAGTCGAATTCGTCCGTCTTAATCCAGCCGTCAAGCGGCAGTTCCTCAAAGTGTACAGGTTTTGGATTGTACCATACATGACCCGCTTCTATTTCCCATCTCGTATAAGGGCCTATCGGTGAGTCGTTCTTGTCAATTTTGTACCCTTCGGGATGAAATCCGACGGTAATGTGCTCTATATGAAAAGTCTGTTCCACTATTTGTCTCGATCATTTGTCAATAAATGGTTTCGGATATACTGACTATAAATGGCTCCTGCGGGATTATGAGCCAGCACACGGTCCTTTACAATAAACGTTGTTACAGGAGCTTGTGACACTTTCGTAAAAATTGCGTCATGCCCCACACAGAGCCCGCACATAATGTTGAGTTCAGATTGCGCCTGATTCAGCATCTCAGCCTGGCCGGCCGGATTGCACATAACTTCACGTTCGTTTGAAGAAATCGTTTCCAGACCGAAGTCTTTTTTCTCCAAGCCACAAACCTTGCAGCAAACTGAAATCACCTCAAAATGTTTCAAGAGAATATCAGCGACAATCTTTGCCTCATCACTTAATCCAATACAAAAAGCAAGGCCAATCTTCCGGCAACCTAACTCCTTTGCAAACAGAATTGTCTCGCCTAATCGTGTCTTTTCGCAGTAGTATTTCGCCTCTACTGTTGAACCGGCCTTGTGCAATTTGGCTATTGTGTTCGCGTACAACTGCTTATGACTGTCTGCTTTCGCAAAACAATCCTTTCCTTGCCGACATTCCTTGGTCTTACACTGAGCGCAGGTTGGCACAGAGTTGTCCGCCATCGTAATCTCTCCTGCAGCGGATCAGTCACCAGTGCCAAAATGCGATTCAACGTTCGGGCCATCAGCTTCGGTCAGCTTGCCGTTTTTGAAAAGCTCAAGTGCTTCGGCAACCGTTCCTGTCGCTCCGGTATACAGCTTAATCCCCGCCGCACGCAGGGTTCGCTCGGCATTAGGACCGCAATTGCCTGTAAGCACAGCTTCGGCGCCTGCATCGATTACAAGCTTCGCTGAATTAATGCCTGCACCGCCTGCAGCATCTATGTTCTTGTTTTCGATCACCGAAAAATCCATTACTTCCGGGTCCCCGAAAAGAAAACAGGCCGCTCTTCCAAACCTCGGATCAACCTCTGAATTGAGATTATCTCCATTTGATGTAATCACAATTTTCATAACACTATTTCCTCTAAAACCATAAACACAGCAGGGTGCTGCTGCACCCTGCCTTGAAAACTTAAAGTGTCAGTTCACTTCTGGTCTTCTTTTTCGAGCTGCTCTATACGGTCATTGATCTGGCTAAGACTGCTCTGCATAAACTCAGCCTGCTGCTTCAAGCCTTCCAATTCGTGTGCGGCCGTTAATGTTGGCCCAAAGGATGCATTTGCCGGATATGGATCTGCCGCACCAGTCCAGACTGGCACACCGTATCCAGCACCAGCCCAACCAAAACCTCGTCCAAAACCACGACCTCGACCCATACCCCTGCCTCTGCCCCAACACCCGTATCCGCGTCCACCAACGGGATTGGCATATCCTGGCACGCCGAAACCTGCACAAAAGCCGGCAGCTCTACCTGTCATTGGTCCCATACCTGCAGGACCTGTTCTGTCTCCACCTGGCATGATAAATCTCCTTTCAAAAAAATGTTAAACTCTCGTCATTTTTGTACCACACTTCGGACAGTTCTTTGCATTACAAGGTTGCCCTGCAGCATGAGCAGCCGTTGCTCCACAGTTCGGACAAACGCAATTCCCGCCCGGTCCTGCTGCAAACGGTCCGCCCATCCTGCCTCTACCCTGGCCCTTGCTCCGACCCATGCCACGTCCTCTACCGGCTCCTTGACCGGCAGGACCTGTACCGTCACCTCTTGGCATAATATCCACCCTTTCTGCAATCAAATGCTAATTTGAACCTATTACCAAACTCGCATGCCTCTGCCACGACCACGGTCGCCGCCATATCTGTTACCGGCATTTCTCCAATAAAAGAATAATCGCATCATTTGGACACTCGGGAATACACCTGCCACAACCGAGACATAAATCCGGGTTTACCGACGCCTGCTTACTAACCTCAATGGCGTGCTCCGAACAAACATCCGCACAAATACCACAGCCAGCACACTTTTCACGAAGAACAACCGCGACCAGTCTGTGCCCTGTCTCCAGCCTACCAATTTTTTCCTGTATCTGGTGCTTTTGCTGTTCCAAAACTTGTAATTGTTCCTGCAAGAGAGCTTTTTCCTGCCGGGGTCCGCTATCCGACTCCGATGGCGACGCCGGCCATTTTACTATGGCGAAATCGCCTTTCACAACAGGCTTGCCGCCTGTGCCGGCAAATCCATCAATTTGGTCCGGGTTTTTCTTTGAACTTCTCAAGACGCAACACCCGCGACCTCTTCCCGTCATGGGGCCTTGACCGAATGGTCCATTTCCATCTAAATGCGGCATCTACTCGACCTCCTTAGCTAATTCAACAACATGATTCAGCAATTTGCTTTTATGCAGGATCATTTCCCCAATCTTGCAGTCGAGATGATTGGCAATAACAGGACATTTAGCTCTTAGCAGGAAGAATATATTCTTATCGACATCGCTGAGCGACTCGAAATTACCCTGGCCCTTGGCAATAACCATGTCAGATTGTTCAAAATGAGCACGAAATTCTTCGGAACAGGACTCCAAAATAGTGCCGGGAGCATCGTCCCCACTATCGATGACTTTAACCAAATCCATCAAGCCCGCGGCATGAGCATCCTCTATTGTTGCATCATTGATCACCGGTTTGCCTCTGACCGCAAACGTAATTCTCTCCGGGCCGATCTGTTCGATAAGAAACCGGTCAAATACGATCTCGCCTGAATTATCACCGATGTAGAGAATATTGTGCGCTTCAACTGAGGCATTCTTGAACTCATCCATATTTGTCGTATCGAACGGAACCGTCAGCGATTCTTTGATACTTCTTTCAACTTCTGGGATTCCCAATGAACTTTTGACGCCCAGATCGATGATATTTCCCGCAATGGCCGAACGAACTGCAGTCTCGAAAGGATCTTCAGATTCTATGACCAGCTTTTGTAATCCGGGGTAAAGTTCTAAGGCTAAAGCATTAAAGCGCCTTTTCATTTCTTTGTATGGGTCATCGATCTCAGTCAACTGCCGAATAATCCGGTGTATCTTCTGTGCCATGACTGGAGGAGTTTGACGAAGGTCCATCTCACTGGCTAAATCAAGAACTCTCCGCAAAACCTGTTCATGGATAGCTTCATCACCGGTTATCACTCTTAATGAGTCAATCACCTGACGAATGAAACAAGGTATACAATCAAAATACGTTCTCATGAATGTTTTTACCTTTACTTTTTAAGTAGCCCTGTTCCTGGACCGGCTACCAGGATGCCTGTGCCTGCATCTGCGTTGGCGTTCACGGCAGAAACGCTTCCTTGCACCGACCTGGCTGCCCGGCTGCAGAAACTGTGGTTCGGCCAGCCGATTACTGAAATATGCATTCAGGACCTCGTCTACCGGGCCGGTTACAAATGGAATGACCTCTATATTGGAGGCCGCAAGCATTGAGGCAAGCGACTGAGAGATGCCGCCGCAAATAAGGACATCGACGTTGAGCTCAGTCAACTGGCCTGTCCGCTGCTGTATTGCCTGCTTTCCCAACTGAAATTCCGAACGGCCGACTTCCCCTTGGTCTTCGATATCAACTATCAGGAGCTGATCGGCAAAGTCAAAGACATTCGAGACAAAACCATTCCAGATTGATATAGCTATTTTCATTTCAAACCTCTGGCCTACAACAAGCAAGAGGTATGCCAGGAGGGAGGCTTTTGAGGGGAGGGAGGCTGTAAGCCTATTTACTACAATGTTTTATAGAATTGCTCATGAAGACGTCGCTGCAAAAAACGATCAAGCATAGTCGCAAATATGCGACCATTGCTGGTCCTTGTGCGTTGCATGAATGCGAC
>Ga0180301_10002972_pt1 | contig 13264 bp, 13 predicted proteins | sample GuaBasSediGuay16_FD_121797 | JGI IMG/M metagenome (GOLD analysis project Ga0180301, IMG submission 121797) | Subseafloor sediment microbial communities from Guaymas Basin, Gulf of California, Mexico - Guay16, Core 4569-2, 12-15 cm | ecosystem: Environmental > Aquatic > Marine > Hydrothermal...
TATGAGCATATCCATGCTCCTACCTATGCCCATGAAGTCTCTGGCCTCCACAAGCTCTATCGCGTTTTGAAGCTTTACAGAAGACTCAGAGTATATGGTGTATAACAGCTCACCCTCCTCCACATGCTCCCCTATCTTCTTATTAAGCAGTATACCGGCTCCCTTATCCTTAGGCGCGCCCGCCGCCCTAGCCACCTCTACGAGCCTACCATTGTCGATCCATAAAACACGTCCCCGACGCTTAGCCCTAACCTCATAGGTCTTATCTCCGATGGGTATATCCTCTGGCTTGACATCTGGGTCTCCACCCTGAGCCGCGATTATCTCTCTAAACTTCTTCCCAGACTTACCCGACTGTATCAACCGAAGCGCCGTCTCTGCATCGCCTATACCAGCCATCTTGAAGAGTACACCAGCTATGTTGGCGGCTTTACTAATCAAGTCCACGGCTTTATTGGCACCCATGAGTGTTTCAAGAGCCTCCCTAGCCTCCAACGCAGGGCCCACGGCATATCCCACAGGCTGCTCTCCATAGGTTACGGCGCACCCGGTCTGTATACCCAGCCTCCTACCAAGCTCTATAAAGTCTTTAGCCAAAGCGTTGGCTTCACCTATGGTTTTAACCTTGGTTCCCCTACCAGTTGGTATATCTATAACAAGCATCTTAGCGTTGACCGCCTTCTTCTTACTCATTATGCTCGGCAACAGAAGCGGGTCGATCGCGAGTGGATACTCAACCTGCACGAATATGTCGTCAGCTGGAGACAGGTGTAGTGCACCTCCCCAGACGAGACAGCCACCAGTCTTCAAGACAACAGACCTGATTTCATTTAGGTCAAGCGCTACAGGCATGAGGACCTCAGCCCTATCAGCCGTACCGGCGGCGCTCGTTATCGCCCTAGAACTAGTCTTGGGGATCGTTAAACCCGCCGCGGCTATGGTGGGTACGGCTACCAAGCTGGTCTTATCACCCGGTACACCTCCGATGCTGTGTTTATCCACCACCAATATATCGCCTAGGTCCAAAGTCTCCCCCACTTCAACCATAGCTATGCTCAGGTTCGTAGCCTCGTCTAGGTCGAGACCGAATGTGTGTAACGCCGTCACGAACGCCGATATCTCGACCTCGCTCAGATTACCCTCGACCACGTCTTTAACTATCTCATAGATCTCGCTGTAGGTGAGCTTCTTACCCTTGAGCTTCTCCCTTATGAAAAATATGCTCCTAGGAGGCTCAGACAGCCTAACGTCGACTGAAGACCCATCCTCGAGGTTTAACCTAGAAGCCACTTCCTCATATACACCTACTACGCCTTTCTCGATCACCTTGGAAGTTGTGTTGACGATCGCCGTGAGCTCGTGACCGTTAGCCCTAAGCCTAACCCGACCTAAAGCCCTGACACCTAAATCGTCCGCATCATCCTTATTCAAGAGGACTATAGGCTTACCACCAGCCTCGATGTACAACCTCTTAACCTTCAAAAGCAGAACGCTTCACCTCCCTCATTTCGATATCGCTTGGACAAGATATAAGCTAATCGCAGCAATACCTAGGTCGGCGGAAGCTTTTTCCCTCTCGTTCTAAAATATATGATCGGGTAGCGATGGGGCTGGAGGAGTTTCTAAACGCCTTGAAAAAGGCGGCCGATAAACTCGTTACTTCCGGTTTTAGAGAAGCTTTGATAATCCACCACGATGAGGCAGACGGTGTATGCTCGGCGGCTATAGCGGCTAAGTCGCTTGAGAGAGCCGGGTTCGGTTTCAAAACCATATGCCTAGATAAGCTGTATCCCGAGGTTTTGAAAGGCATATACTCCCGCGGAGCCGGGCTATATGTGTTTACAGACATAGGCTCCGCCCATGTAAAGCTGGTAGAAAAAGAAGCGCCTGAAGGCTCTTTAACCATCATGTTAGACCATCACGACACTACCGAATCCAGGCGACCTGACGTGTTGAACCTGAACCCTGAGCTTTGGGGTCTATCCGGTGAAAGAGACGCCTCTGCATCGACGGTTGCATATCTCTTTGCTAAAGCCTTAAGCCCAGACAACGTCGACCTGTCGTCTCTAGCCATCATAGGCGCCGCTGAGATACCCGGTCCATTCACAGGGTTGAACACGTCCGTCTTGAAAGATGCGTTGGAGACTGGGGTGGTCGAGCCTAGGGGTAAGACAAACTACAGGATTCTGAACCTTGGTAAACCGCTCTCCTATAAACGATACTCAACACTGTTATCGGTTCTAGCTTCGGTAGGCTACTACAAAGGCGGACCGTTAAGGGCGTTAAGGGCGTGTATGAACGGGTTTGAAGACAGTGATTACGAGGAGGCGTCTAAGCTTGAGGAGGAGAGGAGGAGAGCTAACGCCATGCTTCTTGCGAGGCTTAGAAGGGGAGGGCTGAAGAGGATGAAGGCCATCCAGTGGTTCTCAGACGGCGGCGTCTACCGAGGTATGGGAACCAAGGTCATAGGAAGCTTCTGCAGCTACCTACGGTATCAGCGGTTCATAGACCAGGATAAATACATCGTAGGCTACATGGACGTGCTACCTGAGATACCGGGCTATGGTAAACTTAGTAAAGAATATGTCAAGCTTTCCACGAGAGCCCCTAGACCGCTGACTCAGGATATCTTAAACGGTCGAAAACCCCCGTTATCCAAGATACTTCCTGAGGCCTGTTCGAGACACGGAGGATTCGCGGACGGACACGCGGTAGCGGCCTCAGGGGTCGTCGAGAAGAATAAGGTCATGGAGCTTCTTAGAACCTTAGACGAGCTAGCTAAGTCTTAAACAGACCGAGGAAACGAGGGGTACTAGGTTTTACCTAAGTCGCTAAGCCATTCAAGCCTAGGAGGTAAGCCCATGAACGATAAGCCCTCTAAGACCTCTCGGAACATCCAGTATGGGTCTTCCCGGCTTAATATTAAAACCCGACCCTTTTTAAGGCAGTTAAAGTGTTTACGGTCCCTCGTCACAAGTATCGCTCGTTTAGACTCCACTATACGTCGGACCTCAGCATCGTCAACATCGACCGGGCAGAGGTCTCTTAGGTGGTAGACGTTCGGATATCCTAGGACCTTGAGGTACGCTTTCATGTAGTAGGGCATCATGGCGTCGAGAATTATCATGGGCGCCTCCATTTCTCTTGGAGAGAGTAAATAAGAGGTTCCTAGATAAACCTTATACACATTTTTATATAAAAAGGTCTATTAATCTGTATTTAGCGAGGGCTCAGCGGCTCGGCTCCAGGTTTAGCCGCCAGCTTAGGAGCACCGAACTGCGTCTCGTACAGTTTAGCGTATAGACCTCCTTTACGTAGAAGCTGTTCATGGGTTCCCTCCTCGACTATCTTACCGTTATCCAAGACTATGATTCTATCAGCAAGTTTAACGGTGGAGAGTCTATGCGCGATTATTATACATGTCCTCCCGGCGATGAGCTTCATCATAGCGTCTTGAAGCATAGCCTCTGTGTATGGGTCTAGGCTACTGGTAGCCTCGTCGAGGATCAAGATCTTAGGGTTCTTAAGCATCGCTCTTGCGAAGCTTATCAGCTGCCTCTGCCCCATAGACAGGTTCTCACCGCCTGGGCTTATCACGGTCTTGTAGCCGTCTGGGAGATGTTCGATGAGCTTCTCAAGACCTAGGCTTGCGACGACCCTCTTAACATCATCCTCCGATGCGTCTGGAACCCCTATCCTTATGTTTTCTAAAACCGTGTCGTTGAACAGTATAGGCTCCTGAGGTACCAAAGCCATCTGACGCTTCAGAGAGCTGAGTTTGAACTCTCGGATATCGTGGCCGTCTATGAGTATACGGCCTTTTTGAGGGTCGTACAGCCTCATTAGCAGGTTTGCAAGCGTGGTTTTACCGGCGCCCGTAGGTCCGACGACCGCTAGGATTTCACCAGGTCTCACCTTGAGGTTTAAGTCTTCGAAGACGGGGTTTGAGCCATAGCTGAAATACACGTTTTCAACAGTTATTTCACCCTTCTCTATCTCCAGCTCCTTAGCGTAGCTTTCGTCTCTGACCGACGGCTGAGTCCGGAGGAAGCTGTATACTCTTTCAGCCGCCGCCAGAGCCGACTGGAGTGTGTTGTAGAACGTCGTAAGCATTATCACCGGTCTGAAGAACATCTGCACATAGCCGTAGAAGGCTATGAGCGTACCTATCGTCAGCTGTCGAGAAGCCACGAGCATCCCCCCGTAGCCGATCAGTATAGCGGCTACGAGCGCGTTTATCGCGTCCAAGGAGGGACGTACAAGCGAAAATATAAGGGTTGCTCTAACGTTAGCGGCCATCGTCTCACGGCTTACACGCTCGAAGGAGCTGAAGTCTATGTTTTTACGCTTCGTGAAAGCCTGAGCCACCCTAGCACCGGCCACGCTTTGTTCGACACTACTCGTGAGCTTACTTATCTTGACCCGCGTCTCACGGTATGCGCTACGGGTTTTACGTGCGAAGAAATAGGTAAGCACCACCATGAGCGGTAAAACAGATAACACGGCCAGACTCAACGTCAGATGCATGCTCAGCATTATCGAAAGCGCGCCGACTATGGTAGACGCGTTTATCAGCAAGTCTATGGCGCCAGAGGTGACTATCTCACCTATGGCGTTTATATCGTTGGTTATCAACGATATAGTTCTACCAGCCGGTCTCCCGGTTATGTATTGTATATCGATTTCCATCAAGTGTTTGAACGCACGTGTCCTGAGACCATAGAGGAGCCGCTGGTTAAGGTATGCCGATAGGTATCGCCTAGAGGCACCTATCCCCCACTGGGCTACGGCTGCTAGAGCTAGTAGGATAGCGTAGAAAGTTAGAGAACTAACGTTAGCGGTCATGATCCCTTCGTCTACGATAAGCTTACTGAGGTAGGGGGTTACCATGCTTAGACCTATGGAGCCAATAGCCACTAGTAACATGGCTACGAGCCCAAGCTTCATCGGAGCCAATAGCTTTGCAAACCACTTGAGAAGTATCGTAGTGGGAACCTTAACAGGCTTCTCATCCGAGACCCTTTCGGCATAATGTCTGAAGTACCATCCCATAGCTTACACCTCCTCTGAGCCTAGAAACTGAGCTCTGTACAGCTTCGCGTACAGCCCGTTTTTAGCCATAAGCTCTTCGTGAGTGCCGTCCTCCACAACGCGCCCATCGTCGAGAACTATTATACGGTCCGCGAGCTTAAGCGTCGACAACCTCTGAGTTATTATGAAAACAGTCCTATCCTTGATGAGCTCTTTCAAAGCCTCGTAGATCTCCCTCTCTGTTTCAGAGTCTACGCTAGACGTGGAGTCGTCGAGTATGAGTATCTTCGGGTTTATGAGAAGCGCCCTAGCTATGGCTAGCCTCTGCCTCTGGCCGCCGGACAACGTCACACCCCGTTCACCCACGACCGTGTCATAACCCTTTGGGAGGCTCATTATGAAGTCGTGAATACGGGCAGCCTTAGCGGCTCTCTCGACCTCCTCCATGGTCGCGTTAGGCCTACCATATGCTATGTTCTCCCGTATAGTTGTCGGAAATATGAACACGTCTTGGTGAACGATACCTATCTGCCTACGTAGGGAGTCTATCTTAACATCCCGGATGTCGTAGCCATCTATGAGTATACGCCCCCTCTGGGGGTCGTAGAACCTAGGTATCAGCTTTATAAGCGTGCTCTTACCCGAACCCGTGGCCCCGATTATAGCGACCTTCTCACCAGGCTTAACCTCGAAACTCACACCTTTAAGTATGGGCTTATCAGGCTCGTATCCGAAAACCACGTCTTCGAACACGACATGCCCCTTAACCGGGGGAAGCTCGACAGCGTCAGGCTTCTCCTTGACCTCTGGCTCGGTATCTAAGACCTCGAATATCTTATTCGCCGATACGTTGGCCCTCTGGTAACGAGCCATCGTGAACCCGAACATCATTATAGGCCAGACTAAGTATCCCAGGTACATGGTAAAGGCCACTAGGTCACCGACCCTGAAGCCTCCCTCCATAACCTTCAACCCCCCGTACCAGTATATGAGGGTAGAGACTAGGCTTATGACGAGATTCAGAAGGGGCCAGGTTTGAGCACTAAGCTTTGCCGACAGCATCTCAAGCTCATAGACCCGGCGGTTTCGGTAGTCGAAGCGTTTAAACATCCAGCTTTCCGCACCCAGAGCTTTGAGAACCCTGAACCCTGAAACTGCTTCAGCGACCGCTGTGTTCAGCTTGCTGACCTCAGCCCACCTACGTTCGAATATGGGACGGACAAGCTTCACGAATATCAGGGATACTAAGGCTATGACCGGCACCGTTATCGAGAGCGTCATGAGGGTCAGCGGAATATTCATGGAGAGCAACATGACAGATGTTATGGTTAGCATGAAAGCCGCGCTCAACAGACGCGGTATGCTGAACCCTATGAAGGAGCCCACAGTATCCATGTCGCTGGTTAGCCTGGTTATTATCTGACCTATGTCAACCCTGTCGAAGAAACTGTAGGAGAGCTCCTGAAGCCGCTTGTAGAGTTCAAGTCTCATATGGTGTATTATCTTCTGCGATGTCAAACTCGACAAGTAGTTTCTGAAGAAGAATAGTATGCCGCTGACGACCGTTAGACCCACTATGGATAGCGCGTACAGCCATATCTCAGACGTCGAACCCTCGACGACCTCGTTAATTATATCTTTAGCCACCCACGGTATCAGAAGGTCTGCCACGTTGCTTATGAGCGTAAGCAGGATAACCGAGGCTAAATACAGCTTGTAGGCTAACAGATAACTCAGAAGCCTTCTAAAAACACCACCTGAGGTCTTACGTTCGGTCATCCCGACCACCCACTATTAAATCCGACAACTCCTCCATAAGTCTCCGATACCGCTTATCTCTATAAAGCTCAAGATGCAGTAACATGTGCAGAAGCAGATGTAGAGCAGGTGTATCCAAGTCTGAGGGTTTAACCTGTCTCTCGGCTAAACGCTCTAGCATAAGCTGGCTTAGACGCATGAACTCGCTAAGAAGCCTAGTGACCTTGCGTTCATCGACGGCTTTATAACCGAAGTTCTTTAAAGCCGCCACGGTCTTCTCCATGACAGTCTTTTCATGATCTTTGAGTAAGCTTTCACCTTCTTCATACCGTAGGGCATAGCTTACGACGTAGTGTCTAGCCGCCGCCCTATAGAATCGCTCGATTATGTTACCCCTCCTCCGTTCACCGGCAAGCTCCACTAGACCGGCTGACTTGAGACACTTTATATGATGAGTTATCGATGAGGCGGGTTTACCCAGAACCTTGGCAAGCTGGTTTACAGACATATCCCTAACCCTTAGCAACATAAGTATCTGACGCCGTGTTTTATCGGCTAGTAGTTTAGCGACGTTGGAGTCTCTGATCACGATTATATCTTTCAAGGCTCAGGAAAAACCTCCTACATTTTTCTGTAACGTTACAGAGAAATGTAGCCGCAGGCTTATAAAGATACTGGCATCCTAAAGTCCATAATATACCTAGATGACGGCGAAATTGAACTTCGTCCTTACGATAATGTTTTTACCGTCCGAGGTTAGGTAGATGATGAACCATGGCCGGTATAAGGGATTTCCAAAACCTCATGAAGACCATATACTTTGAGAGAGATAGGGAGCGAGGGGTACCCATAACCTATGCCTGGCTCGTGTCTGAGGTAGGGGAGCTCGCCAGGGCGCTTATAAGAGGTAGTAAACCGCTCATAGCTGAAGAGGTCGCCGACGTGCTTGCGTGGCTTCTAAGCCTATGCAACCTGTTAGGTATAGACGCGGAGAAAGTGGCTTATGAGAAGTATGGTAAGGGATGCCCGAGATGCGGGTCGATACCCTGCGTTTGCAGAACCGAGAAACCTAGAAACTTTTAACAACCTTAAGAGTTTTATAATAGCGTGATGGGCGCTGTTAGATTCAGCGTAACCGTTCCAGAGGACTTGATGAAAGAGTTTAACGAAACTATTTCAAGGATGGGTTATAGAAAACGCTCAAAAGCTGTTCAAGACGCCATACGGACGTTTCTATCAGAGTATAGGTGGGTTAAAGGCGAGGGCTTATGCGTAGGGGCCATTCTGGTGGTGTTCAACCACGAGGTCAAGGGTTCAGAGGAGGAGCTGACGGACCTACAGCATAGTTACGGCAAGCTCGTGAACTCCACGTTGCATATACACTTAAGCCATAAGGATTGTCTGGAGATCATAGCCGTTAGGGGAGAAGCCGACGAGGTACGTAGACTTTCAGAGAAGCTCAGAACGGTTAGAGGTGTTGAGATGGTTAAGTTCGTAGGCATCTCTCTGACCGAAGAGGGAAGTAAACCTAGGAGGCTCATCTAAAACCTGCTGACACTTTGTAGTAGACTACATCCCCTCTTCGGTCTACGACGGCTAGGATAAGCTCCTTATCAGAGCTTATAGCGGCTTTAAGGTCTCTTAGTAGATCGTTGAGCCCTAAGGGTTTACCTTCTGAAACTCCTATGACCAAGTATTTAGCAGGCTTCTTACCATAGGTTCCACGTTCATAAAGTAGGAAATCCAACCCAAGCCCATAGCCTCTACGTACCACATAACCTCGGTCTCTCAGGTCACGATAGATCAGAAACCTAACCCATACGTCGGGGTCTTCCGCTATAAGCCTGTCAGCAGCTTCCTTGAGACCTAGCTCACATCCTTCGTCGAGGAGTTTAAGCTTATTCTCGCTGAGGAGATATAGCGCCTCCTCACCCGTCAAAATAAGAAGACTACCTTCTCTAAAACCATAGCCCCTTTGAATTAGAAAGCTTCTGTAAGTCCTATCCCTAACGACCACCTTACCGTCTTCGAGATACGCCACACCGCTCATAAGCTGAGGCTTTGAACCCATCTGAGCCTTTAACATGGAAAGCTAAAAATTAAACGTTATCCATCTTTTTCAAAGGAAACGGCTAAACGCTTATAGACCTCCTGAAGGCTAATTCGGTTTATGATGCAGACGGAGAGCTTTTTCACGTTCAGGACCATAAAATGGGAAGACGGAGAGGTCGTAACGATAGACCAGAGGGCATTACCTCATGAGTTTAAACTCCTCAGGATACGAACCGTGGAGGAGATGGCTGACGCTATAAAGAACATGGCTATAAGAGGGGCACCAGCCATAGGTTCTGCAGCAGCCTTCGGCCTCGCCCTCGCGGCTTATCGGTCCGAGAAAACGAGCCTTAAAGACCTTATGGACGACCTGACGAGGGCATACCGGGTCTTAGCCTCCACCCGTCCGACGGCGGTAAACCTCTTCTGGGCTTTGGACAGGGTTCTCTCGAAAGCACGTGAAGCCGAAACGGTTGAAGAAGCTAAGGAGCTTATACTCGAAGAGGCTTTAGCCATATGGAAGGAGGACTATGAGGTTAACAGACGTATAGGCGACTATGGAGCAGACCTGTTAGAGGATGGAGATAGGGTGCTCACGCACTGTAAATGGCTTTAAACGCCAGCAGAATGCGGGAGCACTCGCCACGACCGGCTATGGTACAGCCCTTGGAGTCATAAGGTCTGCGATATCTAGGGGGTTGCGGTTGAAAGTCTATGCTACAGAGACTAGACCTGTTCTTCAAGGCGCGAGGTTAACCGCCTTTGAACTCCTAAGAGACGGGGTGGAGTTTAGGCTTATAACAGATAGCATGGTCGGCTTCCTCATGTCTAGAGACCTCGTAGATAAGGTTGTCGTAGGAGCGGATAGGATAACGCTTAACGGCGACGTAGCCAATAAGATAGGAACCTACACGATCGCCGTGTTGGCTAAGCATCACAACATACCGTTTTACGTCGCGGCTCCTATGTCCACCATAGACCCTAGGCTTAAACGGGGAGAAGACGTAGTTATAGAGTTCAGAAGCGAGGATGAAGTGTTAGAGATATGTGGTCGTAGGATCGCTCCCGAGGGAGCTAGAGCTTTGAACCCAGCTTTCGACGTGACACCTTCAGAGCTCGTATCCGCGATAATAACGGAGTATGGAGTGTTTAAGATACCCGAGGACCTAGATAAGCTTAGAAAACAGCGGCTTAAACTTACAAACTCCCACTCCAGTACATAACATTTAATTAAAAAAGGGTCGATCAAAGTTTCGAAACGATGGATCTGTTCATACCCAAGGCTGCGCTGTCGCTTATGGTCTTAATCCCATCTACGATACTCGACATCAAGACTAGGGAGGTGCCGGATAAGTTTTGGGTGGTAGGGTCCATTTTCAGCTTAGTCATGACTGGGCTAGAGGTCTTGACTGGGGAGCTCTCGGTTTTAAGCCTAGCAGTTTCGGTAGTCGTGGGCTCGGTTCTGGGCTTAGCCCTGTTCTACATGGGCTTCTTCGGGGGAGCTGACTCGAAAGCCCTCATGTTTCTATCCTTAGCTATACCCAAGTACCCCAACTGGCTTAGACAGATGACCGTGTCGACCCCGATACCTGTTTTGACCATATTCGATAACTCGCTTATACTATCGCTATGCTATCCCTTAGCCATCCTAGCCCTGAACCTAGCGGACCTGGCTAGGGGCCGAAACCCGTTTAAGGGGCTACAGCTCAAAGGCCCGGTATCGACCGTTGTTCTACTCTTGACGACCAGACGTGTCTCGCTTGAGACGCTCAGGAGAAAAGTCGGATACTATCCGGCCGAGCGCCCTGTAAAGGTTGACGGTGATGTCGTCAGAAGACCCATATATCTCATGAGGGCAGAAGTCGATAAGGAGGAGCTTATGAAAGAGCTGGAGCCTTATGTCGTTAAAGGTCTCTACGCCGACGGAGTCTTGGCTACGCCGACCATCCCCTTTATAACTTTTATAACGGCTGGGTTACTGCTCATTCCCGTAGGCGACCTGGTCCTCACCGTAGTATCCATTTTAGTCCCAAGGTAAACTTAATCAAACCCCTTAAACTCTATAGGTGGTTTGTGGGCAAGGTAGCTAAAGGCAAGCTCTGCGACGTCGCGGGATGCGGTAAGGTTGCGGTTAGGTCTTTGTCGAGAGAAGCCGTCGCTAAGGCGGGGCTTAAAATAGGCGGTCAAGGTAGGGTCTACCTATGTAAGGAGCATTATAAGCTTGTTAAGAAGAAGCTTAAGAAAGATAGTCTTCTTAAGAAGTGGAGATACATGGCCGCGGGACTTTAGACTGTGGATAAATTTATTAGAGTGATGGGAAGCTAGCTTAATTTAGGATTCTCCCTTCTAAAGAGGGAGACCGACAGATGCTCCCTTCAGGAGGTGTTTAGTTGAGTGAAAGAGTTCCTCTTCAGAGGATAGACCGCTATATGTGGCGTATCCCCCAGAGCTACAAGGCAGGTATGAGGGTTCCGGGGCTGGTACTCGCCAGTGAACAGCTTTTAACCAAGATGCGGTCTGACCGAACCCTTGTACAATGCGCTAACGTGGCTACGCTACCAGGTATATACAAGTACAGCATAACTCTTCCAGACGGGCACGAGGGTTACGGGTTCCCGATAGGCGGGGTTGCAGCGTTCGACGCGGAGAACGGTGTGGTGAGCCCAGGTGGAGTAGGCTACGACATCAACTGCGGCGTCAGGCTCGTTAGGACAAACCTCAGCGAGAAGGATGTCAGACCGGTTCTCAAGCAGCTTATAACAACCCTCTTCAGAAATGTCCCTTGCGGACTCGGTAGCCGTAGGAAAGATTTCAGGGTCACGGGCAGGGATATAGATGACCTTATGGTCGAGGGAGCCGGCTGGGTCGTGAGACACGGATTGGGGTGGGATGAGGACTTAGACTACTGCGAGGAGAGGGGAGGCATAGAGGGGGCGGACCCGAGTAAAGTTAGTAACACGGCTAGAAGCCGTGGAGCTGCTCAGATAGGCACGTTAGGATCCGGAAACCACTTCCTAGAGATAGATGTGGTGGACCGTATAGAAGACCCTAGAGCCGCTAAGGCCTTCGGTATAGAGCATGAGGGGCAGATCGTCGTTCTCATCCACACGGGGTCTAGGGGGTTCGGACACCAGATATGTTCAGACTATCTGCGAGTTATGGAGCGCGCCATGCATAAGTATGGGATCCATCCGCCCGACAGGGAGCTTGCATGCGCACCAGCGACGAGTAGAGAGGCGCAGGACTACATCGCGGCGATGAAGTGTGGTATAAACTACGCATTCGCCAACAGGCAGGCGATAATGCACTGGGTCAGGGAGAGCTTCAGCCGTGTCTTCAAGACAGACCCAGAAGACCTAGGCATGCACCTAGTCTACGACGTGGCGCACAACATAGCCAAGCTCGAGGAGCATGTAGTCGACGATAAGGGGACTAAGAGAAAGGTCTACGTACACAGGAAAGGTGCTACAAGAGCGTTCCCAGCCGGTAGACCGGAGCTACCTATGAAGTATAGGGACATAGGTCAGCCGGTTCTACTTCCAGGCTCTATGGCCGACTCAAGCTGGGTTCTACTCGGAACCCAGAAGGCTATGGAGCTGACGTTCGGCTCTACGGCGCACGGAGCTGGTCGGCTACTATCTAGAGCTAGGGCTAAACGCCAGTGGAGAGGCTCCGAGATCAAGCGGGATATGGAGCGTAGAGGAATCCTAGTCGAGGCGGCGAGCCTGAGAGTCTTAAGCGAGGAAGCCTCAGGAGCATACAAGCCCTGCGACGCCGTAGCTGAGGTAAGCCATAACGTAGGAATAGCCACAAAAGTCGCCAGACTGGTGCCGATAGCAGTAGCCAAAGGATAAATTACCAAAACCTCTTTCGACCTCACGGAACTATTTTAGCCACTAAACCGGTCGTAAAGTCTTAAGTAACAGTCTTAATATTGGTTTATGGTGGTTTTCCTGAACAAGGCTAGAGTAGGGTTTATAGGTTGTGGTTCTCATTCGACGGAAAACCTATACCCTTGTTTAAGATACTTCACCGATAAAATCGAGCTTGTAGCAACCTGTGACGTTATATCTGAGAAGGCCGAGAGGAACGCTAGATTATTTGGTTTCCGTAAATGGTATACCGATTATAGCCGGATGATAGAGAAGGAGGATCTAGATGCGGTTTTCATCGTCGGGCATCCGATTATGCATTATGAGGCTGGGCTTGAATGTCTAAAATCAGGCATCCATGTATTTGTCGAAAAGCCTCCGGCGTTGAACTCGGACCAAGCGTACAAGCTCATGGAAGCATCTAAGAGGCATGGACGCTTCGTCATGGTAGCGTTTATGAAAAGATTTTCGGTCGGTTACAGGCTTGCTAAAACGGTCATAGATAAGCTGTGGCTAGGTAAGGTCACTCATATATCGACTAAATTCGCTAA